>ERZ1034928.980-NODE-980-length-11379-cov-4.572589_pt1 | contig 11379 bp, 17 predicted proteins | sample MGYA00520627_ERZ1034928 | MGnify/ENA primary metagenome ERZ1034928 (study PRJEB33766, sample SAMN09781755) | gut metagenome | biome: gut microbiome | host: Homo sapiens | place: Madagascar | study: EMG produced TPA metagenomics assembly of the PRJNA485056 data set... | reverse complement strand
GGCTTAAAAAGGAGAAATCGAAATGAACGAAATCAAAATTTTTGAAAGCGAAACATTCGGCAAAATCAGGGTGACGGAAATTAACAGTGAACCATGGTGGGTTCTGGTTGATGTCTGCAAAGCACTTGAAATAGGCAATTCAAGAATGGTTGCTAACAGATTGGATAAGGATGAGCTGATGTCAATTAAATTGACATCAGGTGGACAGAAAAGAGAGATGACAGTAATCAATGAGTCAGGGCTTTACGCTGTTATCCTTCGCTCTGATAAACCACAGGCTAAGTCGTTCAGAAAGTGGATTACTTCTGAGGTAATTCCAAGTATACGCAAGAACGGAACATACGGAGAAGCTGACTACTCAAGCCTTTCGCCACAACTTCAGTTCATGATAAAAATGGAGCAGAGGCAGAACAGACTTGAAAGAAGAATTGACAGTATGTGCGAGACAATGCAGGTCAGAGGCTCAAATTGGCGAAAGGCTACACACTCGCTTATCAACAGAATTTCCTCGGCAAGCGGAATAGAGCAGAGGGAGCTTTATCTTGTCATTTATGATGAGTTAGAGCTCAGAGCAGGCGTTGACCTTGACAGGAGGCTTGCGAACCTTGAAGACCGTCTTTATGAAAGAGGCGTTTCGGAGAGCAGAATCAGCCGATTGAACTATATTGACGTGATTGCAGAAGACCGCAAGCTTATCGAAATTTACATTGCCATCGTCAAGGAAACGGCAATCAAATACAATGCCGAATAGGGCATAGGACAAAAAGCTTTTGTCATACCTTGAAAGGAGGTGATAATATGTCAAAAGCAAAAAAGAAACCGGAAAAAGAACTTACGTTCGCTGAAATAACAGCGGACTATAGAGTTATTAGCGAGGTAGAGAAAGACGGCTACCTCGTGTCCGAATTGGTGACACACAGCGGTCACCATGTGATAACCCGTATCCCTCTTCGCACACCCGAAGAAGAACGAGCAGAATGTGCAAGGCTTGCGAGGGTGCTTACAGAATTTGCACATCCGGAATGGGACTTGAGCAAATGTAAAAGTGTTACGGTTATCGTGGATACTGATAAATAAGGAGCAGGAAATGAAAAAACAAAGGATATCAAAATTAGGGAGCCGTGTCGCAACGGCGTGTGCTTACATAGGTTTTACGGTGCTGTTTTCTTTGTCGGGATTTGCGGTGGCGGGACACTGGGACAGCAGAACAATGACGATAGCAACGTTTGCGACAGGTGCGGTTTCAGTGTGGGGGCTTTGGCGAAGCCTCCCACTCAGGAAGATGGGACGAGCATTTTTCGCCCCGAAAAGCAGGACAAGACAATTTAAGAAAAGGAGAAATAAAAATGTCGGAATATTACGATTGGGAAGATAACGAACCTAAATACCGCTATGAAGCGGATACAGACAGAGGCGAATACTATAAAGAACTTGTGTCAGGCGATGAAACATTACACTGTCACGCTTGCCATAAAGAGTGCGACAAAACGGCGGGAGACATTTGCTTCAAATGCTATGCGGAGGATGCTATGAGTCGGCTGGAAATCCTTGAGCCATTTTTGTGGGAATACGAAGATGAATGGCTTGCATACTTAAAACCCATTTTCGAGGAGGAGGCGGACGAATGATGGAAAATTTGCAGAACATAGAGGAAGAATGCAGAAAAGAAGTTTTTGTGGAGTCGTATCTCAAACCGCTTTTAATTGGATTACATATCGAAATCGTTTCGGCTGAATACCACAAAAATCAACATGGTGATGAAACGGTTACTGTGATATATCGCAACGGATACAAGAAACATATTAATGTCAACTGCGACAGCCTTACGGCTATTGTAATTGATGTAATGAAGCGTGTGCAATAAAAGGAGAAAAGATATGGTGAAAATCAAAGTGGACGGCAAAAGGGAAAAGTTAAAATATTAGGTCAAAGCTCAAAAATTACAGAAGAACTGGCGTTGGCTACAGCTGTTATTGTTATCAGACTTGCAGTTGAGGGACGAGAAGAAGAACTTGCTGACATGATTAATAAAACAGTAAAAGACACTATAAGAATTCGTTTAAGAGGTGAGGAAAATGGCTAAATATCCACGCTCAGTAAGAAAGCAATTTCAACTTCAACGCAAAGGCAATTCGTGGCTGGTATACGGCTTTCACCGCGGAATATGGAGAGTGCTTGCGGAGGCGGACAGCAGGAAAAATGCTAAAGAGCTTATCAAACATCAAACTGAATACTATAAGTTCTTCTTGGAGTATCAAAGGAGGGCGGGAAGCAGATGAACCTTTATGAAATTGACAGCCGTATACGAGAAATAGCAACAAAGGCTTACTTTAACAACGGAAGAATGAGCGATGATGATGTGAAAGAGTTCGTAGAGCTCCATATGGAAAAAGAGCAAAAAATCGAAAATGTTGCGTTAATGATAAAGAATCTTAAAGCCGAAAACGTTGCTATTAAAGCTGAAATTGACGGTTTTAAGGCAAGACTGAAATCAAATGAAGGCAAGATAACGATGCTGGAAAAGTGGCTTATAGAAGCCACAGAGTGCAGAAAGTATCAGTCTGCAAAGTGTGTAGTTTCTTTCAGGGTTACACACTCTGTAGATATCACTGATATGGACAAAATTCCATCTGAATACATAAGAGAAAAAACAGAAACTGTTCCGGACAAAAACGCAATCAAGCTTCAGCTACTCTCAGGTGAAACTGTGCCGGGAGCAAAACTTGAAACTAATACACATACTTATATTGTATAAACAGGAGGCTTAAATATGAATATTTTCGAGAAAATTCAGGAGGCTAAGGCTTTGCTCCTGGGAAAAAACATCACCAAAACAGGCGTTAACAAATTTTCGGGATACGGTTACTTCGAGTTGGGGGATTTTATGCCCCCGCTTATCGAAATCCTGAAAGAATTGAAGCTTTTCACGGCGGTGAGCTTTGGAGAGCAGGAATCAACCTTGACAATTATCAATTCAGAAAAAACAGACGAAAAAGTTGTATTCACTTCGCCGATGAGGGAAGCGACCCTTAAAGGAGCGCACCCTATTCAGAATCTGGGTGCAGTCGAAACATACCAGAGGAGATATTTGTACATGATGGCGTTCGACATTGTCGATAACGATACAGTTGACAGCATTCAGAATAAGCAGACAAGCCCACAGCCAAGGCAATACGTTTGTCATGATTGCGGAAAGCCTTTTGCTCCATTTACAGCACAGAACGGACAGAAATACACAGCTGAGCAGGTTTACAGAATGGCTTGCAGTATGGCGGTTGACGGTATTGGACGTTGTTCGGCTTGCCTTACGAGGAGCGGAAAGAAGAAATCAAAGGAGGAAAAATAAATGGCATACAACAAAGTTATTCTTATCGGTCGACTTACCGCAGACCCCGAATTTTCGCAGTCTGCAAGCGGTATTTCATTCTGTAAATTCAGCATTGCCGTTGACAGAAGCTATTCAAAAGGTCAGGAAAAACAGACGGATTTTTTCCGTGTGTCAGCTTTCCGCCAGACTGCTGAGTTTGTAAGCAGATACTTCAATAAGGGAAAATTAATTCTCGTTGAAGGCAAAATCCAGAATAACAATTACACAGACCAGAGTGGCGTTAAACATTACTCATGCGAAATCGTTGCTGACAGTGTCGGTTTTGTCGGAAGCAAGTCGGAAAGTAACACGGCAGAAAATAGCGGTTATCAGCCTGCACAAACACCACAGCAAGACACTGAGATTTCTGCATTCGAGGAAATTCTTAGCGGCGGTGTTCCGTTCTGAAAGGAAGTGAAATAATGGCGAGCAAGTACAAAAACGTGAAGACTATTGTCGATGGCATCAAGTTCGACAGTAAGAAAGAGGCCCAAAGATATGCTGACCTGAAGCTTGCGGAAATTAACGGGCTTATAAGCAATCTTGAGAAGCAAGTCAAATTCGAGTTAGTTCCTGCACAGTATGTCGAAATCAACGGAAAAAGAACGCTTGCAGAGCGTAAAGTTACATATATTGCGGATTTCGTTTATTATGACAGGGAAAAGGGCAGAACTGTTGCGGAAGATGTTAAGGGTTACAGAACTGAAGCTTACAGAATCAAGCGTAAATTGTTCCGCTTAAAATATCCCGGCATTGTATTTAAAGAAATTTAACGGGGCGAAAGCCCCACCCCTTTGGGGGAAAGGAGAAATTTTTACGGCTGAAAGAAGAATGTTTTCGAAGACGATAATTGACAGCGATTTGTTTTTGGATATGCCACAAAGCACGCAATTATTATATTTTCACCTTTCTATGCGTGCAGACGATGACGGCTTCATCAATAATCCGAAAAAAATTATGCGTATGGTTAATTGCAGTGAAGACGATATGAAAATTCTCATAGCGAAGCGGTTTATAATTCCGTTTGAGAGCGGAATTGTGGTAATCAGGCACTGGAAAATACATAACTATATTCGCAGTGACAGATATAAGCCAAGCACTTGTGAGGAAAAAAACTTGGTGGAAACCGATAAAAACATGGTATACCAAATGACAACCAACGGTATACCAAGTGACAACCAAGCGGTTGACAAAATGGATACACAGGATAGGTTAGGTGAGGATAGGTTAAGTAAGGATAGGTCAGGTAAAGAGAGTGCAACTGACGTTGCAGAAGAAGCGGTTAAAGTTCCTTATCAAGAGATAATGGAATTGTTTAATACAATATGCGTATCTTTCCCGAAAGTAACCAAGATGACTGAAAAAAGAAAAAAAGCCGTTAAAGCAAGGCTTAATAACGGTTATACACTCGAAGACTTCAAAAGAGCCTTTGAGATAGCCGAAAAGTCGGACTTCCTTAAAGGCAACAACGACAGAAGTTGGCGAGCTGATTTCGATTGGCTGACCAATGAAAACAATCTTGCAAAGACGCTTGAGGGCAAGTACAACAATAAAGGAGGAGTAAATAATAATGAAGGAATCCAAGATAAGTGGAACACATTCATTTGAAGAGTGGGTTAATCTCGCCGTTTCTCGTTCTGGAAATCCGGAAGCACTGAGAAAAAAAATTATAGAAGATGCTCAGAAACCAAAAACTTATAATGATTTTGTGCTTGAAAACGTGGAAAGATACAATCAGACCACAGGACACTTAAACGAAGAAGATGGCTATGACTGTCCCCTTTGTAAAAACAGGGGCTTTATAGCGAAGGCTATTACCGAGGAAGACGGTTCTTTGCATGAAGTGTCGGCCTATTGCAAGTGTATGCAGATAAGAATTAATGCTAAACGTCTTAAAAAAAGCGGTTTGGCGGAATGGGTTGAAACCAAAAACTTTGAAACATTCGTAGCTTCGGAAGACTGGCAGAAGAATATGAAAGCCAAAGCCCTTGCCTACAGCGAAAGCCCAAGCGGCTGGCTTTATGTCGCAGGTCAGAGCGGAGCAGGTAAAACGCATATCTGTACAGCGACTTGCCTTAAGCTTATCGAGTCAGGCAAGTCAGTTAAGTATATGCTTTGGAGCGAGATAGTTTGTAAACTTGAATCTACTCGCTTCGATGACGGCAGAAGAACGGACTACATAGAAGACATAGTGAAGAATGATGTTATCTATATAGACGATTTCTTAAAGTGCTTCGATAAGGCTAAGCATCTCGGAATGGCTTTCGAGTTTATCAATAAAATGATTATCATGAAGAAAATGTTAATCATATCGTCAGAGATGTTCTATCAGGAAATCGCAGGCATTGACGAGGCACTTGGCGGGCGAATTGCGGAGAAAGCAAAAGAGCATATTATTCAGATTGCCCGTGACTCAGGGCGAAATTACAGACTGAAGTAAAGGAGCAAACAGGCATGACAGAACAAATTTACGATATAGACAGGAAAATCAGAAGAACAGAAGCGAAAGTAAGAGAAATGAAAAGAAATTTGTGTGATGGAAGATTCGGTGAAAGAACCGTTCCCGACCGCTTAGGGCTTGCGATTGCCAAAATGATAGACTGCGAAAACAGCCTTGAAGCACTTACACAGGAGAGAAAAAGACTTTGCGAGGAAAGAGATTATGACAACAGATGAAGTAAGAGAAATTTTAAGCAAGGCTTTTTATACGGAGAAGAAAATCCGTATTATAAAGGCGGAGCTTACAGACATAAAGGACAGAATGTGCAGGTGTACGCCAAGGTATACTTGTACTCCGAGCGGAAATCGAATAGCGTTCGATGTGCTTATGGACAACGCCATTCTGTATAAGCAAAAGCTTGAAGCAGAACTTAATAAGCTGAGTGCCGAAAAGCTTGAAGCTGAGCAGAGAATAAACAGCGTGACAGACGAAAAAATAAAGCTTATTCTGATGTATCGCTACATAAGCCTTTACACATACGAAAAAATCGCAACGGAATTGCGTATGGAAGAAAGACAGATTCGCAGGCTTCATAAAAAAGGACTTGAAGAGCTGGCAAAAAAATTTTGAAATGTCCTTGAATGTCCGCTTCAATGTGTGATATAGTTATAATAACAAAAAAAGAAAAGTCCTCCGTCAGATGAAAATCTGGAATGGGGGACTTTGTATTTACTTTATCAGTTCGGCTATGTTAAGGGTCAGAGGAACAGGATTATTCTTGTATATACCAACGGGAATATCGTCATTAAATGTGAAAATATTGATACAGTCGGTTTCTTCAAAGAAGTACACTACAACCCTTTCTTTCTTGGGGTCAACTATCCAGTATTCACGAACGCCCGATTTTTCGTACAGTGCAAGTTTACGGACATAGTCGTCTTTATAATTACCCGAAACTACTTCGATGATAAAATCGGGAGAACCGTTGTATTTCTGCTTGTCGAATTTATCGGGATTGCAGGCAATGAAAATATCGGGAATGACAACGTTTCTGTCGTCAATCTGAACATCTGTGGGAGCGACTTTAACACTGCACTTCCCTTTATTTTTCCGGATATAGATATTTATTTCGGTGGCAACTTCTGTCACTATGGTCTGATGAATGATTGACGGTGAAGCCATATTGACAATTTGCCCGTCAATGAGTTCCGTCAATACGTTTTCGGGAAGCTTTGCAATATAATCATAGTATTCGGAAGCTGTATAGAATTTTTCTTTTGGTTGTGGCATAGTAATCTTCTCCTTTCTGAGTTTATTATAACATAAATCAGAAGAAACTACAATAACATTCAAAGCGAGGTGAGAAAATGCCAAATTCAAAAAATTTAATTCCGGGCGGATATAAGTTAAGTCAGGAAGAGCAGTCGAAAGGCGGAAAGAAGTCGGCTGAAACCCGAAGACGAAAAAAAACAATGAAACAAGTGATGGATTTCCTGCTTGAACAGCCCGTAAACACCCGTGCGGACTATGATTTTCTTGCAGAACAGGGCATTGACCTCGGTTCGCTGGACGAAGACTTTGTAAATAACTTGTTTCTGGTAAATCTGGCTCTTATGGCAAAAGCCAAACAGGGTGATGTTAATGCCGTCAAGGAGCTTAGGGGCATTATTCAGGACGATTATTACATTAAGCATAAAATAGCCATGGACAAGGCAAGGTTTGAACTGGAAAAAGAAAAAATCATGCCCGTTCCCGCTTCCGAAAAAATATACGGCGGTATTCCCGCAAACCTTATAGCACCTGCGTTTTCACAGGTGCTTTTTGATATTGAGGAACATTTACATTCCGAATACGTCTTTCCGGGTGGCAGAGGCTCGACAAAGTCGTCTTTCTGTAGTCTGAATGTAATTGACCTGCTGATGAAACATGAAAATATGCACGCCTGCATTTTGCGTAATGTGGGAAATACCTTGAAAGACAGCGTCTATTCTCAGATATTGTGGGCAATATCCGCACTCGGACTTGAAAGCGACTTTGTTTATACGAAATCACCCCTTGAAATCGCAAATATTCGGACGGGGCAGAAAATCTATTTCAGAGGAGCGGATGACCCGAATAAAATTAAGTCGATTAAAGCACCTTTCGGTTATATAGGAATACTCTGGTTTGAAGAACTCGACCAGTTCAGAGGAGAGGAAGCCGTGAGAAAAATTGAACAATCCGTTATCCGTGGCGGTGATACGGCTTATAAATTCAAGTCTTTCAACCCTCCGAAATCCGCTCAGAACTGGGCGAACAAGTATATTAAATTTCCGAGAGCGGACAGGCTTGTGACCGAAAGCACTTATCTTACCGTTCCTGAAAGATGGCTCGGCAAACCTTTTCTTGACGATGCGGACTTTCTCAAAGAAACAAACCCGACAGCCTATGAAAATGAATACCTCGGTATCGCAAATGGTACAGGTGGAAGCGTTTTTGACAATGTTGAAATCCGTGAAATTACAGACAGCGAGATTGAAATGTTCGACAATATTCTTAACGGCGTTGACTGGGGTTGGTATCCCGATTTGTATGCATTTGTCCGTATGCAGTATGTTCCTGCTGAACATACATTGTATATTTTTCAGGAATACACCTGCAACAAGACGAAAAATATTGATACGGCGAAACATCTTGTTGAACTGGGGATTACGGCGAATGACCTTATCACCTGCGACAGCTCGGAAAATAAATCCGTGGAAGATTACAGAGCATACGGACTTCTTGCGAGAGGTGCTGAAAAAGGTTCACACAGCAGGGATTACTCTTACAAGTGGTTGCAGTCACTTACTAAAATTATTATTGATAACAAGCGTTGCCCCGTTGCGTGTGATGAATTCATAAACTGCGAATACGACAGGGACAAAGACGGTAATGTTATAAGCGGTTATCCTGACGGCAATGACCATGTAATTGATGCCGTGAGATATGCAACGGAACGAATCTGGAAAAGGCGGGGTCAGTAAATGGGCATTATTTCAGCAGTAAAGGAGTGGTTAAAGAGAATGTTATCAAGGTCGGATATAGAAAGCATTTACGGCGTAGAGCCTGCAATTACGGACACAATGCTTTCCGCTATTGAATGTTGGGACAGAATGTACTCGGGGCGTGCGGACTGGACAGACCGAAAGAAAGGTATTCATTCTCTCAGGCTTGAGCAGGCTGTTGCAAGAGAATTTGCAAATATTGCCCTGAATGAGATGACTGTAAAGATTTCTGATAAGAAACTTGACAGACTCTTTAAAGAGGCGATGACAACACTAAACAGCAATTTTCAGAGAGGTTTGTCAGCGGGAGCGATGATTATAAAGCCCCTTGGGAAAGAAAAGGTTCAGTACATTCCGCAGTCGGCTTTTATCCCAGTTGAATACGATGTAAACGGCAGGCTTACAAAAGTTATTTTTCCGGAGATAAAAAAAGTATCGGAGCAGGAATATTTTATACGCCTTGAATATCACAGCCTTGACAGCGTTAAGGGTCTGACGATTACAAACAGGGTATTTCGTTCGGCTGACGGAAATTCACTCGGCAAGGAAGTTTCACTTAAAGCAGTTTCAGACTGGGAGAACCTTTCCCCGAAAGTTTCATATCCACTTATGTTCCGGAACGCTTTCGGGTACTATGTAAATCCGTTTGACAATACGGTTGATTACTCTTTTGCGGGAGTTTCGGTATTTGACAGTGCGAAAGACCTTATCAGGCTGACGGATACGCAATTCGGGCGGTTAGACTGGGAATTTGAGAGCGGTGAAAGGGCTGTAGACGTTGAGGAAATAGCTTTGAAGCCTGCCGTTGACCCCATCACAAACACTTATAGGTTCGATACACCGCAAATCAGGGAACGGCTTTTCAGAAGCCTGAATATAACGGGAAACGACTTTTACCATGAGTTTTCGCCACAGTTAAGGCAAGCGGATTTCATCGCAGGACTTGAGGAGTATAAGCGAAACATTGAATTTGCAGTAGGATTAAGTTACGGCGACATATCAAATCCGCAGACCGTGGACAAGACGGCAACGGAAATTAAAGCCTCTAAGGCAAGGAAATACAATACCGTTTCGGCAATCCAGAATAATTTAAGGACTTGCCTTGACGATTTTGTTTATTCCCTTGCCTTTTATAATGCCCTGACAACTTCGGGTTATGAGTTTATCTGTGACTTCAAAGACAGCATTCTCACAGACGAAGACACGGAAAGACAGAGAGATATGCAGGATGTTTCAGCGGGGATTATGCGACCCGAAGAATACCGTGCAAAATGGTACGGTGAAACGCTTGAAACAGCATTAAAAAATTTACCGCAATCCGCACAGGTGCTTGATTAATGTTCAAACCGAATGAAATTGAGGCAATGCCCGTTGTTCTTGAAGGGTATTTTAAAGACCTCGAAAATCGGATAATGGAAGACATTGTCCGAAGAATCAGGATAAACAGCGAAATTACAAGCACGGCAGACTTGCAGATGCAAAGACTTTCAGAAATGGGAGCAAGCAAGAAAGCAGTCAGGGACTACATACAGCAAGCCTTACAGCTTTCTGAGCAAGGGATTGACGACCTTTACAGCGGAGCAATTCAGAAAGGCTACAACGCCGACAGAGACTTGTACACAGCGACAGGCAAGGATTTTATCCCATATGCCGAAAATCAGCAGTTACAACAGCTTGTAAGAGCGGTTAAAGCACAGACAAACAGCGACATCAAAAATATCACACAGTCGATGGGTTTTGCGGTCAGACAGCCCGACGGGAAGCTTACTTTTCAGCCGATAGCCGATTACTATCAGAAGACGCTTGACAAGGCGGTTCTTGACATCACAAGCGGGAGCTTCGACTACAACACGGTTTTAAAAAGAACCGTTCAGGAAATGACTGACAGCGGTCTGAGGTGGATAGACTACGCAAGAGGGCATCACAATCGTGTGCCTGTTGCGGTCAGACGTGCGGTTATGACGGGCGTTAATCAGGTCACAGCGAAAATTGCGGAACAGAACATGGAACTCTTGCAGACGGAATACGTTGAAGTTTCGTGGCACAGAGGGGCAAGACCCTCACATCAGGTATGGCAAGGGAAAATCTATCACTGGAAAGAAAAATCAATTTCAAGTCCGATTGAAAATGTATCATCAAATGGATTGACATCAAATAATGATGATGGTATAATTAGTACAAATAATATAGCAGATAGTAAAGTAGCAGAAGGCTTTACACTTGCTGAAAGTATTGAAGAAGCCGAAAAATATGCAAGAGATGTTCTTGGAATACCGTATGTTTCTTATAAAGGCTGTGACGTGGAAACGGCAAACGCTTGGAATGAAGGAGTATATGATACTTTTAGAAGGTTTCCGGAACTAAAAAAGAACTTTGGATTCATTGGAGAAGGCCACGAAAGAAATAGATATATCGAAGAAGCAATAAAACGATATTATTTTGATTTTTATAGGAAACAGAACCCATCGGCTAAAAGAGAAATTCTTATGAATGTTGCGACATATTATTGGGAGAATATTAAAAAAGTTTTTAATATACCTATAAAT
>ERZ1034928.978-NODE-978-length-11416-cov-7448.967047_pt1 | contig 11416 bp, 14 predicted proteins | sample MGYA00520627_ERZ1034928 | MGnify/ENA primary metagenome ERZ1034928 (study PRJEB33766, sample SAMN09781755) | gut metagenome | biome: gut microbiome | host: Homo sapiens | place: Madagascar | study: EMG produced TPA metagenomics assembly of the PRJNA485056 data... | reverse complement strand
AAACACAATATAAATTTATACAAAAAACCAATAGACAAAAACATAGTATTGTGATATACTATAATCACAAAAGGGAACAACAAATCCCATAGAAAGGAAGGTACGAATGAAAAAATACGAAGTCACAATATACACACGGTCAAATGCGTGTTTATCACCCAACAAAAAACTTGCCACAGGTTCACTGCCTGCAAATAGTATCAAAAATGCAAGAATAGATGCTTGGGAATTTTTTAATCATTGGTTCAATAATATGAAGCTACATCGCAACGACGTTCGAATCGAAGTAAAGCCGTACACAGCAGAGTGACACCAGCAAGGGTGGTAATGCGCACAGGCGGTCACAAGCCCGTCAAATAATTTACGCGCAGAAAAGGAGTATATTATGCTTAATCTCAACAAAGTAATCATCACAGGTCACTTGACAGAAGACCCCGAACTTAAAGGCACAGGAAAAACACAGTTAACGGCATTTTCAATTGGTGTCAAAACGGGTAAAGACACATCAATTTTTGTAAAAGTCGTTGCATTTGGTGACAAAGCAGAATTTGCAGTAAAACACTTTAACAAAGGAACACCGATTTGCGTTCTTGGTTCGGTCAACGCAAGAGACTTTACAACGAAAGACGGAAAGAAAACACGTGATTTTTACGTGATTGCTGACGAACTCAAATTCATATTGAACAAATCAAAAGAAGAATCAGACTACGAAGTAGATAATATTCAGTTCTGAGGTGTACAATGTCACTTAGAAAACAAATAAACAGCGCCGTAGCCCGCATAATTGAAGCGGGCTACGTGCCTATAACAAAACGATCATCAATTCAAGCCGAATATGGCTCTCTTATAATCGGCAACGGTCGCAAAAAAGCGGGAACAATTCGCACACTTGAAGAGTATAATGCTTTTCAAACAAAAATGCTTGGAAAAAACGCTCAAACAATAACAAGAAAAGAATACAATATAAAACTTAAAGAATTTTACGAGAGGAATTTCCAACGACTTTCACTCGGTGGCGAGAAGTTCGTTCAGCGAGAGCGCAGAAAAGAGGTAATGAAAGATGTAGAAAAAGCGACGGGAGAACGGTATAATCCTGATTTACTTTCCGATCAAGAGCTTTCGGAGCTCATGAGAAGGACAAGTCAGCGTATACGCGCAGAAGCTTCAACAAACAACTTTTACACATACTTGGAAGAAGAAATTTACGATTATTTGAGGTATCAATAATGGAACAAGAAATTGCATTACACATTATAGGATATGCATGGACGGCTGTAATAGCTGTGCTCTCAATAGTAGCATATTGTTTTTGTCTTAAGCATGACAAAAAATGAAAACACTCGGTCAGTATTTTCTTGTGTTTGACATAGAAACGTCATACCAAACGCAATTGCAACGGATAAACGGGCAAGAAAAAGAAATGCCGTGTGCGGTATGGCTGTCGTATGCGTGTATAAAGCTATACAACACATTTACAGGCAAGGCAAGATATAAATGTCAGTTCCGAGAGTGGGAAGATCTCCGCAAGTTTCTTTTATTTATTGAGAACAAATTTTGCGGGCAAAAGATATTATGTTTTGTTCATAATTTAAGCTACGAAGCTGACTTTATGTTCAAGAACATTTCAAGGCCATCAGAGCTTCTTTGCAATTCATCGCACAATGTAATAACAGCAACACTTGAAGAATTCCCTTTCATAGAATTTCGGTGCACATATGTACTTTCGGGAATGTCTCTTGCAAAAATCGGTGCAACGATAGGATTTCCGAAGCTTGAAAACGACTACAAAAAATATTTTCCGAACGATGAAATATCACCGGAAGATTGGGAGTATAATGAAAGAGACTGTGACGTTGTGGCAAAGTATGTTTCGGGCGTTCTTATAAAAGAGTATAAACAGCTCCGGAACATTCCATTTACAAAAACGGGAAGAGTCCGCAAAGTATTCAAAGAGAACTATGCGCAATACTCAAAAGAGAATAACGTTTATTGGGACAAAATGCCGCCTGACAATTGTTATAAACTTCTCTGTTATTCGTTCAGAGGTGCAATAACTATTTCGAATCCAAAATACACGAATCGTGTCATGAAGAACGTTCACAGTTTCGACGAAAAATCAAAATACCCGTCTGTAATGCTCAAAGAAAAATTCCCTTATGATATACGTCTCACAACGGGAAAACCCCACACAACGCATTGGATAGCTCGTATAAAGCTAAACACTATTGATACAAAATATAATTGGTGCTGGCTTTCGGAATACAAAATGCAGAGCTATTCACGGGATTGCGAATTCTTTAATGGCAAACTAAGGTGGGGCAGTTGGATTGAAACAACGATCACCGAAATCGACTTTGAGATAATAAACAAAACATACAATTACAGCAGTATTGAATGGCTTGAAACAGCTGAATGCATTGGTGACGAACTTCTACCGGAGCCATACTTCAAAACGCTTGAAAAGTTTTCTGTCAGAAAAAACGAGCTCCGCAAGCAAGTAAAAAAGATTTCGGAAAATGATCCTCAGTATTACGAGCTTCAAATGGACTATATTAAAGCCAAAAACGATTTTAATAGCATTTACGGAATGACAGTACAAAAGTTAATGTCTCCCGAATATGAAATCGACGATAACTTTATATGGCGTGAGAAAGAAATAAGCTATAAGCAAGACACGAACAAGCACATGAAACGGAACTTTCTGTATGGGATATATATTACAGCATACGCGCGCCGAGACCTGATCAATGCAATAATAGCAAACTGCCCTGACACATTTATCTATGCAGACACAGACAGTATAAAATTTTGTGGGGACAAAGACAGATTCATTGAAACAAACAGCAGACTTCCGGAAGAGCTTGATGCAATTGAAAGCTTTAACGGTCTCGGACTGTTTGAGTATGAAGAAACATATGAAGAATTCCTGACGTTTGGGGCAAAAAAGTATTGCTATAAAATCGACGGAAAATATCATATGACCGTCGCAGGGCTACCAAAGATAAACCCCGATAAAACAGAAATAACAATCGACAATATAAAAGAATTTCACGTAGGAAAGACGTTCAAAAACTGTAAGCTTGCGAAGCTTTATGTACTCAATGATACAGGCTATGTCAGGGACGATGACACGAGTAAAATAACGAAGTACACGAACATTTCAGACATTACAAGGGCAATTTTATATACCCACGGTGTAAAAACAAACGGTGGCGTTGTATTGTTCCCCACGGACTATACATTATCAATAACACCAAACGATAGACTTGTACTTAGCGAGTTTGGAAATGGAGAAACAAGATATGAGTAAAAAGAAATACACTTATGACTATTGGTCAAGGGAAAGAATATCAAAATTTGACGCAACGTACCACGTTGTATTCGGCGAAAGAGGTCCCGGAAAAACCTACGATATCAAAAAACTTCTTATTGACAGAGCCAAAGAAGGCTACAAATTTATCTACATGAGGAGAATACACAAGTATATTGTCCGGCAGAAAATGCAAGAAGTATTCACAGATCTTGACACTTATGCCGAAGATGTACTCGGTGATATAATGCATTACAGCATTGCAGACGGTTTTTATTACACAAATGAAAACGGAGCTGTTGAGCGAACCGGTTGGGCTGTATCGGTGGAAGATTCATTCGACTATAAAGGCGTACCATTTACAAACGTTAAGACAATAATGTTTGATGAATTTATCGACTATGATTATATGAGGGACGAAATACCGCGATTCCTCAACCTTATATCGACAATCTGCCGTGAATATCCGGGGATTGAAATATGGATGCTTGGAAATACAGTTTCTAAATTCTGTCCATATTTCAATCTATTGGGAATAAAACCGGAGCGGATGAAGCAAGGTGATATCGCGTATATTACTCACAAGAGGGGTGTAAAAGTCGCAGCAGAATACACACGCACAAGGCTTTCCAAAGAAGCAGAGAACGTCGGACAAAAGACGAATGAATATACAGGATTTGATTCAGACGAGGCGAACATGATACTTTTCGGCGAATGGGATTCGCTTGTGCTGAACGTCTCAAATATTGACGGAATAGGGTGGAGCGACAAACGCCGACAGTTAATACCTGTATACTTCACAGGTGCAGGGCACGTTTTTGAAGTGTCAATTGTACCGTCACAAAGTCCGATTGCATTTGTCAGAACCGTAAACACACAACACGGAATAGTCCGCAAAGCAATAAAATACAACTTTTCAGCAACGGGGCAGACACTTCAATATAACAACGGAATACCAGTACCGATCTACACACGAATCCCTAAGCGATTTATCGAGCAGAATATCTTAAACAGTCTTGACGTGTTTTTTGACGCAATAGACTGCGGCAGGGTAGTATATAATAATATGGTAGACGGGACAGACTTCCTTACACTTACAAAGGAGATGAGATAATGGCACGCAAAAACAAAACGGACAGAACAATTAAAACGTGCACAAAATGTATTTTCTATGACAAGGAAAAAGCATATTGCACAATGTACGACTTCAAGGCACAGCCGTATGACGCGACCGATTGTATCGGATACCGATTAAACGGTACAGCAATGTATGAAAGATATCAAAACAAGAACAGAAAAAAGGACACCTGACGGTGTCCTTTTCTTTTGCTAAGGAAAGGAGAAGAAACCTTAGCAAACGGCATTGAACTCATAGACGAAGAACCGAACAAAATCACATACAACCGAATTGAGAGAATACCCGTCAACCGAAAGATAACGAAGATCTTCAATCGGATCATGTGCTGTCTCTTTGTGGTTAAGCGTTGTCCCGCCCGTTTCAGTGTGAGTATTGTTATCCGTAAAGGTTTCGTTGTCCTTTATATTCGGCGTAACAATATCACTTTCGGCTGTTTCGCCGAGTGGGGAATTTTCGCTGACGGATTCTTTACCCGTTGTTCTACTGTCCACGGATTTTAGTTCTCGCTTGTCAAATGTGTCTGTATACGATTTGTTTGATTGAAGAGATACCATATACCCACCGAATATGTCTGCATACTTAAACAGTACGGAAGATCTCATTTTCACGTATGCTGTCATATATGACACAGCTTTTTCAATTGTGTCCGCAACGGGATAATATGAGAAGTCAAGATCGCCGAGACTTGCTTCATACTCGTTTGCAATCTTTTTACAACACTCTGTAAATATCGGGTATTCAGTAGTTAATGCAGTAATACTATTCGCTATCACGTTCCCGATCTGAAAGCCCGCTGTCTTGTACTCCGACACTTTCCACATTGTCGACGGCATTTTCTTCACCTCCTGTCATATCATCCGGAACTGTCAGCATTTCAGCGACAGAAAGATAATCACGATTCTTTTCAACTGTAATGGTTGTTCCGAACTTTTCATTGAATTTTGATATGAATTCTTTTCGCTGATTGAACATATCATCAAAGAATCCGCATTGAATTATCTGATTGTTTGCATTTACTTCATCTGTGATCAGTCTTTCTTTCTTTTCAGTTTCAGTGTTGTTATACCCCATAAACGTGTAGAAAGTATGTAGATATTTGTCGAATGTGTTCCATATCTCGGAAATATTAAATTCCCTGTCATCGAACAGAGAAGTCCGGTGTATCTGACCATTTGTAAACATTTGTCCGCCGACAGTTGCAATAAATGGCATATTTTCCTTTTGTTTGTTGTATGCTTCAATTATTGCGTTCACTTGCTGTTCATTGTCGCATTCGAGAATCTGCGAAAATGCAACTCTGTCAATGCCATTGTCAACGGCTCTGATACACTTCTGCATACGCTGGACAAATTCACCGACTATAAAGCGCGTAGGGATCCACGATGAACAGTTGTGACCAAGCACAATGTCGTCATAATCCTTTATCCAAAGGTCGCCATTGAATGCCGTCATCTGATAAAGTGTTTGAAAGCCGTCCTGTCGGAGTGTTCCTGCTCCAAACGCAGGGAATATTTTCGGCTTGTCTCCGTCTTTCTCGTCGATAAATCCGCCAACGTTGCCCGCATAAAAGAACAGATATTCAATAAGTCTGTACGGGATATGATCGGGCAGTCCCGTATACTTGAACGAGTTTACACATATGCTTTCAAGAATATCCCACAGAGTGGAGAAAATGCTTTTATTCTCCACACGTGTTGTACATTCCAGTTTATTATATGCGTTCTCATATATTTGTTTGAAAACACTCATATATTATTTCCTTTCATTCCAAAATTCGGAACGGTTGTTGTTTTTGTAGTTAGGCATATCACTTACTAACGTTAGTAATTGTTATATTACCATTATTGTTTACCTCCTTTACATCATCTCAGCCTGATACAAACAGATTAGAGCACTTTCTGTAAGTGTCAATTTGGTGGGAGAGTTCCAGTCGTTAACTTTTATATAATTTGTTTGGGAGGTACCGTTCAGTTCATACATTCCGGAATTAGCCCCATTGTTACCCCAAATATAAACATCAACAGACCCCGTAAAATCATAAGTGCCACCTTGCGAATATTTATATTGATAATCATTTTTTGACGTCGGGGCAGAGCCTATTTTTGCATACGTTTCAGACCCTCCCAAAAAATCAGTTTTGGCACCTGTAAATGATATAGTGTAACCGCTACTTTTCGTATAACTTACTTCGTTTGAAAACTCGCTGTCTCTGTATCCGTTCGCCTTTGCCTTAACCTTTACACTATGTGTTCCGTCCGAGATATCGGACAGTGTGGATAAATCTAATGTTGTTTTACTCATTGTTTACACCTCCTTTACATAGTAAGTGTTATTGTAGTCGTGCCTATTATGTTCATCGACACGGGTTGACTATCTGCACCGTCAAATACTGCCGTTACAGATAACGGGTCTGTGTTACCATTTGAATTTGCAATCACATCGCCCTTTGTGGGGTGAGCAATAAACCAGATTATCGAAATATCATTTATTGATGCTGTAACCCCCCTTTTTATATCCACCCAAGACGAACCGTTAAGTGAATATTGTAAATCTCTCCCCGCATTATTTATAAGCGTTACTACGACCGTCAAATCTCTCGCAACATTCGTTTTCAACGTTCCGTCAACATACACGTCGTAACTCGTTGCATTTTCAACGTCCGTAATTTCAAGCGTCTTTCCGTCTGCGTTCATTGAGATTGTAGGCGTCGCAAGCTGTGTTATGTCATCCTGTACGACCGCACTGTAAACAATATCACCCGTCACAGCTTCTGCCGGAATGTCGATATTGAACGCCTTATCACCTGTCAAGAATGAAATGTATTCGGGGTGCTGAATACCTCCAATTGTAAGGAGACAAACAGCACGGTTGAATATTTTTCCTTCAGGAGCAGCAAAGCCTGTGTTATATCCGAATCCTTCGCCAACAAAATAATCTTCGTTTGTTTCGATAACTCCTGCGTCTACACTACGGGAAATTGAGAACGTTTTCCAGCGGAGCGGAGTTGAATAATCACTGTCCTGATATCCCGTGGCCTGAGCTTTTATAAAATAGTAATAGTCGGACGAACCGGAAATATATTGATTCAATTCAAGATTTGTTTTGCTCGTCAATACAAGCTCTTGCTTGTTGCCTACTTCGGTAAGTGAGCGAAAAACACGGTAAGTCTGCGCGTTTTCGACTGCCGACCAACCGAGACTGTAAATCCTTTTACTCATCTTTGTTACTCCTGTCTATCTCAATTTCAGGTGTTGCAAGCTTACTTGTTGTTCCTTTTTCTTTAAGTACTTCGATTGCCTTTGTAATTACGCTCGGAAGCGGTACCCCGCAAAGTCCTACATTTTCAACAATTGATATTGTCTCGTTTGCTATAAAGGCATAAATAACGCCCTCACGGATATAGTCAATAGCAAACAGAACGTCAAGCCAGTGCGCGACACCTATTAAAAGAAGCATACATATCTTCTTAGCAAGACCTCTGAACGCTACCTGTGAGGACAATCCGCCTTTGTCTGTGTGAGTCGAATTCTTGAATATGCCCGCGACGAGAAGCCCGAGAATAAAGTCGCAGGCCATGCATACACAAAGTGTAATCAGAGAACCTGACCACACACCGATAAAGCGTGTAATTCCGGCAGATATAACTCCTATAAATGCGATGATTTTTTCTTTCATTGCCAATTCCTCATTATCTTAAGATTTGATGGTGTTGTAAGCTTAGGTGTAACTATTGAGCCGACAAATGCACGCTCAGGATTGTTAAGTGCGAAATTCATTGAGCTATTGCAAACGATTACACCGTCATTTTTGTTTATGTGCCATCTTGTAATGCCATTGTTGTATGCCGATTCAAGCTCGTTTTTGTCACGGATATTTGTAATAAAAGGAAGATTACAATCAATTGTTTTAACGTAGTCAAAATCAATTCTTGTGTTCTCTCTTACGCTTCCGCGCTTATTTATCTTGTATCCGTACCTTTGCCACCTTGTTGCGATTGTCTGAATTTCAGACTCATCATACATTTCACATGAAAGTATAAAGGGGAAGTCCTGATATTGAATGTCATCCGACGCAATGAATGAAGGTACACTGTAATTGTCTTGACGGTTTTTCAGATCTGTTTGGTTTGCATAAAATCCGATCAAGTCTGTTGCACCGGACGCTATCATTCCGGCGTTGCCGGTTGATGTACCTGTAAGCACTTTTGACACTATGCCGAGACCAAGATTTGTGTATGCACTTTCTCCGTTGTTGCGGTTGAACAAATCAAGTTGATCAACTGAAATAATGTTCTGTGACGGTATCGGTACGTATACAGGTGTGTTATCGGTGTTGCCGAACTCTGTAAAACGTAATATAGGTGTTGTTTTGTCTCTTGCGTCGAGTATTACTTCAAAGTCCTCGTGTCTGTCTGTATTTGCGTTGATGTGTTCTTTCTCACGAATCTTGAACTTTGTATAGTTGTAAGGATACGTGTAAAACTTACTTTCCGCATTTCTGACAGCCGGAATATTTCGTGTGAAATAATCTGTTGTTGTCGCCGGTGCTATTGAACCTTTTGTCCTCCGAAAATATACGTCTGTGGGGTATGGCTGATTTTTCCACCATTCGATGCCGTCCTGAACTGACATGAATTTGTCTGCCGTCCCTCCTATCTGCACATGAGAACTTCCCTCTGTTGCGTATAAGTAGACACTTGTCAGTACTGAATTATTTATTGTTATTTCGCCGTCAGCCGTTACAACTGCCTGAATCGGTGCAAGAAAAGTAAACCATGAAGCAAGAATATGAGATGACTTCAAAGATGAAGAATATATATCAGCATAATTCTTTATTTCACCGTTTACCTTTGAAATTCGTGTAAGCGTTTTTGTACTTGTGTTGTATGTAAACACCGGATTGAACGTAACAGGTGTTTTTTCAGCCTGTGTTCCTATAAGACCTCTGTATCGGGAAAGAGGTCCTGATGAATTCTTTATAAGTACGTCAGAATCGAAGCGGAAGGCTTGCCACAAAACCATGTTGACGGATGAAATATCTTTCACAATATGATTCGGTGAGTCCCCTTCTGCAACAGTATTGTATTGTCTTATTGCGTTTCCGCTATTGTCAGCATAAAATCGCTCCGTGTGTCTGCGCTCAATCACGTTTGTGTCAACATTCCCTATATCAGACAACGCATTTAGATTATTTGCCCATGCGTCCCACTTTAGGATAATCCCGACCGAAGCACGATTGCCGTCGTTCTGGGATACATAGTCGGTAACAAAATAGAATTTGTTACCGTTGATACACATATAATTGTATTCGCGTATCTCTGAATATTCTGTAAATAGTGTAAATGTACAGTTGCCGTTCGTCTCTTTAACTGACCTTACAGACGTAAGCGAAATCACTTTTTTGGGAAAAGTCAGATCAAGAAACTGCTTATATATGTTTCCTGTTGTTTCATAGCTTCCGAAGTCAAACACGTTCCTGTAACTGTCATCAAGAGGAGTTTTATAAAATGTAATTGAATTTATTTTCATATTTACCCCTTTGTTAAAAGCGGGGATTGCTCCCCGCTTAATTTATGTTGTTGCTTTGGCGAAAATTGTGCTTGCAAGTGCAGGTACTGCGTACGTACCACCTGCGGCAACTGTCGTTGTCTCTGCTTCACCGGATTTATACGTGGTTGTAATGTTTGCTTTACTTCCTGCTTTGAGAACTGCGCCAGTGTCAACAGGTGTTACTGTCTTATCTGCTATCGTTGTTGTACCGATTGTAAGATTTACACCGTCGACGTAAAGCGTCGGCTTTTGATATTCCCCGAATGTGCCTGTGAAGGCAACACAGCCGAAGAATGTATTGTGTGACAGAAGCCCTTCAACAGTCAGCCAGTTGTTTTCGTAGAGAGTGTTCGGTACAGGGAAGTTTGTCATTCTCCACGTCTTGATACCCGCAACGATTGCACGACGATCAAGAACAAGGAAGAGTACATCTTCGTTCTGATACTTGCCGAGATTTGTTCCGTTCGGTGCATAGAGGATTTCAACAGGAAGCTGAAGCTCTGCAAGGTTGAACGCACCTGCAAAAGCTCTGTTGCGGAGTCTTTCCATGTGTTCGGGTGTTGTGATTATATAGAGCTGATTTTCTTCGTCTGACATTGCAACAATACCGTCTTTGTTGTAGTTTGCCGTCGGCTGTGTCATGTCATTAACTGTTGCTCTGATATCTTCGATAATCTGCATTACACCATCGCCGTCTGTGAGGTTATAACCCTGCTTATAAACAGCGTCGCCGGTTGTACCCATGTTCTGAGCTTCGCCGATGATCTGGTTTTTGAGCCAATATTCCGCGGACGCATTGAGATTTGAAATCTTGACGTCAATAAATCTCGGGAGACCGTAGGTCGTGAATACTTTGTTGTATTCGCGTGTGTCAATTGTTGCTTTGAACTGTTTTTCAATGGGGTGTACGTGATAATGTCTCTGAATTTTTTCGGGTGCACGAGATACAAGATCCTTGTAGATTTCCTCATCTGTGTTGTTCCACATGGGAGCCGCGCCGTCGATGAATTCCTGATAAATGTCAAGAATACCGAAGCCGTTTTCGGTCATGTTTACCATGAATTTTCTGAATGCGTTCTTTTCTGCGTTGAACAAGTTCATGAAGAACCTCTGTTCGAGCACAAGGTTCATCTGCTTGACGATCTTGTTGACCTGCTCGGAGTCGTATACGCCGATTGTGTCAAGATTCTCTGCTGTTACTTCTTCTGTGTAACCGAGATTTTTCATTGAAGTGTTAAGAATTTCGAGAGCCTGATTAAGTGTTGTAGGTGTCGCCATAATTGTATATTTCCTTTCTTTGTTATTTATTCTCCAAAATGTAAAAGGCAGTCGTGCACGTAGGAGGACGCGCCGTTTTATCATCTGAGAACATGAATGATAATTCACCTGACTGCCTGTTTAATTATATTATATCATATG
>ERZ1034928.976-NODE-976-length-11456-cov-6.796246_pt1 | contig 11456 bp, 15 predicted proteins | sample MGYA00520627_ERZ1034928 | MGnify/ENA primary metagenome ERZ1034928 (study PRJEB33766, sample SAMN09781755) | gut metagenome | biome: gut microbiome | host: Homo sapiens | place: Madagascar | study: EMG produced TPA metagenomics assembly of the PRJNA485056 data set... | reverse complement strand
CAACAGCAGAAACCATAAAAAGTAATGCTGATATTTTTTCCATATTTACTCCCAACTCGTCATTGAGTTTCTTCGAGGTTTCTTTTTTACAACTGGTTTAGTAAACCAAATTAGGCGGTCACGCGCGCGAGTCGCCATAACATATGAAATACAAACTTCTTCTTCATTCCACATCCGTGCGTCATAGACAGCAACAAAACGAGCCTCTAATCCTTTTCCGCTATGGCCAGTAAGAACCTTCACAGTATCTGCTTTCATCTTTTCGCTTAGCTCATCTTTTGACAGGTCACCTTGCTTGAATGTATCGCATGGAATTCCAGCATCAGTCAACTTATCAAAAATATCATCTACTTCAGCATTTGTGCGCGCGAGCACCATCCAATCGCCATAATTAGAAGTAGACTTGATTTCATCAACAAGATACTTGATAGAAAAAGGAACTTCAATGACCCTTCCACGCACTCCACGCATCGGAATAGATAAATCACTCATTTTATTTTTTCTAATAATATCCCGCGCAAAATCAAGAATATCGCTACCATTACGATAATTTTCATCCATTGAATAAATAGAAGCGTTTAGTTCGTAAGCCCAATATTTCAAAAGATCTGGTCTACTTCCATTCCATCGATAAATAGACTGCCGCTCATCATAGACTACAAAGTATTCCGCACTTTTGATAATTGAAAAAATAAAATTGAATTGATCTTCATTACTATCCTGTGCCTCATCCAGAAGGCAAATGTCTAAAGAAGGAAAAGCCCCTGGATGGCTTCGCGCAAGATCAAAAAGACCATCAAAATTTTCATTATTCAAATATTTTCCTGCTTCTGTGACGCCCGCGCGCAATAAGCACCTTGCGCAGTAGGAATGGATGGTGCCAATCCAAATTGCATCACTATTTTCAACATTCAACCTGCTGCGAATTTCTGCCGCAGCCATATTTGTAAAAGTGAAAGCTACCAGCTTTTTCGCGCGCGAAATAGATTGACGAATTTTCTCGGTCAATAATCTCGTCTTGCCGCTACTAGCACAAGATTGAACAAATACAACAGAAGCAGATGCCGCCAAAATTTCTTCTTGAGTTTTGCTTAGCTCCAAATTCTATCACTTCCTTTTTCTTTTATTATATCAAAAAGAAAAGAAAAATTCAAATTTCTTCCCTTTCGCTACTAAGCCACATTTCAATCAGCTCTTCATCTGTCAAATCCGCCACTCCATATGGGCACTCATCCACTTCAAATTCACATGGGGCAAACGACTGATCGTGGTCATGGCTCTCCAAGCGCCCTATAATTGGAGGACATTTCTGACAGTGTTCCTTATCCAGCCACTGAAGCCATGGCGCGTTCTCAACTAGTTCAAAACCGGCGAGCCATCTCACAAAATCCTTCTCAGAAAAATTTTTCAAAAATTCTCGATTAGTCAAAACTTTAGCTCCTTTTCTACTTCAATAACTTCACCATTGTCCTTTACATGGAAAGTAACCCAATGCCTGAACATTAAGTCTTCATCCTCAACAAACTTCAAAGCCTCAAAAGCCAAATCTTTCAAAGAACCATTATTCTCAATTTCAATATCGTATTTATAATCAAGAATCTCTGCATCGGCATGATTTGAAACTTCTTCGCATTCAGCACTGTTTCGCCTTACAAGAATCGTTCGTGCATCTAGTCGTTCGACAATTTTTTTTATTTCCTCTGGTTCACGACACATGATAAAAATTGCGCATCTTTTACTATCGATTCCGTAATAATCCCAATCCTCTGTTGTTTCATATACTTTTTTCTGAATGTCTTTGAAGGGAATATCGTTCCATTCAGTCAAAAGGTCCTTCAAGTCACTGAGAAATTTACGCGCGCGAGGCGTCTTTTCTCCATCCCATCCGAATGCAGTAGCCGCAATTATTTTTACATAATCAACAGTAGAATAAACCCTTACATATCCTTCTCCCATAAATTTGGCGGTCATTGAGCAAAACGTATCCTTGCCAGAACGAGGAGCACCATTTACAACATAAATCATTTTTTATCCTCCATTACATAGTTAGTGATAAAATCAACGAAACGCAATTTGTAGAAGTATACCACGTCATTATCATAGATGCACGCAGCCTTCACGTTATTGACGAAATAGGGCCAGTTGTTTCCATCTTTTAGAAAATCTTGAATAAATGAATTCTGTTTTAGAGAAAGAAGCTCATCTAAATAAGAATAGTCATCAACTTTACGATAGACTTGCTCCATCATAGCATTGTAAATATTGATGAGAGTCTGACATAAAACTGGTGCAGGAATGTCTCCTCTAATCTCATAAATTTTTTTCAAGCCCTTTACCTGACCATAGATGTATTGACCATTACTGCGTTGGAAAAAAGTTCCTTTGTCTTGACGAGTAAGCGAATTTGGGTTTGAGCGCCAAATATAAAAATATTCGTCTAGTTTATACATCTTATCAGTACAGTTACAAGCTACTAAATTGAAATAACTGTCTTCATTGAGTCGAAGTTCAGGGAGAAAACGAATATTATTTTTTCTCAAATAATCAAGACGATATACTACTGAATGGCACCATGTGACTGGTATTGCCCCAACGGGAAGATGATGACCTGGCCCAAAATTTTCTTCATGGATAAATGAGCCACGGACAATATCCGCATTATTGACTTTTGCTTCACGATACAGTTGTTCAACTGCACGAGGTTGAAGTATGTCGTCACTATCACAGAACATGATGTAGTCACTCTGGGTTTCATTGTCAATAATTGTTTGACGCGCGACGCCTGGTCCGCTATTTTCAAGAGTAGAAATTAGACGAATATGAAGACCGCGCGCACGATATGTCTCAATAATATCGCTATAATCTTCTCCGTCACAGTCTTGACACAAAGTAACTAGGAACATTTTACGCGTTTGAGCTACTAAAGCATCAAGGCAATAGGGAAGAGTGTCGCGTGCCTTATAGACAGGAATACCTATAGTAATCATAGTTTTGTTTTCTTCGCCTCCACAGCAAGTCTATCTACATAGTCATTCCAATCTTTTTTGCCAGAATGGCCCTTTACCTTCTCAAAAGAAAAACGTGGATTTTCAAAATAGGGAATAAGACGTTCCCAAAGTTCACGATTTGCAACTGGTTCTTTCTTTGAGTTGCGCCAACCATTAGTTTGCCATTTCTTATACCATTTTTGAGCAATACAATTGATAATGTAAGCACTATCGGTATAAAGGGTGACAGTATCATCTGGTGACAACACATCATTTATTACATAGCAAGCGTAGGAAAGAGCAACCATTTCACAAATATTGTTGGTAGCATTAGAAACTTTCCAATAATCTTGATAGAAAACAGAGCCGTCTTCTCTAAGAATTATGAAAGCAGCACCACCAACTGCATCTTTTGCTCCATTATTAGAACACGCGCCATCCGTGTAAATTGAATAGTTCATTTGGCGTAATACTCCTTCCAAATTTCTTCATATGAGATATCTTCAAATCCGCTCTTTGTAAAATCAAGAAATTCTTGAATATTGATGCCATCTTCAGCTGCGCGAACTGACTGTACGCAACAAATACGTTTCGGCGCGAAAATTTTTCTATACCACGGCATTTCTAGTTTTAGTGTAATTTTCTCATGTTCATAATTATTAGAAGCAATGGCTGCCATTTCAAACATAAAAAGATGAATAATATTATGAGGATGAAAATTTTTGAGGATTATTTCGTTGTTATGCCGACGCGCGAGACTAATTAGGTTGATAATCGCGCGTGAAATGATTGTATCGTAAATTTCATATTTTGTCATATTTTTTTCTCCTTAGAGTAGTGATTTACCAAGAAAGTCAAGCGGTTCTCCATTTTTACATTTGTCAATACGCTCTTGCCATTTTTCGATGAGTAAGTAGCAATGTGCAGTATCTTTGTCAGGATCGCGCTTTGTACGTCGATTTTTTGCTTTGTTATTTGCGTTTTTTTGAATACGCTTTTGCAGGTAACGAATTTGACCTTCATAGCCTTTGATTAGCTGTTCACGCTTTTCAATATCTTCCATTTTATCTCCTTTCAAATTTATGCTGTGACATATCATGATGTTATGCCAACAAGGATAGAATTCTAATTCAAAATTTTATCAACTACATATTTCGCTTGAGAAGCAGTCAAATCAAAAATTGGAGTAGTAGAAAGCGCTTCAATCTGCTTCTCGCGCGCGAAGTCATAAAAATTAGGGATATAAGTATCAATCCATCCTTCTCCTTTGAGGAGCGAGCCATCTTTTCCAAATCGGGCTTCCAATTTTTCCTTTTCAATATCTGTAATATTTATTTTATTTGTATTATCTGTTTCTATATCAAAATTTTGGAGTTCCCTATAGTAATTTTTTGGAGAACCTATAGTAATTTTTTGGAGTTCCCTATAGTAATTTTTTGGAGTTGCCACAGATGGGTACTCCAATTTTTTGGAGTTCTCTGTCCTAGACTCCAATTTTTTGGAGTTCGGTGAGCTTGAAAAGGAGTAGGTGTTTCCCTGCTCTTTTTGTAAATAACCTTTTTCTTCTAATTCCTTGAGGGCGTTATGATATGACGACTTTTTTATCCCAAAAAGTTTTTCAATCGTAACCGCACTCATCTCCAATAGAAAGCCATCTCGATTATCTGCCAGATATAAATAAATAGTAAACGCCGAGGGCCGAAGATTGTTGACGGCTTCGTGCCATTCATCGCTTCCTATTTGAAGGAAATTTTTCTGATATTTTTTTCGTTGTATTCTAATAACTTTCTGATTTGGAACACTCACAGCCTTCACCTCTTAGTTCTTACGACGAGTTTGTTCAGACTGTGTGCGCTTATTAGCTGTCTTTTTCCAGCAAGTTCTTTATGACTTGTTATTCTTTTTTGATTTGGGTAAAAATTAGACATTTGACGAACCTCACTTTATTTTTTGATTTCAGAGGTATAATCTGTCATAGCCCTCCGTAATTCAGGCGTGTCTTCAAAATACCAATTTTTATGATAAGGATTTTGTAAATCTTGAACGCAACTAATTACTTTGAAGCCTTTCTCTTGAAGAAAAATTGCAAAACTTAGCTTGTAGATACGAATTTTCTTCATTGATACCTCCTTTTTCTTACTACTTGGACAAGTATAATTCATATTGGTACACTCACATTCGTTTATTTTTTGTTTATATTTTTGTTTATTGCTTACTCCTCTTCTGTCGGATGATTTTTCATATATTCACGCGCGGCTACTCTCAAAAAATAACTAATCTTCATGTCATTTTCTTCACAATATTCGCGAATTCGTGCGTCTAACTCTGCATCAAGCATAAAACGAATTATCATATCTTTTTTCACATTTTCACCTTCTTTCTAGTTTCTATCTATATTATACCTCATTTTTAGAAAATTTTCAAATTTTCTAATAGAAAATTTGACTTTTGAATAAATTTAGATTACGCGCAGGCGCGTTTATTTTTTTATATGAATAACACGGGAATTTGATTTTTTCTCTAAAATATGATATACTAAAAGAAAATGGAGAGAAAGGAGATTAGAAATGAGTTATGATGCTAATTCAATCCAAATAAGAGATTTCCGCACAGCTTGTCGCGCGACACCAGGTATGTATCTCGGCGCGAGTGGTCAAGATGCAGCGTTCAATTGTTTTCTTGAGGTTTTGAATAATTCCTGTGACGAAGCAATGATGGGTCGTGGCGATACGATTGAAATTATTTTGTCTGATGATGGGAATACTTTGACGTGTTCTGATGCTGGCGCGGGAGTTCCCAGTGGCCCGAATAAAGATTGTAAAGAGGTTTTGATTGAACTATTCTGCTCCGCGCATAGCTCTGGTAAATTTGACACAACCAACTATAAAAAAGTGCGGGGTTGTCATGGTATTGGAACTAGTGCCGTTTGTGTTTGCTCTAGCTCTTTTGAAGTATGGAGCCGCCGAGACGGTGCTGAACATTATCTAAAATTTGAGGAAGGTATTCCGTGTTCTGAAACGAGCCGAGAAATTCGTAAAACAAATGAGACTGGCTCTACCTTCCGTTTTACTCCTAATCGAGAGGTTTTACACATTGATGAAAATAACCCGATTTTTGACGCTGAAAGAATTAGAAAAGAACTTCGGCTTACATCTTACTTTATTCCAAAAGTTCATTTTATTTTTTCTTATCAGGGGGCAAAAGAGACATTCTACTCAAAAAATGGCCTCAAAGACTTTGCCCGCGACTGCATTGAGAAACCATTACATAAATCTTTTATTTATGGATACAGAGAATTTGACGACGAAGTAGAAATCGAAGTATTCGCGCAATGGACGGCTGGAAAAGAAACAGAATATGTTTTTTCAAATGGCGCTCTAAATATTGACGGTGGTACCCCTATTAGTGGCGCGCGAGCTGCCTTTACCAGAACTATCAATTCTCTTTCTAAAGGCGACTTTACTGCTGATATGATTAGAAAAGGTCTTGTCTATATTATAAATGTGCGGCATCCTCATCCAATTTATCAGAACCAGACAAAATCTCGTATCCAAAATACTGAGCTGCGCGGCTATACTCAAACAGTTTTTACAGAAGCAATAAAAGACTTTGTAAAAAAGCATAAGGATGAGTTTGATAAAGTTGTTGAAATCCTGACAAAAGAAAAGAAAGCTGAGATGGCTGCGGAACGCGCGCGCCGCCAAGTCTTAGAAGCAGGCAAAGAAGTTGAAAAGAACCAAAAAAAGAAAGTTTTCGCAAGTGATAAACTAAAAGATGCTGAGTTCCTTGGACAAGATTCAACACTTTTGCTTGTTGAGGGTCTTAGTGCTAGTTCCAGTATTGCTATGGCTCGTGATGAAAAACGATGGGGTATCTTAGCTTTAAGGGGTATTTGTTAATTTTGCCCCTATTTATCTAACTGGTAATCACCAGGGTCGCTAACGCGGCTAACGGGGGAACCTGACCGGTTTCTGAAAGTGGCTCTTTCAGGTAAGACGAAGGCAGTCCCGTGAGGAATTGTGAATTTGTTTATTATACTATAAAAAAAGGAGGTGAATAAAGTGAAAAGTGGAGATAAGTATGGTATGCTAACTTTAATTAAAGTAGTACCAAAGCCCAACGGCAAAACCAGAACTGGTCAATACTGGTTATGTAGATGTGATTGCGGAACCGAATGTATTAAACATTATCAAGACTTATGGTCTGGAGATACAAAATCATGCGGCTGTTTGAAGAAAAGAAAAGCGATTTATGACAAAAATAATACTGAGATTTCTAATCATGCAGGTATTTATGGCTTTCAAAATATTTATAATGGCAAATGGTATATTGGAAAAGCAAAAAATTTATATAATAGATATCAAGACCATTATAATGATTGGAAACAGCACCAAGAAAAACAGTTTTACCAAGCAATTAAAAAATATGGCTGGGAATCATTTAATTACTATATATTAAAGGAATATATAGAAGTTCCATCCAAAGAAGAATTATCTCGTATGGAAGAATTTTTCATTATGGAAAAAGATTCATATAAAAATGGATATAATGCTTCTGATAAATCTAGTGGTGGCTTCGTCTCTCAACAGCACAAAGATAAATGCACACAAGCCTTAAATGACTTGAATAGCAAACAGAAAAACGAAAATCACCCGCGCACAGATTTTACAAAAGAAGAAATCCTTCAAATTTTTTCTTACGGAATGCAAGGCGCGCCAGTAAAAAGGGTTTATGAACAGTATGCTTCACATAATATTAAATATGAATCTTTCAGAGAGATATATAGAGGCGAACATTTCAAAGATTATTTGCCAGATAATTGGGAAAATCGCCCTGTGGTTGCAACAAATGCGACATTATGGGGAAGTTGGGTTGTAGATATTAAAACACGATTTTTGAACAATGAATCTATAGAATCTATATATGAAGATTATAAAGATAGATGTTCTATGAATCAACTAAAAGATATAAAAAACAATAAAACTTATAAACAAATTCATCCTTGTATCGACTAACCGCTTTGTCGCGGTGTAAGGCTTCTATTGATACGGAGTCTGAAAGGGTAAACACCATAAACTAATTTAGCCAATTAGTTGGTGAAGATATAGTCAGTGCCATTAGAAATAATGGGTTAACATGAAACCAATCAATGCTTTTTCTAATGATGAAGAAAAGTTCTATCAGAATGAAGAAATAAAACTTCTTCTTAGTGCTATGAATATCGTTCCAGGGAAATATGATAGTAAGAAACTTCGTTATGGACGAATTGGTATTTGTTCAGATAGTGATGCTGATGGCTATGCGATTGGACTTCTGATTATGTGCGCTTTATATAAAGTCGCGCCACAATTTATTGAAGAAGGTCGTCTATGTTGGCTTCGTTCTCCTCTTTATATTGTAAAGAAAAAGGGGAAAGAAGAATATTATTTTTCTGATGAAGATTTTGAGAAAGTTAGAAAAAATATTATAGGCGAAGTTCAAAGGAATAAGGGCCTTGGCGCGCTCTCTGCTGAGCAAGCACGACGTTCGATGTTTACTCCAGAATTTCAACACATTGACACTCTAATTCCAGACGAAGACACCTATGGATTACTTACTTCTCTAATGGGTAAAGATAGTGAGCCAAAGCACGATTTCATTTTTGAAAATATTGATTTTTCTATGATAAGGGAGTAATAAAATGAATGTAAATCTAACTCCAATTATAAAAGAAAGTTTCCTTCAATTTGGCGGCGCCGTCCTCCAATCTCGTGCTTTACCTGATGCACGTGACCTTTTGAAGCCATCCGCACGACAGATCTTTTACTGTCTTTATACTGATAAGTTTGTTCATGAGAAGCCTTTTCAGAAAACTTTGAAAGCAATCGGCTCGTGTTTTAGACTATACATTCACGGAGACGCCAGCGCAGAAGGTGTAATCATGCGTGCAGCGCAACCATTTGCTATGCGCTATCCGTTAGTAGAAGTCGAAGGTTCATATGGGACTCTTTTGGCTTCTGGTTCGTGGGCAGCACCACGTTACACAAGTGCGCGGCTCTCCCCTATTTCTAATTATCTCTTTAGCAATATTCAAAAAGAAGTAATTGAAGAATGGCGAGATAATTATGACAATACAGAAAAGTATCCAATGGTTCTTCCTTCCAAGGGATTTTTCAATCTTGTAAATGGTAGTTATGGTATTGGTGTCGGCGCTTCATGCTCTTGTCCACAATATAATTTGAAAGAACTAAATGAAGCACTTATCAAACTGCTTTGGAATCCAAACATTTCTTTTGAAGATATTTATTGTGTTCCAGATTTTGCTACTGGAGCTATTCTTCTAAATGCCGATGAAGTGAGGAAAAGTCATGAAAATGGCACTGGCACGGCCTGTAAACTGCGCGCTGTGGTAGATTGGGATAAGAAAGAACGTTGTTTAGTCGTTACTGAACTTCCATATATGTTGTATACAGAAACGCTTTGTAAACAGTTTGAGGAAATTATAAATGGAGAAAACAATCCAGGGATTGAACGCTTCAATGATTTGACCGGTGTAAATCCTCTTATCAAAATTTATCTCTCAAAAAATGCTTCTCCGGAAAAAGTTTTGAAATTCTTATATAAGAATACTTCACTTCAAACTTATTATGGAGTGAACTTTACTTTTTTGGAAAATGGCCGTTATCCTCGTGTTTACGGTTGGAAGGAATTACTTCAGGCGCATCTCGACCATGAAAAGGCTGTTTACATAAACGGTTTCCAATTTGACCGTCGCAAAAGTCTCGCACGCCTTCATATTCTCAAAGCGCTTATCAAAGCGATTTCAATGATTGATAAAGTTGTTGAAACTATCAAGAAGGCTGCGGATACAAGGAACGCATCCCTTGGACTTCAACGACTTCTTGAGATTGATGAAGTCCAAGCAAAAGCAATTCTTGACCTAAAGCTCTCTCGTCTCACCCATCTTGATGTTTCTAGGTTGATGAGTGAAAAATCCGAGCTAGAGAAAGAACTCGCGCGCATTGAAGCCATTCTTGCTGATGAAAATCTTTTGAAAAAAGAAATTGAAAAAGGCTTACGTGAAGTCGCTGAAAAGTTTGGTGATGATCGCCGCACGAAAATTTTGAATATTTCTAATGAAGAAGAAACAATCGAACGTAAGCAACTAGCTCTTTCTTTTACAAACGACGGTGCGGTTTTCATAAGTGAAACATCAACCCTTTATTCTCAACGGCGCAATGGCGTCGGCCAAAAATTCAAACTCGATAAAAGTGAATATGTTGTTGATACGCTTGTTGGAGAAAATACAAATGAAATCCTATTCTTTACTGATAAGGGCCGTTTTTATGTAATGAAGATGGGCGATTTTTCAGTTGGTGAAAAGCAATACCTAAATACATTTGTATCTTTTCAGTCAGATGAACAAGTGCGCGCGAGTGTCATTTTATCGAAAGAACAACAAGCCTCTAACATCGTCTTTATTACAAAGAATGGAATTTTGAAGAAATCTTCTTTGTCTGAGTATAACCTAAAAAGAGGTAATGGTGCACAGGCAATAAAACTCGATGAAAATGATACAATTGTCTCTGTTTTGATTTTAAGAGATGAAAATATTGGAGTCTTGTCCCACTCTGGCAACTTTATTATGATTTCCACTTCTGATATCCGTCCGATTGGACGAGTTACGCGCGGCGTTGTAGGAATGAAGCTCAATGAAGGAGACTATGTTGTTTCCGCGCGAGTTATTCCAAAAGAGACTAAAGAGATTTTATCAATTTCTGAAGATGGCTCAGCAAAACGAACTTCAATTGAAGAATTTGGGCTGACCGGCCGCGCAACAAAAGGAAAATCAATTCAGCAATCAGATAAACTTTGTGATTTCTTACCGCTAATTGATGACAAAGAAGTTTTGGTAGTCTCTAATGTTTCTCAAATTCGGCTAAAGATAAATGAAATTCCTTTATTATCGCGCGCAACGATGGGCGTGAAGGTAATGAAATTGAAAGATAAAGAAAAAATTCAGAATTTAGTTGGATTGAATTCTTGATTTTCTTTTGAATTTTGAGTATAATATTATTATGAAATGAGTTGAGTGACAACTTATTTGATATGGAATAAATGAGACACCGTCTCGTTTATAATAAAATATTTTATAATAAAAAGGAGTAAAAAAAATGCAACTAACAGCTAAGTCCAATGAGGTTTTTGAGTATCTAAAGAATAATGGCGGTAAAGTGTCTATCGAGGAGCTAGCTAACGCTACTGGTCGTTCCGCTCGTTCTGTTGGCGCGAACGTTCTCGATCTTACTAAGAAGGGTCTTGTTGTTCGTGAGAAGGAAGAGGTTGAGGGCGCCGAGAAGCCCGTCGCATATGCCATTCTAACTGACGCTGGCAAGACTTTCGTCCCTTCTGACGATGTAGAGTAAATTGAATTCATATAGGCGAGGCTATTATTGGCCTCGCCATTTGAAGAGCCAAATATAATAATAA
>ERZ1034928.975-NODE-975-length-11465-cov-7.394829_pt1 | contig 11465 bp, 7 predicted proteins | sample MGYA00520627_ERZ1034928 | MGnify/ENA primary metagenome ERZ1034928 (study PRJEB33766, sample SAMN09781755) | gut metagenome | biome: gut microbiome | host: Homo sapiens | place: Madagascar | study: EMG produced TPA metagenomics assembly of the PRJNA485056 data set... | reverse complement strand
TGCGGCATGTTCCTCACGCACAACGGCGTGGTGCGCATCACGCCCAAGGCGCAGGTGCGCGAAGGCGTCGAGGGGCTCGGCGACGTCGCCCAGGTCGATTTCAGCTACGACGCCGAAGGTCTTGAGCAGGCCGTCAAGGAGGCGCTCACGTGGCCGGGCGTCTATTATGTGCGCGTGTGGCTCAACGAGGGCGTGCTGAACGTGGGCGATTCGCTCATGTACGTGCTCATCGGCGCCGACATCCGCCCGCGCTGCATCGACGCGCTGCAACAGCTGGTCGGCAAAATCAAGAACGATCTGGTGGTGGAGAAGGAGATCTACGCATAAGCGAGATATCCGGGCATAAAAGAGAAGCCCGTCGGCACAAGCCAACGGGCTTCTCTCATTATCATGAAGCTAAAGAAACGCTGCGCTTAGCGCTTGCTACGCCTCTTTGCCACGATGGCGATTCCCAGTGCGGAAGCACCCAGGGCCAAGGCCACAAGGGCGCTCGGGGTCTGATCGCCGGTCTCGGCCAGCTCGGTAGCTACTTGCTGCTCCTCTCCGGGCTGAGGCTGGGCTGAGGCTGAGGCTGCGGCTCAGGCTGAGGAGCAGGCACCTTGTGCGTATTCGTGATGACGCCTTCGTTACCGACCGTAGCGTTGTCGGTAGTGTAGCCATCAACATCTGCCTGGGTAATCTTGTAGTCGACGTCGTAACGCTCGCCATTGTCGTCATAGGCGTACTGGCGGACGCCGGTGTACGTGACGGTATACGTGTCGTCGCCATTGTCCACAACAGCGGGCAGCATATCAGAAGCGACGCCATCGGCGGTAAGCGAGAGAAGCTTGGCGTAGTCCTCGGCACTCGGGCGCAGGCCGTCCTTGTCAGAGGAATCCTTCCAAGTAATCGTAGCGCTGACATCGGTATAGGCGGGGACGATGGTGAGCGTGCCGGGGACGATGCGGATGTAGCTATAACCGCAGATGTCGTCGCCGACTACCATCTTGTAGATATAGCCGTCGCCCAGGTCGACGTCGCCAAGGCCCGTGCGCGTTCCCGCGCTGTTGCTCGTGTAAGCTTCCGGAAGCTGCTCCGGATCGGTCGCATAGGTGATCGCATACTCGCCAGGCTGCTCGCCCGCCTTGCGGCTGAGGCTAAATGCCGAAAGATCAAGCAGGGTCGTGGGATCGCCGACGAACAGGCTCAAGGTGGCTCCCAAGGTCGGATCGGCTTCACCCTCGACCTTGGTGACGCTCAACTCCTTGAACTCATACAGCGTCATGATATTGTGGCGCACGAAATAGGAGCCGTTCCCCGCGTAATTGCCTTTGAAGTCAATTCTCTCCCAAACAAAACCCGAGCCGACCATGCTGTCGTCGGTCGGAAGCCAGGTATCAATGTTGTCCGCGTTGCCACGGTCGCGAATAAAGCCGAAGGATCGGGTGTAATCCTCTCCTTCCACAAGGTCTTTACCGCTTACGGAATCCTTGACGGTCGACCTGAAGTGATGGGACTGGCCGTTGTACCATGCGCTTTGAGGACCGGAAACATCGGGCTTCCCATAGCTCTCCGCCTCGTCTGCCCATGCACTTACCGGCATCGCAAGGGAAAGCGAGACTACTAGCGCCAGCGCCACAATGCCCAGTGCTTTTCTGAATCTTTTCATTGATTAACCTCCTCGTCAGATTCAGCTATCCGGATTGCTCCTTTTCGCAATCCCCCAACCTATGCTTTGCATCGGCATCGATGCGTACCGATGCAAATCGCCTGTTCCAAAAGCCACCGTTATCGGTTCGTCTACCGCGTTATCAGCGGCTGTAACAGTTGGTTGACCTGGTCCGTTGTTAGCTCGGCGGATTCAGCCTTCTCTGCTGGAGGCCTCAGTCTGGGCTTCTTTCTCCCTTTCCCGTTATCGCCTTGCGTTGCTCGTTTATCGTCTGGTTCGCAATCACGAAAGGACCAGGTCGTAAGAGCCCCGATCAGCTATTTACAACGCTGTATGCATTCGAAAGCTGCCCTCCGTTTTCGGAATGGCATGGCTCGACTTTGATAAGCCCTTCTCGGCTCATGCGCGTGATGGCGCGGTCGATGGTCTTGACGCTGCAGCCCATGAGCTGCGACAACTCCTTTTTCGTTGCCTGCGCCGCACCCGATATGGTTGTTTGCGCGGCAATATAGCCGAGCAGACGCTCCTGCGTAGGAGTTAGCGATATATCACCCTCATGTATCTTGCGCATATGTGCCTTTCCGCGCATACGTTGTTGTATATACGGGCGTAAGCAAATGCAGACATTACTTGAGTGGTCGGCTATATTGATTTCACTGCTTGAATGAAAAGAAACGGCCTGATAAAGCGTTTTGCACTCCGAAACGAGTAGCGCTTTATCAGGCCGAGGGGGCTGTAAGCAAACGTCTAGATTATTTGCCAACATCCGAAATCGCTATTGGCAAACGATACGATTCTTGCTATGAACGCATAGATTTGTGGGGGATTGTGCTGTCCGCGGGTCGTTGCTTCACCCACTTCAAGAACGTCGTATGCGAAACTCCCAGTGATTCCGCCGCCTGTCGGCTGTTCAAACAGCCGTCTTCCCATTTGCGGTGCACCGCATCGAACTCCTCGGGCACGGCCAGCGCCGGTCGCCCCAGCTTCACGCCGCGCGCACGCGCCGCGGCGATCCCTTCCGCCTGTCGCTGGCGGATGTTGTCGCGCTCAACGTGCGCCACGTAGCTGAGCAATTCCAGCACGATGTCCGCGATCAGCTTCCCCGTCACCCCGTGATCGGACGTCGAGCGCGTGTCGAGTAGCGGCATATCCAGCACCACGATGTCGATGCTTCTCTGCTTGGTGAGCAACCGCCACTGGCCGAGTATCTCGTCATAGTTGCGGCCCAGGCGGTCGATGCTCTTCACCACGAGCACGTCGCCAGGTTGCAGACGTTCGAGCAGCGATTGATACCCGGGACGATCGAAGTTACGCCCGCTCAGATAATCGACGAACAGGGATTCCTCTGAAACGCCAATGGCGGACAGGGCATCGAGCTGCCTGTTCAGGTTTTGATCCTTGCTTGACACTCTTGCGTATCCATACATGGTCATGACTCGCTCCTTTCTGCGCCCGAAAGCGCACCAAGAACGGTCGGCATCGGCCAGTCTACCTATATAGCGTTCAGGCACAAGCGAATTTCGCGTACGTTGCGGAACGGTTTACGATTCGAACCCCAATCGTGACGCCAGGACCAACCTAGCCACCGCAGCTGCATATATCGATTCGAGTGTACCGGGTCCCTAGCTTTATGAAGAAAAGCCCTGTCTCCGCCTACACCGCCTACGCACCTGCACGACGGTAAAAGGACACGGGCATCACGAAATCCATGGGACGGAGCGTTCGAAGAATACCGGTAAATCGGCGGCTTACCTGCTATCGGCCCATTCTGAATACGCCGGGTACAACGAAGCCTCCCACCCCTAAGCTTCGCTTGAAGCCAGGGATGGGAGGCTTTTCGTTAATCGCGGCACTTACAACTAACCAGCATGTCGATCCCGCGATTCGCAAAGCGCCCTGCCGGCGAAAGCCGACAGGGCGCTTCGATTCTCGCACATTGCGCCGGCAGAGTTACCGGCGCGTTCGCATTCTAGTCCGTGAAGTACTTCACGCCGCTTTCGAACAGGGGCATGAACTTGTTGCCCGGGACGTTCTTATACAGACCGTCGCCGCGGCGCTCCACGTGGCCCATCTTGCCGAGCACGCGACCGTCGGGGCTGGTGATGCCCTCGATGGCCATAACGGAACCGTTGGGGTTCACGTTCCAGTCCATGCTGGGCTGGCCGGCCTCGTCAACGTACTGCGTGGCGATGCGGCCCGTGACCTCGAGCTGGTGCTGCAGCTCGGGGCTGCACACGAAGCGGCCCTCGCCGTGGCTGATGGCCACGGTGTGGATGTCGCCGGGCTCGCACTGGGACAGCCAGGGGCTCAGGTTGCTGGCCACGCGCGTGCGCACCAGGCGGCTCTGATGGCGGCCGATGGTGTTGAACGTGAGCGTGGGGCACTCGTCGTCCATGGGGCGGATGTCGCCGTACGGCACCAGGCCCAGCTTCACGAGCGCCTGGAAGCCGTTGCAGATGCCCAGCATCAGGCCGTCGCGGTTGAACAGCAGGTCGCGCACGGCCTCGGTGACCTCGGGGGCGCGGAAGAACGCCGTGATGAACTTCGCCGAACCGTCGGGCTCATCGCCGCCGGAGAAGCCGCCGGGCAGCATGATGATCTGGCTGTTCTTGATGGCCTCCACCAGCGCCTTCGTGCTCTCGGCGACTGCCGAGGGCGTGAGGTTGTTGATGACCAGCGTGTCGGCCACGGCGCCCGCCTGCTCGAACGCGCGAGCGGAATCGTACTCGCAGTTCGTGCCCGGGAACACGGGGATGATCACACGCGGGCGCGCGATGGTGCCGTTGTACGTGAGCGGCAGGCGGTTGTCCACCGTCACCTGCTTCACGGCCTCGCCCTCCTGGCGGTACGGATACACGCTCTCGATGGCGCCCTCCCATGCCTCCTGCAGCGCGGCCATGTCGAGCTCCTCGCCCGCGGCGATGAAGCAGTAGTCCTCGGTAGTGGTGCCCAGCACGACCACGTCAAGGTTGTCGGTTATGGCAGGCAGCTGCGCGTCGTCGGCCAGCTCCACCAGGAAGCTGCCATACGCGGGCGCGAACAGCGCATCGGCGTCAACGTCGTCGAGCTTCACGCCCAGGCCGTTGCCCACGCACATCTTGAACAGCGACTCGGCCATGCAGCCGTAGCCCGGCGTGCAAACCGCCAACGCGGCGCCGTTGCCGATGAGCTCCTGCACGGCGTCCATGGCCGCCAGCGCATCCTCGGCCGCAGGCGCGATGCCCTCGGCGTCGTAGCAGCGCGGGGCCACCAGCGCCACGCGATGGCCGGCGCCCTTGAACTCGGGGGACGTCACGCGATCGACCTTGCCCACCGCGGTGGCGAACGACACGAGCGTGGGCGGCACGTCGAGCTGCTCGAAGCTGCCGGACATGGAGTCCTTGCCGCCGATGGAGCCGATGCCCAGGTCGACCTGCGCCATGAGCGCACCCAGGACGGCAGCCGTGGGCTTGCCCCAGCGCTTCGCATCGCCGCGCAGGCTCTCGAAGTACTCCTGGAACGTCAGGTACATGTCCTGGCGCTTGAAGCCGGCTGCCACCAGGCGAGCGACCGATTCGACCACGGCCACGTAGGAGCCGGTGAACTGGTCGGCCTCGGTGAGGTAGGGGTTGAAACCCCAGGCCATGCCGCTGCACGTGGTGGTCTCGCCGCCCACGGGCAGCTTGGCCACCATGGCCTGCGCCGGCGTCAGCTGGTTCTTGCCGCCGAAGGGCATGAGCACCGTGGCAGCGCCGATAGTGGAGTCGAAACGCTCGGACAGGCCCTTGTTCGAGCATACGTTCAGGTCGGTGACCAGGGCGTTCATGCGCTGCGCAAGGGTGTCGCCCTCCCACGTGCGCTCGTAGGCGCCCGCCTGGCCCACATGCACGGCCTGCTGCTTCGGCGCGCCGTTGCTTGCCAGGAACTCGCGGCTGAGGTCGATGATGGCGTTGTCGTTCCACATGACGCGCACGCGCGCATCGTCGGTGACCTCGGCGACCACGGTGGCCTCAAGGTTCTCCTCGCGCGCATAGCGCAGGAACTCGTCCACGTCGGAAGCGGCGATAGCGCAGGCCATGCGCTCCTGCGACTCGGAGATGGCCAGCTCGGTGCCGTCCAGACCCTCGTACTTCTTCGGCACCTTGTTCAGGTTGATGCGCAGGCCGTCGGCCAGCTCGCCGATGGCAACGGACACGCCGCCCGCGCCGAAGTCGTTGCAGCGCTTGATGAGGCGCGTGGCCTCGCCGCGGCGGAACAGACGCTGGATCTTGCGCTCCTCGGGCGGGTTGCCCTTCTGCACCTCGGCGCCGCAATGCTCCAGCGACTCCAGGTTGTGCTCCTTGGAGCTGCCCGTGGCGCCGCCGATGCCGTCACGGCCGGTACGACCGCCCAGCAGCACCACCACGTCGCCCGCCTCGGGCGTTTCGCGGCGCACGTGGTCGGCAGGCGTTGCGGCCACAACGGCGCCGATCTCCATGCGCTTGGCCACGTAGCCGGGGTGATACAGCTCGTTGACCTGGCCGGTTGCCAGGCCGATCTGGTTGCCGTAGCTGGAATAGCCGGCAGCGGCCGTGGTGACCAGCTTGCGCTGCGGCAGCTTGCCGGGCAGCGTCTCGGACACGGGCGCCAGCGGGTTGGCGGCGCCGGTGACGCGCATGGCCTGGTACACGTAGCTGCGGCCCGACAAGGGGTCGCGGATGGCGCCGCCCAGGCACGTTGCCGCGCCGCCGAACGGCTCGATCTCGGTAGGATGGTTATGCGTCTCGTTCTTGAACAGGTACAGCCAGTCCTGCTCCTCGCCGTCGACGTCGACCTTGCACTTCACCGTGCAGGCGTTGATCTCCTCGGACTCGTCCTGGCCCGTGAGCACGCCCTTGGACTTGAGCCACTTCGCGCCGATGGTGCCCATGTCCATAAGGCAGATAGGCTTGGCCTGGCGACCCAGCTCGTTGCGCATGTCCATGTACTGGTCGAAGGCGGCCTGCACACGCGGGTCGTCGATGGCCACGTCGGTCATCTCGGTGCCGAACGTGGTGTGACGGCAGTGATCGGACCAGTAGGTGTCGATCATCTTGATCTCGGTGATGGTGGGGCAACGGCCTTCGCTTCGGAAGTACTGCTGACAGAACGCCAGGTCGGCCTCGTCCATAGCCAGCTCGCGGTCGGCGATGAACTGCGCCAGGCCCGCGGCGTCAAGGTCGATGAAGCCCTCGAGCACCTCGACCGGCTCGGGTTGGGGCTGTGCCATGGCCAGCGTGTCGCGCTGCTCAAGCGTTGCCTCGCGAGCCTCGATGGGGTTGATGACGTAATGCTTGATGGCCTGGACGTCCTGGTCGGACAGCGGGCCGGACAGCAGGTACACCTTCGCGCTGCGGACCTCGGGGCGCTCGCCCTGGCTGATCAGCTGGATGCACTCGCTTGCCGAAGCCGCGCGCTGGTCGAACTGGCCGGGCAGGAACTCCACGGCGAACACCTGCGCGCCGTCGGCCTGGGGCAGCTCGGTCGAGGCGACATCGACCTGGGGCTCGCTGAACACGGTGGGCACGCACTGATCGAACAGCTCCTGCGAGATGCCCTCCACGTCATAGCGGTTCACCAGGCGCAAACCCTCGAGCGAGGTGATGCCCAGGATGCTGCGCAGCTCGTGCGCCAGCTGCTGGGCTTCAACGTCGAAGCCGGGCTTCTTCTCCACATAGATGCGGGAAACCATGGACGTCCTTCCTAGTCGTATGTGCGGATGGCGCGCCATCCGCGATCGGGCGGGGCAAGGGCGACGGCCCTGCCCCGCTTCCTTCCTAAAATGCAAGCGGGCACCGCGCGGGCACCCGTTTGTTTTCCGTCTTGCTGGGCCGAGACGGGCTGGCGGCCTGCTTGGCCGCGCCTACTCGTCCTTCTTCTTTTTGCCGAAGCCGAACAGGCCCTTCTTCTTGGACTCGGGCTCGGCGGGCTGCTCGGCCGCCTGCTTCTCGGCGGCGCGCTGCTGCGCCTTGGCCTTCTTCTCGGCGGCGCGCATCTCCTTCGTGGGGTGGTTGAGCACCTCATCGGCGTACTTCTGGCGCGCCTTGCGGCATTTGCCCATGTCGATGTACAGGGCGGCGATGATGAACACATAGGCCAGCGCCAAAGTGACGTACATGATAGGCGCGGGCATGCCCAGGTTGTTGCCGGCAAAGCTGACCACGGTCAGGACGATGGCCAAAATCAGGCACACCCACCAAATCTTGCGCAGGCGCTTGTACTCCGCGGTGGGCGGGTTGTAGAACTGGCGATCGCGCTCGGCGTCCTTGGCGCGCTGCTGCTTGCGCTCGGCCTTCTTCTGCTGGGGCGTCTTCTTCGTGGATTGGATACGCACCGAGGATGCAGCCTTCGAGACCGGCTTCGCGGAAGCCGCCGACTTGCGCGTGGCGCCCTTGCGGTCCTCGGATTGGTAGCGCTCGTTCATGGGGTTGCGTTGTGTCATTCTCACTCCTTCGCCCGCCTGCCGGCAGGCGAACCTTCTTCTGCTGCGGTCGCGTGCGGCGCCCCGCATCTCCTCCGGCACGCCAGCCGGCTTGACGCCGGCACCGCTTACCTGGGGCCGATCCGGGACGCCGCATGCGTCCTTGCGAACCTGTACTGCTTATGCGGCCCTGCCGGGCCTGGGGCTAGAACTCGAACTTCTTGCCGGAAATCTTCTCGTACGCCGCGATGTACTTCTGGCTGGTACGCTCGATGACCTCCTGGGGCAGATGCGGCGGGTTGCCCTGACGGTCCCAGTTGGCGTTGAGCCAGTCGCGCACGTACTGCTTGTCGAAGCTGGCCTGGTCGCGGCCCGGCTCGTAGGCATCGCCCGGCCAGAAGCGGCTGGAGTCGGGCGTGAGCACCTCGTCGGCCAGGATGATCTGGCCGTCGATGACGCCGAACTCGAACTTCGTGTCGGCGATGATGATGCCGTTCTCGGCGGCGTGGTCGCGAGCGACGGAGTACACCTTGATGGCCAGGTCGCGCAGCTGCGTGGCGGCATCCTCGCCGATAATCTCCGCGCAGCGCTCGAAGCTGATGTTCTCATCGTGGTCGCCGATCTCGGCCTTCGTGGAGGGCGTGAAGATGGGCTCGGGAAGCTTGGAGGAGTTCACCAGGCCCTCAGGCAGCTGGATGCCGCACACGGTGCCCTGCTTCTGGTACTCCTTCAGGCCGCTGCCGGCAAGGTAGCCGCGCACGATGCACTCGACGGGGAACATCTCGGCCTTCTTCACCAGCATGAAGCGGCCGCGCAGGTAGTCGGCGTAGGGCTTGAACTGCTCGGGCAGGTCGGCAACGTCGGCGCTGATCAGGTGGTTGCCGATGACGTCCTTGAGCTGCTCGAGCCAGAACAGCGAGATCTGCGTGAGCACCGCGCCCTTGTGCGGGATCTCGTCCTCCAGGATGTAATCGAACGCCGAGATGCGGTCGGTGGCCACCATCAGCAGCTTGTCGCCCAGGTCGTAGATGTCGCGCACCTTGCCCTGTGCGTCCGGCTTGATATCGATTCCGCTCATGCCTGCTTATCCTTTCCCCATGAGAGTTGCGCTGGGCGCGGGCGGCGCCCAGCCGGCATTTGCGCGCCGCTTGCGGCGTGACTGTAACGTTGCCATTATCGTCTATTTTCCGTCGTCGTGCGACCGCCCGAACGGTATCCCCGTTTTCTGCGCATGTTGCTGCGCGCGTTGCTGCTCCTTCTGCTGCCGCTGCGCCTCGCGCTGCTGCTGGCGTTGCTGTTGCTGCTGTTCTCGCTGCAGGCGCTGCTGTTGACGCTGCTCGCGCTGCTCATCGCCCTCGTAGTACAGCGGGAGGTTGATGGTGAAGCAGGCGCCCACGCCCTTCTCGCCCTCGACGTCCACGTAGCCGTTGTGGCGATCGACGATCTCCTTCACCACGGAAAGGCCGATGCCCAGGCCGCCGCTCTCACGCGTGCGACCGGCGTCCGCGCGCCAGAAGCGGGAGAACACCATCTTCGCCTCTTCGGGCGAAAGGCCGATGCCCGTGTCGCGCACGGCGATGGCGCACATGCCCTCGTGGCTGGAAACGCTGACGGTGATGGTGCCGCCTTCGGGCGTGTAGCGCACCGCGTTGGAGATGAGGTTTGCCGTGGCCTGGCGGATCATGTCCGCATCGCCGCGCACGCGCACGCCGCGCTCCACCTCGTAGATGAGCTTGAGGCCCGAGTCGGACACGTAGGCCTCGTGCGTGGCGATGATGCCGCTGATGAGGTCGCCCACCTCGAGCACTTCCTTCTTCATGGGCGTGCTGCGATTCTCCAGACGCGAAAGCTTCAGGATGGCGTCGACCAGGCGGCTTAGGCGTTTGACCTCGCCGTTCACCGTTTCAAGGCGCTCCTCGTCGGCATCGAACACGCCGTCGACCATGGCCTCGACCGTTGCCTGGATGGCCATAAGCGGCGTGCGCAGCTCATGCGCGACGTCGGTGGTCAGGCGGCGTTCGAGCTTGCGGTCGCGCTCGATGGAGTCGGCCATCTCGTCGAAGGTCATGCCCAGGCGCGCGATCTCGTCCTCGCCGCGGATGCCCGTGCGCGCCGAAAGGTCGCCCTCCTTGATAGCGCGGGCGGTCTGCGCCATGGTGTTGACGGGGCGCACCAAGGTGCGCGCGAACAGGAAGCCGATGCACGACGCCAGCACGATGGCCAGCACCGTAGCGAACACCATGGCCTGATAAGAGTTGTTGGAGAACTGCTCGTCGGCTTGCGTGAGCAGGGTCTCGCTTCCGTACACCCAGATGCGCACGGACCCCACGGCCGCGCCGCCGTACTCGATGGGCGCGCTGGCGAACTGCTGGCTGGCGCTGACCGGCGGCGCCAGGGTGCGCCCGCTGTCCGAGCTCGGCGACATGCCCGCGCCCGATTCGCTTCGGGACGACCCCGTGCCGTCGTCGATGGTGACTGCCGAGGAATCGTACACGGCCTTGCCCGTGGTGTTGTCGATGACGGCCACGCCCACGCCGCTGTTCAGGCTTTCGGCGTACTTCGCCACGGCCTCCACCTGCGGGTCGTGCAGGGTGTGGGAGGTGTTGTATACCTCTTCAATGCGCGTTGCCGTGCTTTCGGCGAGCGACTCCATGTTCTCCTGCGTGTAGGTGTGGAAGTGCTGCTGCCACACGAACGAAAGCACGCCGATGGCCACCATGGCGGTCATGGCGGCGATCAGGGCGAACGCCATGGTCATACGCGTGGTGTACGTCAAGCTGTTCCACCAGTTCACCACGCCCTGGTACGGCTTGCGCCTTTTCTTTTCCTCGGAAGGGCGCTCAACCACGACCGGCCCCGTGGTGGCGGAGCCGGTCGAAGGAGCGTCTTGCGTTGTGTTGGTATCGGTATCCACGTGGGCTCGCGGCCTTTCTTCTGAGAAGGGAGACGCGGCCGAGCGCTGGCGGCCGCGCGGCGGCTAGCTTACTGACCCTGCTTGGTGGGGTCTTCGAAGCGGTAGCCCACGCCGTGCACGGTGTGCAGCCACTTGGGGTTGCGCGGGTTGTCGCCGATCTTGGCGCGCAGGTTCTTCACGTGGGAGTCGATGGTGCGCTCGTAGCCCTCGAAGTCGTAGCCGAGCACCTTCTCGACCAGCTCCATGCGCGAGTACACGCGGCCCGGGTAGCGGGACAGCGTAGTGAGCAGCTTGAACTCGCTGGCCGTGAGGTCGATTTCCTTGCCGGAGACCATGACCTTGTGGCCGGACACGTCGATGGTGAGCTCGCCGAACTCGAGCACCTCGCGCTGGGGCTCGGAATCGGCGTGCACGCGGCGCAGCAGCGCGCGGGCGCGGGCGACCAGCTCGCGCGGGCTGAACGGCTTGACCAGGTAGTCGTCGGC
>ERZ1034928.972-NODE-972-length-11485-cov-4.139633_pt1 | contig 11485 bp, 16 predicted proteins | sample MGYA00520627_ERZ1034928 | MGnify/ENA primary metagenome ERZ1034928 (study PRJEB33766, sample SAMN09781755) | gut metagenome | biome: gut microbiome | host: Homo sapiens | place: Madagascar | study: EMG produced TPA metagenomics assembly of the PRJNA485056 data set... | reverse complement strand
TCCGACAGAATTTTGAAGTATTGCGCCTTCCGATTTTCCGCAATGAGGCGAAACTGGTGGAAAAGCTGATCGTGCGCGGAAATGCTGAGGGGGTTTTACAGATCGAGAATCCGAAGATGCGGGCGCACAGTTTTGTGTTTGACATGTTTGGTCTGGCGGAAGTATCGGATTTGGAACCGGATGCGATCCGAAGAGAACTATGGGAGATTGCGGAGGCAGTGTTACAGATTAATTTAAAAGAAAAAAGATAGTGTCAGTCCATTTGCTGAAAGCAAATTTTGCATGGGCTGATGTTCAAAGGAGAGGAAAGCAAATGAAAGAATCAGAACTTAAGATTGACTGGAAAAAACATGTCTGTTATTCCAAACAGGCGAAAAAGGTTATCCGGAAGAGACTTGCGGAGCAGTTTGATGCCGGAGAGACAGAAAAACGCTGGGAGGATGTACAGTTAAAATATGTGGAATATTTAGAGACACTTCCCTATCTGGGGGAAAGAAAAACGGACATAAAGGATGCGGCAGAGGAACAACGCTGTCCGGCCGGATACAGAATGTACGCGGAACCGTTTGATCCGGATACCGGAATTCATTACCGGTTTGAACAGTGCCCGATTGCGGAGTTTGCAAAAGCGCATGACTTGCTTGAAATTATGCCCGCAATGTGCAATGGCGATTATCCGGCAATGGAACTGTTGCATGCGGGACTGATCAGAAAGACTACCTGCGCAAATGCGGATGTGTGCGACTATTGGATTGTGGGAGATCAAAGCCCGTATTTACGTGAGTATCCAAAACAAACGGATGCGCGGGGATATATTTACAATGAAAAAAGGAGAATAAATGAATCTTGACATTATAAAAAACTTGTAATATGAATGAAGAATGTTATGATAAATATGATACTATGTTAAAGGGATAGTCCAGCGGTGTGATGTCAAGAGATAAATAATAAAAAAATCATATATTTTTACATCGGTCTCATAAAGATAAAAAACACCCACCCAAGCCCTGTCGACCAAGCTTAAAAAATGAGCAGGGCGTAGCTCATCAGCAAGTAGATGAAATCTACTTTGCCGGACAGTATAGGCGATTGTCTTTCAGCAGTCGAAAGACTAAACGCACAAATTTACGGGCAGTTAATGCGAGTGCACGTTTGTGTTGGCATCTGTTTACCTCTTTGTATTTGAGGTGGTAGAAGTCGCTGTATTCCTTGTCGCATCTTACAAGAGAAAGTGCAGCTTCACACAGATAATACTTTAAAAAGCGGTTGCCGGATGGAATGAGCCTTGTAACTTCAGCTTCAAAATCACCGGACTGATGTTGTTTCCAGGCAAGACCAGCATATTTAGCAAGAGCAGCCTGATTATCAAAACGATTGATATCACCGATTTCAGCCATGATACCGGCTGAATATACGGGACCAATACCTGGGATGGATATCAATACATTTGGCAGGAGTTCCATCTGAGCTTTGATCGCTTTATCGAACTCTTTGATCTGAGATTCCAATGCCTTCATAGAGGTTATGGATATAGAAAGCACCTGATTAACGGAGTCATTTACCATCTTGGGTAAACGGTAAGAACTTCTGGCAGCTTTCTGAATGGCTTTGGCTACTGCATCAGGATCAGGAAAGCGGTTCTTTCCTTTTTCAATGATAAAGTCAGTAAGCTCATGTAAGTCCATATTTGCCAGTGCTTCTGCGGAATCAAATTCATCGTAGACAGCAAGGGCAGTAGTGCTGAAGGTATCGCTGAATACCTTCTCCTGCGTCATCGTAAAATACTTCTTGAACAGCACATTCATGAATCGCTGTTTTTCTTTGATAAGATTCTGGACAGCGAAGAAACGTGCCCGTGTGAGGTTCTGGAGTGCTTTGTAGCGATAGTCTCCCAGATAGACCTCTTTGTTGATTCTACCGAAACGCAGGCAGTCAGCAATGACAAAAGAGTCCACATAATCATTCTTTGGCAGGTCATTGTAAGTATCATGAAATTTTTTGACCTGCTTAGGATTGAGGACATGAATCTTTCTGTGAAACGGTGCCAGAGAGGCATCTTCCCTTAAGAAGTACACGAGATTGTCTCCATAAACAGAGGTTGCTTCAAGACCAATCAGAACCGTGTCAAGGGAAAGAGACGTCAAAGCAGAAAGAATTCTTTTTACCAACTGTGTAGAACCTTCATGAGAATTAGCAACAGAAAAATTACTGTGCTTATCACCATTTGGAAGCATTAAGTAAACGACATTGGATTTGCTGCTTACATCAATACCGACGTAAAGAGTGTTCATTGTAATCACCTTCTTTCGTTTTAGATTAAAGTGTTCAATCGGCTTGGTAAAACCCATGATCATGGAGCATCGACACCCTCGCATATAAGAATCCAGCTTAAGATGGACAGATGCGAAACCATACTGCTAAATGGTTGTCCATGAACTTAAGCAAACAGCCAGCCGGTTTGAAGCTAACATCCATGTCAGGGGAACAGACTATCTTTGAAGCAACCAATACAGGTTCAACAGGAGAATTAAGAACTATTACCTGATTGACACTGGGACAATTATATCATGGGTTTTACGAAGCCTATTGAACAATATTTATGTTAGTAACTCATTAACCAAGATACATGTATTTATGTATCTAAAAGATATTATACGAGGAGGATTTGAAAATGAATAACAAAGGTGTAGGTGCTGTTTTTTGTCTGATAGCTGCAATTTTAATTTCTGCAAGATATATGACAACTGCAATATTTTTGAGTGGAACTACATCCTGGGATGCAGGCTTGTTTGCCGCAGGGTTGGAATATGTAGGACCTTTTTTGGCAGTATTAGCAGCCGTGGCATTGGTTGTGGGAATTCTGTTCTTAGTATATGGAATTTACGAAGATAAAAAGAAAAAATAATGGGATTCCGGATATAGAGTTTGTGTGTTTTGCAAAATACCGACTAATCTAAAATGCGACTTTAGATTAGTCGGTATATTTTTATTGATTTTGCATATATTAACGACTATGTAGTAAATGTGGTATTCCCGTAGAAAGAGCAGATGAGACAGACGGTGGAATAGCAATTTATAATATCACTTCACAAAAGTTTATGCTTGAGCAGGCAGATCAGTCGAGAAGAATTGATCCGGATGATTTTGATGAGCAGACAATTATTGATCTGTTTGGAAAAGACGGAGCACAGATGCTTATCATAGATGCGATAATCGGAAACGGTGACAGGCATGCCGGTAATTTTGGATGGCTTAGAAATGCGGATACCGGAGAGTATGTGGATATGGCTCCGTTGTATGATTTCGATCATGCGCTGGACAGCACATTGGAGTCTGACCGACTTTTGACGGATGCGGTTAAATTTTGTATGCCGTATGAGGATGAGATCAGGCGCATTGCAAGTGTAGCCGCAGAAGCGGAAAATGAGGTATTTAGGAAAAGAGCACAGAGTATTTTGCGGTTGATTGAGTAGCCAAGGATAATGAGGTAATTTTATGGTAAATATCAGAAGTGCAAAACAAATGGATCTCGACCGGATTGAAACGATATATAATCATATTCATGATGAGGAAGAAAAGGGACTGCGTATGGATACAAATATGATCAATCAAAGAGCCAGAAAGATGTATCATAATCTTGGGTATCAGAAAGTTGACATTGTGCCGTGTGTATTTAATGGAATTCCGGATGTATAGCTTGTATGCCTTGAAAAATACTACAATTAAGGATTGATTTTGCAAAACAGAGTACCTAAAATAAAATAAGATGTGATAAAAAGCTTTGCAGTAAGGGAAAGAGTAAAATAAAATGAACAACACAGAAAACATTATGATCAGAAAATACGAAAAGGATGACCTTCCGGATCTGATCCGCATCTGGAATCAGGTTGTGGAAGACGGAGTGGCATTTCCGCAGGAAGAGTGTCTGGACGAAGTGTCCGGCGCAGAATTTTTCGCACAACAGACTTACACAGCAGTGGCTGAGGACAAGGAGACCGGGAAAATCTATGGTCTTTATATTTTGCACCCAAACAATGTTGGACGATGTGGACATATCTGTAATGCAAGCTATGCGGTTGACCGGGATGCGAGAGGTCTGCACATTGGCGAAAAGCTGGTGAAGGATTGTCTTGTGCAGGGAAAGGCACATAGATATGGTGTGCTTCAGTTTAATGCAGTTGTGGCGTCCAATACGCATGCGCGCCATCTCTATGAGAGGCTCGGTTTTACACAGCTTGGTACGATTCCGGGCGGTTTTCGTATGAAAGACGGAACGTTTGAGGACATCTGTCCATATTTTCATGTGCTTTAGGAGAGTCGGAAAATGGAAAAAGATTTAACAACCGGAAGTGTACTGAAAAATATCGTATTCTTCTCGTTACCATACCTGCTATCCTATTTTTTGCAGACGTTATATGGAATGGCGGATTTGTTTATTATTGGACAGTTTGATGGTGTTGCAAGCATTACTGCAGTTTCTGTGGGAAGCCAGGTTATGCACATGCTTACAGTTATGATCGTTGGTCTGGCAATGGGTGCAACGGTGATAATCGGCAAAGCGGTCGGCGGAAAGCAGATGGACCAGGCTTCTCTTGCGGTGGGAAATACCGTGACTTTGTTTATGGGAGTCGCAGGAACTGTTATGATTGTCTTGCTCTTGCTCGTGAAGCCGATCGTGGCAGTTATGTCCACTCCGATAGCGGCAGTTTCCGGAACAATTACCTACCTGACCATATGCTTCATTGGAATTCCTTTTATTACGGCATACAATATTATCAGTTCGATTTTTCGCGGACTGGGTGATTCCAAAAGCCCGATGTATTTTATTATCGTTGCCTGCGGAGCGAACATTTTGCTGGATTATCTGTTCATCGGCGGTCTGCACATGGGCGCAGCGGGAGCGGCACTTGGCACGACATTGTCACAGACGATCAGTGTTATCGTGGCATTGTGTGTAATCCGAAAAAAGCAGACGGGTATCCGGTTGCAAAAAAGTGATTTTAAGCTGCAGGGACAAACCATGGGACAGATTTTGCAAATTGGTATTCCGGTTGCATTACAGGATGGATTCATCCAGATTGCATTTATTGTAATCACGATCATCGCAAACCGGAGAGGTCTCAATGAAGCGGCAGCAGTTGGAATTGTTGAGAAAATTATCGGAGTAGTGTTCCTTGTCCCGTCGACAATGCTGTCTACGGTTTCTGCACTTTCTGCACAGAATATTGGCGCGGGCAAGCACGACCGGGCAGCCGGAACGTTGCGTTATGCGCTTTTGATTACGGTCGGATACGGTATCGTGGTGGCCATTGTGATGCAGTTTGTCAGTTACCAAGTGGTTGGATTGTTTACAGATGATACCGTGGTTGTCCGTCTGGGAGACCAGTACCTGCGATCTTACATCTGGGATACGATTTTTGCGGGAATCCATTTTAGTTTCAGCGGTTATTTTTGCGCATATGGTTTGTCTGCAATATCCTTTATACATAATGTATTGTCTATCTTGTGTGTGCGAATCCCGGGAGCATATCTGGCATCTGTTTATTATCCGGACACGTTGTATCCGATGGGACTTGCGGCACCGGGCGGTTCGTTGCTTTCTGTATTAATATGTGTGATCGCATTTGTGGTGATGAAAAAGAGGAGGCATGTCTGAAAAATGGAGTTACGTGTACTGCGCTATTTTTTGATGGTCGCAAAGGAGCAAAGTTTTACCAAAGCGGCAGAACAGTTAAATATTACGCAGCCAACGCTCTCCCGGCAGCTTGCAGCGCTTGAAGATGAACTTGGGGCAAAATTGTTCAACCGGGGCGGACACAGCATTACGCTTACCAATGAGGGCTTACTTTTAAAACGGCAGGGACAGCAATATCTCAGAAATGATGAATAAATGCTTTTGAGGCATAGAATAACATACTATATGGGTATTAGACATAATTACATAAAGCGTCCTATAATGAATGTGTAAGATCGATTGGAAGGTCTTGCACATTTTTCTTTTGGAGATAAGAATTTTGTCTGTTTTACAGGAGGTAGCGAACATGAAAAAAAGACTGGTAGCATATTTCAGTGCAAGTGGAGTAACGAAAAAAACAGCAGAGATGGTAGCAGAGGCAGCCGGAGCGGACCTGTACGAAATTACACCGAAGGTACCATATACGAAAGCGGATTTAAACTGGATGGACAAAAAAGCCAGAAGTACGGTTGAGATGAATGACAAGAAATTCCGGCCGGAACTGGGCGGAGACGAGATTGATATGTCCGCATATGATGAGATTCTTGTGGGATTCCCAATCTGGTGGTATGTTGCACCGACCATTATCAATACATTTCTGGAAAAATACGATTTTTCCGGTAAAAAGATTATTTTGTTTGCAACATCCGGTGGAAGCGGATTTGGCAATACAGTAAGCGAACTTCAGCCATCTGCACCAGATGCACAGATTGTGGAAGGAAAACTGCTGAATCGAATGAGTAAGCAGGAAATCAGTGAATGGGTGAAAACGCTGTAAAGATTGTATAGAAACAGCATAGTAGTTAACAATTATAGGAAGAGGAGCGTAAGAAATTATGGCAAAGATTACACAGACTGCAGGAAGAAATGCTCTCGGTGAATTTGCACCGGAGTTTGCACATTTTAATGACGATGTTCTTTTTGGAGAGAACTGGAATAATCAGGATATTGATGTAAAAACAAGAAGTATTATCACTGTCGTAGCTCTGATGGCACAGGGCATCACAGATTCTTCTTTGAAGTTTCACTTACAGAATGCAAAGGACCATGGCGTGACACAGAAGGAGATTGCTGCAATCATCACACATGTGGCATTTTATGCAGGCTGGCCAAAGGGTTGGGCCGTCTTTAACCTCGCAAAAGAAGTGTGGACTGTAAATGAGGGAGACCTTCCATATGAAGATAAGGCAATGCGTGCACACGCAAAAGAGATGGTATTCCCGATTGGTGCGCCAAATGACGGATTCGCACAGTATTTTTCAGGAAAAAGCTTCCTTGCACCGGTTTCAACCAGTCAGGTTGGCATTTTCAATGTAACTTTTGAACCGGGCTGCCGCAATAACTGGCACATCCATCATGCAAAGAATGGCGGCGGACAGATCCTTGTCTGCGTGGCAGGCCGCGGTTACTATCAGGAAGAAGGCAAAGAGGCAATCGAGATGAAGCCGGGCGACTGCATCAACATTCCGGCAGAAGTAAAGCACTGGCATGGCGCTGCAGCTGCCAGCTGGTTCAGTCATCTTGCCGTGGAAGTACCGGGCGAGGAAACCTCCAATGAGTGGTGCGAGCCGGTATCGGATGAAGAGTACGGAAAATTGAAATAACAATGTCAAATAACAGGAGGACATATATGTACAATCATACAATCGCATTAAATAACGGAGTAAAAATTCCACAGTTGGGACTGGGTACTTGGTTTATCGATGACAGCAAGGTGGCAGATGCGGTAAAGGCAGCAGTACAATTGGGATACCGTCACATTGACACCGCACAGGCTTACGGCAATGAGCGTGGTGTCGGCGAGGGCGTAAGAACCTGTGGCGTTGCAAGAGAGGATTTGTTTGTTGTATCAAAAGTGGCTGCCGAGCACAAGACATACGAAGAGGCAAAGGCTGGCATTGATGAGACGTTAAAGAAAATGGAACTCGATTATCTGGACATGATGATCATTCACAGTCCGCAGCCATGGGTAGAAGTAAACCAGAGCGAGAATCGGTATAAAGAAGGAAACAGGCAGGCATGGAGAGCACTTGAGGAGGCATATAACGAAGGAAAATTGAAAGCAATCGGTGTTTCCAATTTCCAGATCGAGGATCTTGAGAGTCTTATGGCAACAGCTAAGATTAAGCCAATGGTCAATCAGGTGCTTTGTCACATCAGTAACACACCGGTCGAACTCATTGAGTTTTGCCAGAAGAGCAATATTGCTGTAGAAGCATATTCTCCGATTGCGCATGGCGTTATTTTGAATCAGCCGGAAATTCAGGCAATGGCAGAGAAATACAACGTATCCGTTCCACAGCTTTGCATCCGCTACACATTGCAGCTTGGTGCGATTTCCCTTCCAAAGACTGCAAATCCGGAGCATATGAAGACTAATGCGGAAGTTGATTTTGAAATCAGTGCAGAGGATATGGAAACATTAAAGAACTTCAAGAAGATTGCAGACTACGGAGAAAGCAGCGGATTCCCGGTTTACGGAGGAAAATTGTAAGATGAAAAAACCATATATTATCTGTCACATGATGATTTCCATTGATGGAAGAATCGATTGTGCCATGACATCAAAATTGCGTGGTGTTGATGATTATTACACGACACTGGATGAAATCCATGTACCGACGACCGTCAGTGGAAGAGTGACCGCGGAACTGGAGATGGCAGAACCAGGCGAATTTATTCCAAAGAAGAATGACATCTATGGACAGGAAGGTTTCTCAAAAAAGGCAGATGCTGCTGGATACGAGGTGATCGTCGATACGCACGGAAAACTTCTCTGGCCGGATGCTGCCGGAATGAACAAACCATACCTGATCATTACCAGTGAGGATGTCACAAAGGAATATCTGGAGTATCTGGATCAGCAGAATATTTCCTGGATTGCCTGTGGAAAAGACCATGTGGATCTTGTGCGGGCTGTGGAAATCCTTGCAGAGCAGTTTGGCGTAGAACGCATGGGCATTGTTGGTGGATCAAAGATCAATACTGCTTTTATGGAAGCCGGACTTCTGGATGAAATCAGTCTGTTAGTTGGTTCTGGAATTGACGGCAGGGGCGGTATGCCAGCCGTATTTGACGGACTTGAAATGCAGCATGATGTTACACCGCTCAAATTGATCGATGTAAAAAAAATTGACAGTGATGCGGTCTGGATCCGGTATCAGTGCCAGAAGTAAAACAGAATAAAATTTGGAAGTGGAGAACCTGTTACGATTTGTAATGGGTTCTTTTCCTTATACCCGAACGGGACGATTGTAGAGAAATTATGTTGAGATTATACCCGAACGGGATTATTATCTTGGAAAACTATTGAAATTATACCCGAACGGGATTATTATAATTAATATGAGCATAATTGGAGATTATATAAAAGAGGAAAGAAAAAAAGCAGGTTTGACGCAGGAAGAGTTTGCACTTCGTTCCGGTCTGGGACTTCGATTTGTAAGAGAACTGGAACAGGGGAAGGAAACTGTGCAGCTGGACAAGGTCAATCAGGCACTTGCAATGTTTGGATGTGAGGCAGTACCAGGTCGGAAAGGAAGATAAAAAATGGAATCAGAGTATAGAAAAGGATATGTATATATTCAAAATCATTTGGCCGGAATTATTGCTGAAACAGAGGAAGGATATACATTCTCTTATACGGAGGAATATTTGAAACGGAAAGATGCAGTAAGCGTGAGCCTTACACTTCCATTGCGAAGGGAACCTTATGAAACAACTATACTCTTCCCGTTTTTTGATGGATTGATTCCTGAGGGGTGGCTCCTTGGGGTAGTTTGTCGGAATTGGAAAATTGACAGGAATGATAGATTTGGATTATTGCTGTCAGCATGTAAAGATTGTATTGGAGATGTGTGTATCAAAGGAGAGAATGAATGAAATGTCTGTATTGTGGAATGCAAATTTCAGATCATGCGTCAGCAGATGAAAAGACATGGTGCTGGCATAAAAAGTGCATAAAAGATTTTTTTTATGTGAAAGACATGCCTGTGCTGGATATTACAAAAGAGCAACTTGAAAAGCTGGCAAATGAAACCGTAAATGAAGGAATTACAATTCCGGGAGTTCAGAAAAAATTGTCGTTGCATTTGTCATGTGATATGAATGTGAGACTCACGATTGTAGATTATCCTACTGGTTATATTTTAAAGCCACAGACTGAAGAGTTTAAGAATATGCCGGAGTTTGAAGATCTTGCTATGCGACTTGCGGAGATCATGGGAATCCAGACAGTACCACATGCCTTAATTAAAATGAATGACGAATATGCCTATATTACCAAAAGAATAGACAGGAATATAACCGGAGAAAAAATAAGATTATATGCAATGGAAGACTTCTGTCAGCTTTCAAGGCGTTTAACACAGGATAAATACAGAGGCTCCTATGAAAATTGTGGACGAATAATAAAGAAATATTCAGAGATTCCGGGAGTGGATCTGTCAGAAATGTTTTTACGTGTAGTCGGTTCTTTTGTTATGGGAAATTCTGATATGCATTTGAAGAATTTTTCTTTGAGAGAAACCGAACCTGGAAACAGGAAATTTCAGTTATCGAAAGCATATGATATGCTTCCGGTAAATGTAATTATGCCAGAAGATCAGGAACAACTGGCGCTTACGATAAACGGGAAAAAACGTAATATACATCGAAAAGAATTTCTTATTTTAGCGGAATCATTTGGTCTTATGGCAAAGGTCGCGGAACGCATGATTGCAAAAGTATGCGGATTGAAGGAAAAATTTTTGAAACAGGTCGATGAGGCGTATTTATCGGAAGATCAAAAAGAAAAAGTAAAAGAACTTATCGTGGAGCGAATTGAAATTTTAAAAAAGTGACCTAAATTATAAGGATTTTGAGGATTAAAATGGAATTTACATTAGCCAAAATAGAAGATTTTAATGAGGTACAAAACCTGTATTGGAATTTGATAGATCAAAGTAAAGATGAGCCTTCATTTCCGGACTGGAAGAAGGGGGAACATCCATCGCCGGAGCTGATTATGGACAGTATTAAGCAAGGATATTTGTATGTTCTAAAAGATGAAGGCATTATAAAGGCGTGTGCTATATGCAATTGTCTTGCAAATAAAGAATATGAAAGTGTATCCTGGCAGGTAAAAGACAAGGGAAACAATGTATGGATATTACATGCGCTCGCTGTAGGATACGAATATCGTAATCAGGGCTTTGGTATGATACTTGTAAGACATATTTTGTCGCAGGCACAGAAAGAAGGAATCGAAGCAATTCATCTTGATGTGATAGATAAAAATACAGTTGCAGATAAGTTGTATGAGAAGTTAGGTTTCAAATATATCAGCACAGAAAATATATTTTATGAAGTTGTCGGAAACAGAAAATTTAGAATGTATGAATATACTTTCGATGAAAAAGAGCAGTGGTAGATAAGGTAAGTACAGTGAAAAAAATATTGTCGGATATGAAATTCTCAAAACGCAAATGGAACAGGTGTTAAAAAAATAGAAGCGGATCAACCAGACAAAATTTTACCATTGATGGGGGATGTGATACAGATTTTCCAGCCATTTCCTGTATAAGTGAGAAATACAAAGATAAATTAAAAATTCTGTATTTTGATGCACATGGAGATATTAATTCACCGGAAGAATCGGAAAGTGAATTATTTTATGGGATGCTGCTTGAGTTATCGTGAAGAGCAGGAGGGGAATATGTGGAAGGAAAAATCAAAAGGTAAGGAAAAATATGAAATTTCACAAAGCAGCAG
>ERZ1034928.970-NODE-970-length-11493-cov-7.316052_pt1 | contig 11493 bp, 10 predicted proteins | sample MGYA00520627_ERZ1034928 | MGnify/ENA primary metagenome ERZ1034928 (study PRJEB33766, sample SAMN09781755) | gut metagenome | biome: gut microbiome | host: Homo sapiens | place: Madagascar | study: EMG produced TPA metagenomics assembly of the PRJNA485056 data set... | reverse complement strand
CATTTAATCTTAATTTTCACATCTTTATTGTCAATTTTTCCTTTTATATGGTTAATTTCGACATCACTAAAAGGAAACGCTGAAAACATTTTTGCATACCCTCCAAAGATTATACCAACAGATTTTACTTGGCAAAATTATATCGGAGTTTGGCATCAAGTTGATTTTATGGCTTATTTCGTAAACAGTATGATCGTTGCTGGATTTACAGTATTTTTAAATTTACTTCTTTCTTCATTGGCAGGATATCCTCTTGCGAGAATGGAATTTGCGGGGAAAAAATTCTCATTTTTTGCAATTCTTGCAACGATAATGATTCCATTTCAGGCGATAATGTTACCTGTATACCTTATTACACTAAAGTTAAATCTTGTTGATAGCGTGAACAATGTTGCAGGATATTTAGGACTAATTTTGCCTTTCGGAGTGAGTGCATTCGGAATATTTTTAATGCGTCAAGCTTTTACAGGAATTCCAAAAGAAATGGAAGAGGCTGCCATTGTTGACGGGTGCAATGTATTTCAAACATTTTTTAAGATATTACTACCGATGGTTAAACCTTCACTTGCTGTGCTTGCAATATTTACTTTTATCGGTTCGTGGGGTGAGTTTTTATGGCCGAGTATCGTCCTTACAAAAGAATCAATGTACACTCTTCCAGTTGGAGTTAATAACTTACAAGGAATGTTTAGTTCAAATTGGAGATTTATTGCAGCAGGATCAATACTTGCAACAATACCTATTGTGATATTTTTCCTTGCTATGCAAAAATATTTTATATCTGGTGAAAATGAAGGTGCAGTAAAGGGTTAAGACATAACCTTTGTAATTGTTTCCACAAAGTTTGGAAAAGATATATCACTACACTCAAAATCTTTTATTTTAATAGCATTCTTACACCCTAACCCTGCAACAAAAAGAGAAAGTGCAATTCTATGGTCAAAGCCACAATCAAGCATAACTCCACCATTTAAAGAGCTTTTTTCAACAACAAAACCATCCTCTAATTCAGATATCTTTGCCCCAATTGATTTTAGCTTGCTTACAATTCCAGAAATTCTGTCAGACTCCTTAACCCTTAACTCTTTAGCATCAACAACAGTTGTTTTACCCTTTGCAAAACACCCTAAAACCGCTATAAGGGGTAGTTCATCTATTATATTTGGAATAATATCTCCTGATAAATTAAATCCTTTGAATTCTGAATATCTGACCCTAATGTCGCCAACAGGTTCTAAATTGAAAGTTTTTTCATTTAAAACTTCAATACTTGCACCAGCATCTTTTAAAACATTTAAAAAGCCAATTCTTGTTGGGTTAAGCCCTACATTTTTTATCGTTATGTCAGAATTTGGAACGATTAACGCTGCTGCAATCAAAAAAGCTGCAGATGAAAAATCACCAGCTACATTGATATCTTTTGCTACCAAATTAGATTTGTTTAACCTAACCGTATTTCCATGCACAGAGATATCAGCACCAAAGTACTCAAGCATAAGCTCTGTATGATTTCTACTTTTATGTGGTTCAGTATAAATTGTTGTGCCCTCTGCTGACACACCTGCTAACAAAACCGCTGACTTAACTTGTCCCGAAGAGATTTTTGAATTATACTCTATTCCATGTAAAACAGAAGGATAAATGTACATAGGAACATTACCCTCAATTTTTGCTCCCATTAAGGTTAGAGGTTCAACCACACGCTTCATAGGTCTTGACGACAAACTTTCATCACCAGTTAAAACTGACGAAAAATTTTTGCCGGAAAGCACCCCGCAAAGCAATCTCATAGCAGTTGCAGAGTTTCCACAAAATAAAGGTTTTGAACTGCCTACAACTTCGTTTTTCAAAAGAAAATTATTTCCTTGCCTTTTTACATTAACTCCAAGTTGTTTTACAACCTCTAATGTACTCAAACAATCTTTTGATGTCGATAGATTTTGCACAGAAAAACAATTGTTAGCAAGCAAAGAAAAAATCAAAGCTCTTTGTGATACAGATTTATCAGAAGGAACTTCAACTAAACCTCGTAATTCTTTATTTTGTGGTAATACCGTTATAATCATAAGCTCTCTTATAAAATTTTACCTTATAATAAATATCATATCAAGAAAAAAGGCGGGCGAAAATTTTAAATTTTCGCCCGCCTTACTTTCTATCTGATTATTTAACGTCTTTATATGAACCTTTAAATAAATCAGAATATGTTGTATGCAACAAATGATGAGCTTTTTCAGACCCTGGTTTATCAAGATATTCATCATAGAGTTTCTTAACATCAGAGTTTTCGTGAGATCTTCTGTGTTGAACACCTTTCAAGTCTTCTTCATACAAGCCTTCAGCTCTACGTTTACGAAGTTCAGGAGTATTACAACTTACAGGTTGACCACCACCGTTTACACAACCTCCTGGACAAGCCATAACCTCAAGAAGTTGGAAATCAGCTTTACCAGCGATGATTTCTTGAATAGCTTTTTCTGCTTCATTCAATGTTGATACAACTCTTACTTTAACTTTTGTGCCCTTAATATCAAGTTCAACATTTTTGCAGTAAGTAGATTGATCAACACCTCTCATACCTTCAATATCATCATTTGGCAAATTTTCGCCAGTTACGAGGTAATAAGCAGTTCTTGCAGCTGCTTCAGCAACGCCGCCAGATGCACCGAATATTGTTGCAGCACCAGTATATTGACCAAATGGAGAATCCGCTTGCTCAGGTTCTATTTTGTTCAAATCCAAACCTGCAGATTTTATCATTTGAGCAAATTCTTGAGTTGTTAATACATAATCAGTATCGTATTTACCATTTTCAGTCAATTGAGGACGTTTAATTTCAGCCTTTTTAGCGGAACATGGCATTACAGATACAACAACAAGATTTTCATCTGTGTAATCTTTGTTAATCTTTGGCAATACGTGTCTAATAACCGAAGACAACATTCCTTGAGGTGATTTACAAGATGAAAGGTGATTTATCATATCTGGGTGTTGAGATTCAACATATCTTACCCAAGCTTGACAACAAGAAGTAAATAATGGTAAATTTTCACCCTTATTTAGTCTTTCCAAAAATTCTGTTGCCTCTTCCATAATTGTCAAATCAGCAGAATAATTTGTATCAAATACCATATCAAAGCCGATTCTTCTCATTGCAGCATAGATTTTTCCAATTACATTTTCACCAGCAGGCATATTGAACAATTCACCTATTGCAACACGAACTGCAGGTGCAACCTGAACTACAACTTTTTTGTTAGGATTGTTTATTTCATCCCAAACAGCATTAACATCATTTTTAATAGTTAAAGCTCCTGTTGGACAAACAGCCTTACATTGACCGCAGAACACACAATCAACATCAGATAATTTTCTTCCATTCATTGGTTGAACTACAGTTCTTGAACCTCTGTTTGCAAAGCCCAATACTGCGTGACCATGGTATTCTTTACAAGCTCTAACACAAGCACCACATAAGATACATTTATTAGCATCTCTTACAATTGAAGGGTTTGATGAATCTATTTCTTTCATTTCTTCTGGTTGCAATGTTGGATACTTGATTTCTCTAACACCATATTCTTCAGCATATTGTTGCAATTCACATTGTCCTGATTTTTCACAAGTTGTACACTCTCTGTTGTGGTTTGCAAGTAAAAGTTCCAAAACAGTTTTTCTAATTTTTCTAACTCTTTGTGAATTGATTTTTACTTTAATTCCAGCCTCAGGCGGCATTGTGCAAGATGAATTAACCATAACTCTGCCATTTGGATATTCAACTTCAACAACACACATACGGCAAGCACCGAATTGAGTTAAGTCTGGACGGTAACAAAATGTAGGAACATTCATTCCAGCTTTTCTGATAACCGTTAAAAGATTAGGTTCATCGGTAAATTCTACCTCTTTGCCTTCTATAAATAATGTTTTTTTATCTTCTGACATTTTATAAATTTCCTTTTGTTATCTGTACTAATACTATTTTGTGAGTTTTAAATAAAGAATAAATTTAAATCCCTATTCCTTAACAATAGCCTTGAATGGACAATTTGATAAACAAGCTTCACATTTAATACATTTTTCTTGATCAATGTGATGAGGTTGTTTAACAGTTCCTTCAATAGCTCCGACAGGGCAAGTTCTTGCACATTTAGTACAACCCTTACATTTTTCTTCGTCGATTTTAATTGTTTTAAGCGCTGTACAAACACCAGCAGGACATTTTTTATCAACAATGTGTGCAATATATTCATCTCTAAAATATTTTAAAGTTGATAAAACTGGGTTTGGAGCAGTTTTACCCAAACCGCACAAAGATCCATCCTTAACTGTATTTGCTAAATCCTCCAAGATTTCTAAATCTTCGAGTTCACCTTTTCCGTGAACAATTTTTTTAAGGATATGCAACATATTCTTTGTACCTTCACGACAAGGAACACATTTACCACAAGATTCATTTTTTGTGAAATTCATAAAGAATCTTGCAACTTCAACCATACAAGTATCTTCAGCCATAACAACAAGACCGCCAGAACCAACCATAGCACCAGCTTTAGTCAAGCTTTCATAATCCATTGGCAAATCAAGATGTTCTTCTGTCAAACATCCACCAGAAGGTCCACCAATTTGAACAGCTTTAAATTTCTTTCCGCCTCTGATACCACCACCGATATCGAAAATAATTTCTCTCAAAGTAGTACCCATCGGAACTTCAATCAAGCCTGTGTTATTAACTTCACCAGTCAAAGCGAAAGTTTTTGTACCTTTTGAAGTTTCAGTACCCATAGAGGCAAACCATTTTGCACCTTTAAGCATAATTACAGGAATATTAGCTAAAGTTTCAACGTTGTTAATCAAAGTAGGTCTTCCAAACAACCCTTTGTTTGCAGGGAATGGTGGTTTTGGTCTTGGCATACCTCTTTCCCCTTCAATAGAGGCAATAAGTGCAGATTCTTCACCACAAACAAATGCTCCAGCACCCTCTTTAATGTGCAATGTGAAAGAGAAATCAGTTCCCATAATATTTTTACCCAAATAATGACGTTCTTCTGCATCAGAAATAGCTTTTCTCAAACGTTGGATAGCAAGAGGATATTCAGCACGAACATAGATATAACCTTCATCCGCACCGATAGCAAATGCAGCAATAGCCATACCTTCAAGAAGTTTGTGAGGGTCACCTTCCATTACGGATCTATCCATAAATGCCCCTGGGTCACCTTCATCACCATTACATACTACATAAGATTTTCCACCTCTATTTGCAGCAGTAAATTTCCATTTTAAACCAGTTGGGAAACCAGCTCCACCTCTACCACGAAGTCCAGAATCTAAAACTTCTTTTATAACAGCATCTGGATCATTTTCTTTTAAAATATTAGACAAAGCTTCGTAACCTCTAACCGCAATTGCTTCATCCAATGATTCAGCATTGATATGTCCACAATTTGCAAGAGCTGTACGAGTTTGTTTTGCATAAAAGTTAATATTTTCACTTTTTTGTACGTGTTCTTTAGTTTGAGGATCAACATACAAAAGTCTTTCAACAGGCTGTCCACCAACAATATGAGAATTGAAAATTTCTTCAACATCATCAACTTTAACTTTTACATAAACAGTATGTTGTTCTGGCAACAAAACTAAAACACCTTGTTCACAAAAACCGTGACATCCAGTAGGGACAACAGTCATTTTGTCATGAGCAGACAATGTTCCAACATTTGCACCCAACTCTTCAAATTTTTTCATAACTTCAAGAGAACCGTTTGCAACACATCCAGTACCGCCACAAACTAAAACTCTATAACCTTGTTTTTTTATTTCTTCTTGAGCCTTTTCTTGCTCTTTTTTAATATCAATATTTAAAGTTTCAATCATTAGTTGTTTTCCTCCTTGAGAATTGTATCAATAACGACTGTTATTGCATCAGATGTCATTTGAGGATAAACTTTACCGTTAACAACAACAACAGGAGCCAATCCACAAGCACCCAAACAACTAACAGTTTCGAGAGAGAACAATCCATCATCGGTTGTATATTTACCATCTTCTAAATTCAATCTTGCTTTTATAGCGTTCAATACAGGCATTGAACCTCTAACGTGACATGCTGTTCCGTCACAACATCTGATTTCATATTTTCCTTTAGGATCTAAAGAAAATTGTGCGTAGAAAGTTGCAACACCAAAAACAGTTGCAGGAGATAACCCCTCTATCTTTGTTCCGATATAAGTCATAGCTTCTTCAGGCAAGTATCGGTAAACTTCCTGAACTTTTTGCAAAATCGCAATCAAGTTAGATTTTTTCGCTTCGTATGAATTTATAATTTCATCAAGCTTCGAAAAATTGATTTTTTCTTTGCAAGTCATTTCCAACTCCTTTTATTCCATGTACTCATCACATTGTATGTGAAAACTATTGATATTGTCGCATATCAAGATAAAAAGGCAAGGAATTTTTCAAAAAAATGACATTTCGTGATAAAATTAAATATTTTTTGTGAAAACTGTCACGATTACAATTTGATTTCTATGTTCTCCCCTATAACTGCCCAATAAAACGGGTTACCTAAACACCAAAATGGAGCTAACTTTTGTGAAACATAAAGAAAGAGCGGCGGCAAAAAATTTTGCCACCGCTCTTATTAAATTTCATTTTTAGTGTTCTGAAAGAACTTGCATTTCTTCTGGTGATGCATAAATAGCATGGCATCCACAATCAACATGGATAACTTCACCTGTTACACCTTTTGATAAGTCAGATGCTAAGTAAACACCTGTTGAACCAATTTCTTCAGTCGACACGTTTCTATGCATTGGTGATTTTAAAACAGCGGCTTTTAACATTTTATCAAACCCTGAAATACCTTTTGCTGCAAGTGTCTTTACAGGACCTGCTGAAATTGCATTTACTCTAATTCCATATTTTCCCAAATCATTTGCAAGATATCTTACTGAAGCTTCCAAAGTTGCCTTTGCTACACCCATTATATTGTAGTTTGTAACTACTTTTTCTGATCCAAGGTATGTTAATGCAAAGATTGAACCATTTTCATTCATAATAGGTTGAGCATTTCTTGCAATTGACACAAGAGAATATGCGCTTACACCCAAAGCCAAATCCCATCCAGCTTTTGAAGTATTGATAAATTCTCCCATCAAATCTTCTTTATTTGCAAAAGCAACTGCATGAACAACAAAGTCAATTTTTCCATAAACTTTTTCACATTCTGCAAAAACTTTTTTTATGGCTTCTTCGTCTGTAACATCACATTCCATAATAATTTTTGCATCCATATCTTCTGCAATAGGTCTAACTCTATTCTCCATAACTTCGCTTGCATATGTAAATGCTAACTCTGCACCAGCTTCTTTGAGCTGTTTTGCAATTCCATAAGCTATTCCAAATTTATTTGAAACTCCGAAAATTACCCCTTTTTTTCCGTCCATTATTCCCATAGTTTTTCTCCTTTTCTCATATTCTAATCAAAAATAAGATTACTCTAATACTATTTTAACGACGCAATTGCTGACTTTACATCATTACTATTATAAATGTAACTTCCCGCAACAAGACAATTTGCACCTAAATCTTTACAAATTTTAGCTGTCTTATCATTTATTCCACCATCAACCTGAATTATCAAGTCTTTATGTCCTTTTTCCTTTATGAGTGGAATTTTTTCTGCACAATCTTGCATAAATGATTGACCACCAAACCCTGGTTCAACTGTCATAACAAGCAATAAATCACAATCTTCAAGACAATCTAAAATACATTCTGCAGGTGTTTTTGGTTTAATTGAAAGCCCAGCTTTTACACCTAAGGACTTTATTTTTTTTAGTAAAGTTTTCGCATCTTTTGTTGCCTCATAATGAAATGTAACGACGTCAGCCCCTGCTTTTATAAAATCTTCAGCATATTTTTCTGGATTATCTATCATAAGGTGTACGTCTAATACTGCATTTGTAACTTTTCTTAAACTTTTAACAACTGGAATTCCTATTGTGATATTTGGAACAAAATGTCCATCCATTACATCTACATGCACCCATTGTGCACCATTATCAGTAACAAGTTTTATATCTCTTTCTAAATTAGCAAAATCAGCCGATAATATCGACGGAGAAATTATTGTACTCATCATTACTCCTTTTTTATATTTAAACTTTGACAAGCTTTAAATGCTGCTTGTTGTTCTGCTTCTTTTTTTGTCTTTCCAGAACCTATTGCCAAAACTTTTTCATTATATACAACTCTAACACAAAAAACTTTGTCGTGTTCAGGACCAGATTCTGATACCAACTCATATTCAGGTATCATCTTATTTTGAGATTGTGTGTATTCTTGCAAAATATTTTTTGAATTGAACTTTTCAAAGTTTTTGTCCACATCACCTATCAATGTCGAAAATTCGTTTTTTAAAAATTTTTCAATCTGCAAATATTTTCCGTCAAGATAATAAGCTCCCAATATAGCTTCAAACGCACAAGCTTTAATTGACGTTTTCTTTCTTCCACCAGTTTTTTCTTCTTGTTTCCCCAAAATCATCAATTTATCTACCCCAAGTTTTTCCGACAATACAGAAAGGGATTTATCAGAAACAACGATAGAACGAATTTTTGTCAAATTTCCTTCTGGATATTCAGGAAACATTGTGTAAAGAATATCAGACACACACAACTTTAAAACTGCATCTCCCAAAAATTCAAGTCTTTCGTAATGTTCATTAGTATTATTTTCTTTTGCAAAAGATGTATGTGTTAAGGCTTTTCGAAACAATTCGGCATCAGTAATTTCAATACCGAAGATTTTTTCTAAAGTTTTACAAGCCAAATCCATGCATTAAGCCTTCCAAAACAGTTTGTACATTGATAGAAGAATCAAGTATAAAGAATTTAATATAATAATAAGCTACTGGAATTGTAAAAACATAACTATCTGTTCTATCCAAAAATCCGCCATGTCCTGGGAGAATATCACTTGAATCTTTAACTCCAGCATCTCTTTTTATTAGTGACTCGCACAAATCTCCAATTTGAGCGAATAGTGTACATAAAAGACCTAAGATTAGAGAATGATACCATGGTAGAGAAATACAAAAACCAGCAATAAATCCACCGATTAAGGCACAAACAATTCCACCCAAAGCACCTTCAATAGTTTTTTTCGGACTAACAGTTGGAGCAAGACTATGTTTTCCAAAACGTCTGCCAACAAAATAACATCCAGTGTCAGTTAACAGAACGATAACAAACATAAATACAGTAAAACCAAGTCCTTCAGAATTGCCAACAGTCAAGTCTAAAACCCCATCTCCAGAAGTAGAACTTAAGCCTCTTAATAGCAACAAGTGAAGCGTGAGCCAACCACCGTAGATAAAGCCTAAAACAGTTGTTGCAGCATTAGCAATATAAGGTTGACGCCCTTTGAATAAAACCCACATAAAAGATGCAATAGTACAAAGGGTAAGTGCTGCTATAATTAGGTCAGGTTTGTTCAAATAAAACAAAATAGCTAAAATTAAATCAGTGATTAAAATAACCTTTAAGCTTGGGAAAAACCCTTTGTTTTTAAGAATATTTACGTATTCTTTTGACCCAGAGAAAACGCACATAGCAAGGATTAGGAATAAGAATATTCCCCCATAGTACAGTCCGCCTAAAACCACTAAGCCAACAATAAATCCTGTAAGCATTCTTATTGCATTTTTATTAAGTTCTAAATTCATTTTATACAGTTAAAACCTCTTTTTCTTTTTCTTCAACAAGAGTTTCAACTATTTTAGTATATTTATCTGTAACTTTTTGAATTTCGTCTTGTTTGTCTTTGATAATATCTTCAGAAAGATTTTCGGATTTTTCAAGTTTTTTGAGTTCATCAACCATATCACGTCTGATATTTCTTAACGCAACTTTAGCTTCTTCACCCATTTTTCTAACATCTTTTGTAATTTCTTTTCTTCTTTCTTCAGTCAAAGGTGGGAAAGTAAGTCTGATAACAATACCGTCAGAGTTTGGATTTACACCTAATTCAGCTTTAATAATAGCTTTTTCAATTTCCTTCATAACGGTTTTATCATAAGGTGAAATAACCAAAGTAGTACCGTCTTGAACAGAAACTTGAGACATTTGTCTTAACGGTGTTGGAACACCATAGTAATCAACAGAAACTTTATCCAAGATTACAGGATTAGCTCTACCAGAGCGAACAGTGGCAAATTCTTTTCTTAATTGCCCGATGCCCTTTTCCATTCTTTCTTCACCGTTTAAAAATAATTCATCCAATAGTTCTGACATTTTATCCTCCAATGTATGTTCCAATTTTTTCGTTGTGTAATATCTTCAAGATACTTCCTTTAGCCTTAAAGTCGAAAACAATAATAGGAATATTGTTTTGCCTGCATAAATCACAAGCTGAAGTATCCATGACCTTAAGATCATTTTTAATTATATCAAAATAGTGCATTTCATCCAATTTTTTTGCATTAGGATTAGTTCTTGGATCATCGCTGTAAACACCATCAACACCATTTTTAGCCATAAACATAGCATCTGCAGAGATTTCAGAAGCTCTTAAAGCTGAAGCAGTATCGGTGGTAAAAAATGGATTACCAGTACCGGCTGCGAAAATAACAACTCTGCCCTTTTCGAGGTGACGGATAGCTTTGTGACGTAAATAAGGTTCAGCGATTTGGTTTATTTGTATAGCAGTTTGAACTCTGCAATCAACGTCTATCGACTTTAAAGCACTTTGCAAAGCAATAGCATTCATAACAGTAGCGAGCATACCAACGTAGTCGCCAGAGGCTCTATCCATACCGAGTTTAGATGAATTTTTCATCCCTCTAAAGATATTTCCGCCACCGACAACAACGGCTATTTGCACATTGGCATCATGAACTGCTTTAATTTCATTAGCAATAAGTTCAAGAGGTTCGTTGTCGATACCAAAATCTTGTTTGCCCAAAAGTGCTTCACCACTAACTTTTAAAAGAATTCTTTTGTATTTTAAATTTTCTTCCATTTTTCCATTTTCATTCAAAAATAAACCAGTTATATTTATAGTATAAAAAAAAAGAATAAAGTAAAGGAAAAGAAAAAATATAATAAAGATTTATAAAGAAAAGTAAAAATTTATGGATACGCTAATCATAGCGCTTATCCCTCCTCAATTGCGGCCTCATCGGCGTTGTACACGTCCTCCACCATGGCTGCCATGGCTTCCACCACAGGAACGGCTCTTGGCAGAACGCATGGGTCATGTCGGCCACGGGCAGTCAGCGTAGTGACATTTCCTTCCAAATCTACCGTATTCTGTTCCATCAGAAGAGTAGCCACCGGCTTGAAGGCAACACGGAAATAGATATCCTGGCCGTTGCTCAAACCGCCCTGTATTCCTCCGCTATGATTGCTTTTTGTTGTAATACGGGCAGCAACATCCTGATTTGCTGCTGCATCTTCTGGCTCCTCAGCAGCATCAGCCTTCGGAATA
>ERZ1034928.969-NODE-969-length-11499-cov-7.076547_pt1 | contig 11499 bp, 10 predicted proteins | sample MGYA00520627_ERZ1034928 | MGnify/ENA primary metagenome ERZ1034928 (study PRJEB33766, sample SAMN09781755) | gut metagenome | biome: gut microbiome | host: Homo sapiens | place: Madagascar | study: EMG produced TPA metagenomics assembly of the PRJNA485056 data set... | reverse complement strand
GTGTTTTTATAAAATTGAAACAGAGAAAAAATGATTAAAATAACTGGTAATAATATAATCGTAAATTTTTTCAAAGGTTAATCCTTATAGTTGCAGATTTTAAAACCTAAACGATGAATTTTATCCTGTAAATCCTTGTTTTGAGTTATCAAATACTCTTTAAAATGTTGGTTATTCTTTTCTGGGAACGGGTAGAAATGAGGGTGTATCAAAGCCTCTACAACCATATCTTCCTCTGGAAGTGAAGTTAGTCCAGAATAAACGGTTTTTTCATCCATAAGCCCTGTATATCCAACACCTATAATATAATCATTTGTATTTAGTCCATATTTTTTTGCTATTTCTTTATTATGTTTTGAGAAATAATTTAATATACCAATCTTTAAGAGATTTGGCGGATATTTCATCGTCAAATGTTTCTTTATATCTGGTGTAACGTAGAAATTTTCATATTGAGAACGAACTTGTTTTATTCCATATTCTTTAGCAAGTTTACAAGTAATTTCAAAATATTTAGGTATAGCATGTACATGGACATGCGAATCAATATGAGTTACCTTCGCAAACTTTAAGACTTTCTCTATTTGCAGCCTAAATTCTTTTTCGACTCTATCAAGAAAATTTTTATTATTAGACAACAATAGAAGTTCACCCCAACCCTTTGTGAACTTTTCACCATCGGATAAACCATGACCTTCTATAATATTTAAATGAACACCAATTCCCAAATTTGGACATTCTGGAATAATTTCATACACAGCAGAATCAAATGCTCTTCCATTTGCACAAATACTTGTACTTGTGAGAAAACCATTTAAATGACCTTTCAATACAGCTTTGTTTAACTCTTTTGAAATTCCAAAATCATCAGCATTAAGTATAAATTTCTTTTCGCTCATTTTTCCCTTGCCATAAAATCAAAATTATTATACTATAAAAGTTATGAAACCTACATTAGCAATTATTATTCCATGTTTAAATGAAGAACTATCGATAGAATCAACTGTCAATAGTCTTTTTGAAGTTATACACGACCTTATTGTTAAGCAAAAAATTTCTGAAAACAGCTATGTATATATAATTGACGATGGTTCTAAAGATAGGACTTGGAATATTGTTGAAAAGCTTCATAAACAAAATTCGTTAATAAAAGGAATAAAGTTTATAAGAAATTATGGAAACCAAAAAGCCTTAATCGCTGGTCTTGAAGGTGTAAGGAAAATCGGTTGCGATTGTGTAGTTTCAATCGATGCAGACTTACAACAAGATCAATGGGCAATTGAAAAATTTGTAGATAAATTTAGTGAAGGATATGATGTTGTTTCTGGGATAAGAACAGATAGAGATACAGATACACCTTTCAAAAAATATACAGCTATTCTTTTCTACAAAATTATGAGCTTTTTGGGCGTAAAAATTCCAATGAACCATTCAGATTATAGACTTGTTAGCAAAAAAGCTATCGATATGATGAATGAATTTTCAGAAAATGAATTATTCTTAAGAGGTTTTTTCCACGAATTAGGACTAAAAACAGCATACGTAAATTTCAGAGTTAAACCAAGAATGCAAGGGAAATCAAAGTTTAATGTTTTCAACCTTTCAGCACTCGCTTTGAATGGGATAACGTCATTTAGTGTAAGACCATTAAGAATAATTGCTTTGCTCGGATTTTTAATGGCATTATTTGGTTTTGGCATAGGGATTGAAGTAGTATTTGAAAAACTTGTACTAAAATCGCCACCAGCTGGTTGGGCAACTATGGTTTGTCTTCTCTCTCTATTTGGAGGCTTGCAATTATTTTGCCTTGGAATTATAGGAGAATATTTAGGACAGGTCTTTATTGAAGTAAAATCTCGACCAAGATATATAAAAGATGTTGAACTCAAATAATTTATAGTTGAACATTACTGATCAACATTTTGAGTTTTTTGTACTTCTTGTTTTTCTTCAACCGGATCTTTTTTGATTATAAGCTTTGTAATTCTTGCACCTTCAACTTCTTTGACCCTACATACCATATCATTTATTCTTGTAACATCATCAGGTTTTGCAATTCTACCAAGATTTTTTACAACAAGTCCACCAATAGTATCTACGTCATCGTCTTCAATTGCATCTTCGTCAAAATATTCTGCAAGCTCATCAAGTCTTAACATCGCATTAACCATATATGTATTGTCAGAAACCTTTTTAATTTCAGCTTCCTCTTCATCAAATTCGTCTTGTACTTCCCCAAAAATTTCTTCCAAAACATCTTCAAGAGTTATTATTCCAGAAGTACCGCCAAATTCATCAACAACAATTGCCATTTGACCTTGACACTTTTTAAATTCCAAAACAAGCTTGTCCATAGTAATCGTTTCCGGAACTAATAAAACAGGGCGCATAATTTTTTTCAAAGAGAATTTCTCTTTTTTTTGAAGCATAGAATATAAATCTTTTATATGCAATATTCCTACAATTCTATCAAGAGTTTCTTCATAAACAGGATATCTTGTATATTGTGAATCTAACATAAGCTCTGATAACTCTTCATATGTTATGTCAGATGGAATACACACCATATCTGTTCTTGGTATCATAACTTGTTTTGCGTTCAAATCTGAAAACTTAAATACATTATGTAACATATCCTTTTCTGTTTCATTCAAAACACCCTCGTCATAACTTGCGTTAATCAACATATCAAGTTCTTCAACTGAGTGTGCTAAATGAGTTGTAGGAGATGCAGGAATTCTCAAAAGTTTAAGTAAGAAGTTTCCAAAACCATTAAGTAAAAATATTGCAGGTGCAAAGACTTTTGAAACGAATTTCATTGGCCACGCAATTATCAAAGATGTTCTTTCAGGATATTGAAGTGCTATTGATTTTGGCATCAATTCACCAATAACAACATGCAAAAACGTAATTAAAACGAAAGCTATCGCAGTAGAAACTGAATGTGCAGCTCCCATCCTTATAGCTTCTGGAAGGAAGTTAAAGAGTGGATTTATACAAGCAACAATAGTAGCTTCACCAACCCAACCTAAGCCAATACTTGATATTGTAACACCGAGCTGAACTGCAGCAATGAACTTGTCTAAATCTCTGATTGCTTCCATTGCAAGCGTTGCAGAAAAATTTCCCTCATTGATAAGTTGCTTAATTCTGGTTTTTCTAACACTTACAATAGAAAATTCTGCAGCAACGAAGAATCCGTTTAAAAAAAGTAGAAAACCTACTACTAATATACTTGAAAATATCCTGCCTATCTCGTCCATTAAATTTCCCGAAAATTTTTACTGTTTTTATTATAATATTATAGAAAGAAAAAGTAAAGGATTATATTTTGAGATTAGATAAATTTTTAAAAGTATCGAGGTTAATAAAAAGAAGAACTGTTGCAAACGAGGTTTCAGATAAAGGAAAAGTTTTTGTAAACAAAGTTGCAGCAAAACCCTCAAAAGTTCTAAAAGTTGGAGATATAATAACGATAGAAAAAGGAAAAAACCCGATAACTGTTCGGGTTCTTTCAATTCCTGATGGAAACGTAAGTGTGCAAGAAGCACCAACTTTATATGAAGTTTTGCAAGAAGGAAATTATTGATTTAATAATTCTTTCTTAACTTCTTTACGTTTTATTTTACTTGTAGCCGTTCTCGGGAACGGTTTGTCAACAACAATTATATTTTTTGGACGTTTGTAGTGAGAAACTTGTTGTGACATTTCTTTGATTTCTTTTCTTACCTCACGTTCAAGATCTTTTTTATCTGGAAATGCTGCTTTGAAATCATCTGTTGGATAAACGGCAACGAAAATATCTTCTGTCCCGCTTTTTTGTCCATCATTATATTTTCCACCAAATACACAAACATCAGCAAATTTAGGATTTTTTTCATAAACAGCTTCCAAATCTTCTGGAAATACTTTTTTACCACCATCAAGAACAATCATATTTTTGATTCTTCCTGTAATGTAAATATATCCTTTTTTATCTATTTGTGCTATGTCACCAGTATGTAACCAACCGTTTTTATCAATAGCTTCTACTGTCAAATCAGGACGTTTGTAATAACCCTTCATTACATTATCGCCCTTAACCATAAGTTCAGAAGTTTCTGGATCAAGTTTTACGATAACCCCTGGTATTGGTTTTCCAATTGAGCCAAGTTTATAAGCACCCTTTCTGTTAACAGAAACAACTGGGCTTGCTTCTGACAAACCATAGCCTTCAAATATAGTTAAACCTAATCTGTCGAAGAAGTTTGCCACACTAATATCAAGAGGAGCTCCACCAGATAAAAATCCTTTAAATTTTCCACCAAATTTTTTATTTATGTCTTTAAACATAAGTTTTCTGAGTCTATGACAAGGAATAAATTGAGCCAAGAAATATTTAAATTTGAAATATTTTTGAGCAAGTTTAGATTTTTGTTTCAACTCAGCCTCAAGACTTGTTCTCATCAATTTCAAAAATGCAGGAACAACAATCATAAACGTTATCTGTTTTTCTTGCATAACATGGAATAAATCTTTAGGCTTTAAGCTTTTCGAATAGTAAATTGACGTACCTTTACACAAGAAGGTTAAAAATCCTACTGTCAATTCAAATAAGTGATTCATTGGCAAGATTGACAGGAATTTATCCTGAATCCCCAAATCAAAGCATTCACCCAAAGCTTTAACTTGAGCAACAACATTTTTGAATGAGATTTCAACACCTTTAGGCATGCCTGTAGTACCAGATGTATAGATAATAAATGCGGTAGTATTAAGACCTCTATGGCGCCATTTATAATGTTTTGCATCTTCAGGAATGCTATAAATGCTTGGATAATCCCTATTTGAGCTTTCATTAAGAATAACTACATGTTCAATAGATTCAACATCTTGTTTCAATTTCAAACCAAGTTCTAAAAAAGCACTTGATACAAGCAAAACTTTAGGTTGTCCATCTTTTAAAATTGTTGCCATTTCCCATTCTGTAAGTTTTATATCAATAGGAATAGTTGTAGCCCCAGACAAAACTGAAGCGAAAAGTCCAGCTCCCCATTCAGGAATAGATTCTGACAAAATCGAAACTCTGTCACCTTTATCTATTCCGATTGAAATAAGATAACTTGCTAAACGTTTTGACAATGTTCCTAAGCCTTGGAAAGACAATTCTTTCCAGCCCAAGCTGGAGCTAATACCCAAGGCAATTTTTTTGTCCAAAATCTCCGTCCTGTTTTCAAGCATCAACAGGATATTGTCTTGTTTGTTTTCCATACATACCTCACTTAAATCTATGAATTTTGTAACAGATTTATAACTTCCAGTGCTAATTCTCTTTTAATATCAAGGGGTGCACTTTCGAAATAATCGAAAGCTTTTGCAATAAGCATATTTTTGTCGTACCAACGTCTTAAAATATAATTGAAGGCATCATTCAAAGAATTTCCTTTCAATTTTATTCCTCTATCTTTGGCAAAACCGATGATAAATTCTGCACACTTCAACTGAACAGCATCGTCTGAATTTCTTATCAGACTAATTGCTAAACTCACTGTTGGGTCTACATCATACCATCTTTTATGCATATTTTCTCTCATTCTCTTTTTCGCTATGATAAAGCAATTTTACCAATTTGTCAACATTGAGAAATGTTTATTTTACCAAACTTTGCTGATAAATCATCTATGTGGTGAAGCAAATAGACATAGGGTTCTAAGTCCTTTTGATTTAAATCAATAATAGCTCCCCAATCTGTTCTTGCATGGTGTGCAGCAATCATTTTTGCAACTGTTTTAAGTCCATGAGCCATACATAATGAAAAACCATATTGAGAATGTGTCATCCATTCTTTTTTAAATTGTTCATTATAATCTATAAGCCCAGTTTCTTCATTGATGTCATATTCAAATATTTTTCCAATATCATGCAACATGCAGGCTGCAAAAACGTCATCTTCACTAATTTTAATATTAAAGAATTTTAAATTGTTTTTTGCAAACTCAATACATTCACAAGTATGTACCAACAAACCGCCCACGTAATTATGATGCATCAATTTTGCTGCAGGTGCAATTTTTATTTTTTCTTCATGCTCTTTAAAATATTTGAGTAAAAACTTTTTCATATCATCGTTTGAAAAGTTTTCAATACAAGAAATAATACTTTCAAATAATTTTTCTCTTTCTTCTTTATCGATACCGGTTTTGGCCTCTTCTACCAATTCGAGTGCAGAAACAAGACAATTATTGTATTTTTCGTTGAAAGTTCCCGCTGCAATTCTCAATTTATTACCGCATCGAAAAACTTTTTCATCTATTCTATGCAAAGTTTCTTCCCAAAGAATGCAATTAAGTAAACTGTTGTCACGAGGATCTTTGAGTTGTAGTTTTCCCATTTTAGAACCAGCTTTAGTATCTCCAATAGAAAAAACTACAACCTCATAAATAGTTTCCGTATCAAACATCTTTTAACCCTTATATATTCCAAGCGTTCAAATATTCAATTTGTTCTTGTGTCAAAGTATCAATTTCTATTCCCATAGATTTCAACTTCAACTCAGCAATTTTCATATCAACTTCTAAAGGTAAAGTGTGGAGTTTATTTTCCAATTTACCTTTGTTATTAACCAAGAACTCAATACCTAAAGCTTGGTTAGCAAAAGACATATCCATTACGCTTGCTGGGTGTCCTTCAGCACATACAAGATTAACAAGTCTTCCTTGAGCAAACACATAAACAGACTTACCGTTATCAAGTTTGTATTCTTCAAGGTTTGGTCTTATTTGCTTAATTTCGATTGCATGTTGTTGCAACCCTGGGATATTAACTTCATAGTTAAAGTGTCCAGCATTTGCCAAGAATGCACCGTCTTTCATATCAAGGATGTGTTGAACATCAACAACGTGTTTGTCACCTGTTATTGTTAGGAATAAATCTCCTTCTTTAGCAGCTTTTGCAATTGGCATAACTCTGTAACCTTCCATTGCAGCTTCAAGAGCTTTAAGAGGGTCAACTTCTGTTACAATAACATTTGCACCCAAAGCTTTTGCTCTCATCGCACAACCTTTACCACACCAACCATAGCCACAGATTACAACAGTTTTTCCTGCAATTAGAATATTTGCACCTCTAAAAATACCGTCCATAGCACTTTGTCCAGTACCATATCTGTTATCATACAAATGTTTTGTCATGCTTGTGTTAACACCAACAGCAGGGAATTTTAACTTTCCTTGTGCTTCAAGAGCTTGTAATCTTTGAATACCTGTTGTTGTTTCTTCAGTAGAACCAATTATTTTTTTTGCAAGTTCTGGATGTTTAGCGTGAATTGTTGCAACAATATCACAACCGTCATCAATAACGATATCAGGATTGTGTCTTAGCGCTTCTTCGATGTGTTCTTTATAAGTTTCAACGCTTTCTCCTGCAACTGCAAAGGTTGGAATTCCATAATACTTAACAAGTGCAGCTGCAACATCATCTTGTGTTGATAATGGGTTTGATGCAACAAGAACTGCATCAGCTCCACCAGCTTTCATGACGATACATAAAGCTGCTGTTTCTTTTGTAACATGGACACATGCTGACAATTTTAAACCTTTGAATGGTAATTCCTTTTCAAAACGTTCTTTTATTGAACGTAGAACTGGCATATCTTTAAACGCCCATTCTATATTATTTTTACCCTGTTCCGCGAGTGATAAATCTTTTACATCATATTTCATTTCCATAGCTACTGCCATAAATTTCTCCTTTTCCAAAAAATGTCAAAAACATTTTATCATAAATTTTGAAAAGTTACATTAACAGTCAACGTGTTGTTATCAACCTTAACAATTGCATATCGCAATGGCTCAACGCCCTGTATTTTCAATGCTTTTTCTATTTCATCAAAATTCAATGGAAATTTTACCACAACATCAATATTTTTAGAAATTATTGCCATGGCATGATTAAAAAACAATTTCGGAAAATTTTCAACATTTTTTATGAATTTTGTACATACAAATTGCTATTTGGATTTAACAAATATGATGCTGCGGCAATACTTCTTGGAAAATATTTTTGCAAATAATGTGTTCTTACTCCGTAAGTGTTTCTTCCAGTTTCCGTCGAGAACATCGCATTTGTTTCTGCAATAGCCTCTTCCGGACCACCAAATTGATATATCTGAGCAATAAAATAATCTATAAAATCCTGTTGTATTCCAGAAAAAGCTTCCACAAATTGTTTTCGTTCTTTCTCAAACTCTTCTTTGAATAAAGGATTTGTAGATATAGTGAATCTGCTATTCTCTTCATTTTCGAGATCTATATAGGCATCTTTAGTGTGACCCTGCTCATGAGCAAAAGTGAATAAATTCGGAACGGCTTCAATAGTTTTTTCAAAGAATTTAGCATAACTAATCACAGTATCTGACTCTGGAATATATCTATACTTATACCCTCTATTATACATATCAATCAACATATCTCCTGACATCTTGTCAATCATTTCCGGATGTTTACGAGATTCGTTGTTTTTAAACAAATCTTTATTCTTCATTACGTATGTTTTCTGGCTTGCCAAATCTGTAACGACATAAGCTTTTTCTTGTTTTTCTATTGAATAACCATGTCCATTTATTGATGAATAAGCCTTGGTAGGACTTATTCTCTTGAATGTTCTATCAACTGTTGTTAAAACTTTTCCATCGTTATCTGTTATTTGATAGAAAGTTTTGATGTTATCTTCATTTTTGCTCGCTTCACGAACGTAGTGTGTTTTTACACCATCTAAACTTTCAAGATTCTTTTCAACATACGTTGAGCCGTCTGGATTTACTCTACCCAAACTTTCTACTTTTTCATTTCCGTTTTCATCGATAATCACGGAATTATACACACCTTTAACATCTGAAAGCTTCATTCGTTGGATTTCCACTTTTCCAGTTAGAGGATTTTTTACTGTTCTCTCAAGCTCTTTTACCTCACCAGAAGGTCCAACTCCATGAACAACTGTTTTCGCTTTATTGTTCTTGTAGTCTATATCTATTCTTTCTTTTTTTGCTGTATTACCTTCTGAGTCATATTCATATTTTGATTCAGTAATTTTATCGATTACGCCTTTTGGTGTAATTGTTATATTTTTTGCAGCAATTATATTTTTAAAACCATCATCATCTGTGTATATTTCCTTAACAAGACGATTATTACCCGCTTCTTTTCTCATACCTTCACGAGAAATAACTTTTCCATCTTTTACGGTATAACTAAACTCTCTCCAATCGAAATCAAAGTATTCATCAGAAAAATCAATATATTTTGCCTTGTTCAAGGTTGTTCCGTCTTTGTTTTGTTCTTCTATATTAAGCCTGTGCACACGACCATCTTTATCAACGGCAGCTTCTATTTTTTTAAGCCCTTCTGGTGTTTCTGCTACTAAATTATATTTTGCTACTAAAGGACTATTATATTTTGCTACCAGATCACCATCACGTCTTGTTTCTTTTTCATCTATTTTTGTTTTGTTAAAGTATGTAATGTAGTCAACATTTTTCATTGCATAATTGAAAAATGTCGTATCATTCATTTTAGAAGTATGACCTAAATATGTCACTTTTTTAGAATTAAAAACTGTATTATTGTTTGAATCTTTTAATGACAATACTTTGTCTACTGTTTCATCATTAAGTCCAAGACTTTTTAATATTCTTATCTTCTTCTTTCCATCTTCTGCCGAATCTTTTGCATTATTAGCCAACATTACACCCGTTGCACTCGCAACAATACCTAAAGCAGCTGCTTTTGTGATTTTGCTTTCAGCTGCCTGCTTTATTGTTTCACCTGCTTCTTTGGCTATGGTTTCTGCCACATTATTCTTTAAATTTGCAGTTTGTGTAACTATTCGTTCTATGTTCATATACACCTCTTATCACTTTTATGAGTTTTCTATGTACAAATTACTATTTGGATTTAACAAATATGATGCTGCGGCGATACTTCTTGGAAAATATTTTTGCAAGTAATGTGTTCTCATTGCTGTCAACGACTCGCCTGACGCAGTAGAATATATCGCATTCGTTTCTGCAATAGTTTCAATTGGACCACCTTCTTCTTTATCATAATGATCAACTCTGTCAATAAAATATTTTATGAAGGTTCGTTCTACACCTGGAAAAGCTTCCATAAATTGTTTTCGTTCTTTTTCGTATTCTTCTCTGAATAGTGGATTTGTAGATATTCTATAAACCATTTTATCAGCCACGAAATCAGGTTTCCCATCCTTAAAATGTCCCTGTTCATGAGCAAAACAAGACATATCAGGACTAGATATAATATATCTATATACAAGTCTTGCTAAACCCTTTGTTGGACTATCAGTATATTTATACTTGTAGTTTTCATTAACGATATCGATTAACATGTCACCAGATAATTTATCAATCAATTCTGGATGTTTACGTGTTTCGTTATTTTTAAACAAATCTTTATGCCTTATTGTATATGTTTTTTGACTTGCTAAATCTGTAACAACATAAGCTTTCTCTTGTTTTTCTACTGAATAACCATGTCCGTTTATTGATGAATAAGTTTTAGTAGGACTAATTCTCTTGAATGTTCTATCTACAGTTGTCAAAACTTTTCCATCTTTGTCTGTTATTTGGTAGAAAGTTTTGATATCATCTTCGTTTTTGCTCGCTTCTCGAATATAATGTGTTTTTACACCATCTAAACTTTCGAGATTCTTTTCAACATACGTTGAGCCATCTGGATTTACTCTCCCCAGACTCTCTACCTTTTCATTTCCGTTTTCATCAATAATCACAGAATTATATACTCCGGGAACATCAGAAAGCTGGATTTTTTGAACTTCTGATTTTCCTGTTATGTGATTTTTTACTGTTCTTTCATAATTTTTTACTTCGCCATATTTTCCTACACCATCAACAAGTGTTTTTTCTCCATTGTTTTTGTAATTGGTAGCAACTCTACTAAATGTTGTTGTATCCCCTTTTGAATCATAATTAAATTTTGATTCAGTAACATCATCAATTACTCCATCTGGAGTAATTGATGTTTGTTTAACATGAATTGGATGTTTGAATTTTTTATCGTCTGGATTGTATTCTGATTTAGTAATGTAATCTCCACCCTTTGGCTTTCCAAAAGATTCTCGAGAAACAACTTCTCCATCTTTCTCAAGATACTGAAACTCCTTCCAATCATAATCAATCATCCACCTATCTTTTTGAGAGAAATCAATATATTTTGCTTTGTTCAAGGTTGTCCCATCTTTGTTTTGTTCTTCAAAACGTACTTCACGAACTTTGTTATCTTTGTCAACGAAAGCCTGTGCTTTTTTACGACCCTCTGGTGTGTTTGCTACCAAACTGTATTTTGCCACGTATTGCTCTTCAAAACCTTTTTTGTTTTTATTCTCTACATCGGTTTTGTCTAAACGTCTAATATAATCAACATTTTTCATTGCATAATTGAAAAATGTTTTATCTTCAGCCTCTGCTGTTTCTTTTAGAAGTTTTAT
>ERZ1034928.968-NODE-968-length-11500-cov-6.123023_pt1 | contig 11500 bp, 7 predicted proteins | sample MGYA00520627_ERZ1034928 | MGnify/ENA primary metagenome ERZ1034928 (study PRJEB33766, sample SAMN09781755) | gut metagenome | biome: gut microbiome | host: Homo sapiens | place: Madagascar | study: EMG produced TPA metagenomics assembly of the PRJNA485056 data set... | reverse complement strand
GTATTCTGGCGGTGGTGCTGATCCTTACCGTGGCATTCTGGTATGGTGGAAATGCACCGGGTTCCAGAGGCTTTTCCGGATTTGGAAAGCAGCATACGGAATCCCGGAATTCGACCGAACTGGCAGAAGCTGAAACTGGTCAGGAGAAAACCGGAAGGCCATCGATGACGGAATCGGAAACAACAGACGATCAGGACGCTGATAGCCAGGATACAGACCGTACAGATGAGACATCAGAAGGAGTGTCAACAGAAGATCCGGCAAATAAAGATACACAGGAAAAGGCATCAGGCGAAAACGGAGACGGAAATAACTGGACAGATAGTCCGGCTGCAAATGGAAGCACCGGAACAGAAGCCGGACAGGACCCATATGGTTCGGATGGGCGAGACTCCACAGGGACGACAGAGGCTCTGACCGAACAGCCGACAACGGAACAAACAACAGAACCAGAGAAGCCTGCGACAACGGAACAGCCGACAACAGAAGAACCGGGGCAGAATACGACAGAAGCTCCAACGACGGAACGGCCGGCGCATCAGAAACCGGAGAAGCCTGCAACAACGGAAGAACCGGAAACGACAGAGCAGAAGCCGACCGAGGAGCAGACATATACCTGCACGATATCGATTAACTGCGATAATATTTTGAAAAACTGGAATATGTTAGATAGGAGCAAGCAGTCCTGTGTACCTGCCGATGGCTGGATCCTGAAGGAAGTTGAGGTAGAATTTAAAAAGGGACAGACCGTATTTGATGTATTAAAGGATATTACGAAAAAAAAGAGTATACAGCTTGAATATTCCTTTACTGCATTATACGGAAGCTACTACATTGAGGGAATCCATAATCTGTATGAATTTGACTGCGGAGAATTATCCGGTTGGGAATATTGTGTCAATGGGAAGTTCCCGGCATTTGGATGCTCAAAATATGTATTGAAAGATGGAGATAAGATTGAATGGAAATACACCTGTGACCTTGGAGCAGATGTAGGAAATCCATATTTTGAATAACAGACAGGAGAAACAGGTGAAGAAGATCAGAAGGGATGCATTTGCAGACAGTCATCCAATCGTGAATTTGATATATTTTATATTTGTCATCGGATTTGCAATGATGTCGCTTCATCCGGTTAGTTTAGGGATCGCTTTTTTGGGAGCGGTCTCATATTCTATCTGCCTGAATGGCAGACGGGCACTATATCAGAATCTGCGTTATATGCTGCCGGTTGTGATATTGACGGCACTCATTAATCCGGCATTCAGTCATCAGGGGGTGACGATCCTGCGGTATCTGCCGTCCGGCAATCCGCTGACGCTCGAATCTATTCTGTATGGTATAGCGGCTGCTGTAATGCTGGTGACAGTACTGTGCTGGTTCTCATCCTTCAACAGGATCATGACTTCTGATAAAATGATCTATCTGTTTGGGCGGCTGGCACCGTATCTGTCGATCGTTCTGTCTATGACGTTGAAGTTCCTGCCGGAATTTACCGCAAGGATCCGACAGGTATATCAGGCACAGAAAGCGGCAGGCTGTGTGATGTCAGGGAAATATTTTAAACGGCTTCGAACCGGTATGCGGGTGATCTCTTCGGCAGCAACCTGGGCGTTAGAACGGGCGGTCATAACAGGTGACAGTATGAAGAGCCGGGGGTATGGGTTAAAAGGCAGGACAGCATATTCGTTATTTCATTTTAGAAAAAGTGATGGCTGCTGTCTGGCCGTGATTCTGGCAGCAGGAAGCTTTGTTGCAGCAGGAATATTCCGGGGCGTGATCGACTGGCAGTATTATCCGAATATAACAGGAAATGGATCAGACGGAATGGGAACTGCGGTATTTGCAGGCTATCTGTTATTAGTAAGCCTGCCATGTGTGATGCATCTGTATCAGGCAATCCGGGAAAGGAAGAAAAGATGAAATTATATGAGATCGATAATCTGACATTTGCATATCCGGATATAGCATCGGAGAGGGATGATGTTTATCTGAAGCCGGTATTAAAGGATATCGGCCTTTCCATAGAAAAGGGCAGCTTTGTCATTGTTGCAGGTGGTTCCGGAAGTGGGAAGACGACATTGCTCAGACAGTTGAAATCCGTTCTGACACCTCGTGGAAAAAGGGAGGGAACTGTCTGTTTTCAAGGGAAAAAACTTGGAGACATAGATGATCGTGTACAGACGGAGCAGATCGGATTTGTTGTACAGGATGTAGATGCACAGCTTGTAACGGATAAGGTATGGCATGAGCTTGCATTTGGGCTGGAAAGTCTTGGATACGATAATGCCTTTATTCAGAAGCGGGTAGCGGAAATGTGTTCGTTCTTTGGTCTGGATGGGATTTTTCACAAAAAGGTAAATGAATTGTCCGGCGGACAGAAGCAGTTGGTAAACCTGGCGTCAGTCATGGCAATGGCGCCGGAGGTGGTGATCTTAGATGAGCCGGCAAGCCAGTTAGATCCAATGGCAGCGAGGGAATTTTTCCAGTGCCTGTATCGTATTAACCGGGAACTTGGAACTACGGTGATCCTGACAGAACACAGACTGGAGGAAATCTGGCCGATGTGCAGCCAGTTCATTCTGATGGAAGATGGCAGAGTGATCTATGATGGCAGCATTGCAGATGGCGTGGCGCTGTTGGCACAGAATGCACCGGCAATTGAGATCCCTGCGGCATGCAGGATCGCATTTGGATTGTCTGGGTATGAAGTTTCAGACTGTCCGGTTACAGTTGCACAAGGACGGGAATGGCTGCGGCAGTATGATGAAGACCATGAACAGGTGATAGCAAAGGGACAGTCAGAGCAGGCGGATACACAAGAAAAAAATCAGATAGCGGAGAACGTGATCGATATCAAGGATGTATTCTTTCATTATCCATCCATGGAGAAAGAGGTATTGTCCGGACTTACCTTGTCGGTAAAGCGGCAGGAGATCCTTGCCATAAATGGTACAAATGGATGCGGAAAGTCAACATTGTTATCCCTGATCGCAGGGAATTACCGGCCGGACCGAGGCAGGATCCGGCGGGAGAAGCAGCTCCGGATCGGATATCTTCCGCAGGATCCCAAGTTGTTATTTACTGCAAATACAGTTGGAGAAGAACTGGGACTGATCCGCAGACATGGGACGTTTGAGGTGGCGGAGCAGGAGATTTCGAAGGAAATGATATGGAACAGTATTCATTTCTGCCGGCTGGAATCTGTACTGACGCAGCATCCATATGATCTGTCAGGGGGAGAACAGCAGAGACTTGGACTTGCAAAGGTACTGCTTGCTGCTCCGGATGTGATATTGATGGATGAACCGACAAAGGGCATGGATGCAGCATTTAAGAAACGGTTTTCGCATATGATGAAGAAGCTTCGGGCTGCCGGACATACGATCGTGATGGTAAGTCATGATATTGAATTCTGTGCAGAAACGGCTGACAGGATCTGTCTGATCTTTGATGGCAGAGTGGCAACGGTTGCGGGAACAAACGATTATTTTTCAGGAAATGAATTCTATACGACTGCGGCAGCCAGAATAGCAAAAGGAACCGTCCGGGACGCTGTAACGGTTGAGGATATCCTGCATGCATATGGTAAAACCGGTGCATGGGATCACCCGGATGACGATATAGATGACGGAATTGTATCCGGAAACAGGCAGGAAAATGACGAAGCAAAGCAGGAAGAAGATCGGATAGGAAGCAGTGTTCAAAGCGAGATATCAATACAGGAGAAAAAAACGGAAAAAATGTCATTTGTCCGAAAGCTGGGACTTCTCCTTACAACGGTTATCATGGTGTTCTGCTTTTATAAGACAATGACACAGGCGGATCTGACGCGTCTGATCGAGGATGGAGTGGTGACCGGAGAAGGTATACAATATCTGATCTTGTATGGTATATTTATATTAGCAACGGTCATATATATTCTGTTGCTGCGTCCGATCGGAAGGAACAGGGATCAGGATATTGATCTGCGCAGAAGAAACCGGATCAGCAGAAAAAAATTAATCATAACGGTTCTTTGTATTGCAGCAGTGGCAGGAACGATCTGGTTTGGAAAGGCGGTTCTGTCAGACCGGAAGTATTATTTTATTTCCCTTCTGGTTCTGATCGAAATGATGATACCGTTCCTTGCAGCCTTTGAGACAAAGACACTGGGAGCACGGGATATTGTAACGGTGGCAGTTCTGTGTGCGCTTGCTGCGGTCGGAAGAACAGCTTTTTTAATGATACCGAATTTTAATCCGGTTATGGCGATCGTGATCATCAGCGGGGTAGCATTTGGATGCGAAACCGGATTTGTGACCGGAGCGGTGACGATGCTGGTATCGAATATGGTATTTGGACAGGGACCGTGGACACCATGGCAGATGTTTTCGCTTGGCCTGGTTGGTTTTGCGGCGGGACTTGTATTTAATAACAGCCGGGTCAGAAGTCAGAATGTGACGAAACTTGGCCTGTGTATCTTTGGCGGCCTGTGCTGTATTCTGATCTATGGCGGTATCATGAATCCGGCATCTGTGATCATGTGGCAGCCGGCAGTGAACCTTAAGATGATCGTGGCAGCGTATGTAACCGGCTTTCCGTTTGATGTAGTACAGGGATTTGCGACGGTTCTGTTTTTGTGGATCATGGCCCGGCCATTTCTGCTGAAACTGGACCGGATCAAGATAAAATATGGAGTATTGTGTGAGGTAAAACAGCATGCTTAGAAATTGTAGTCTGGAAGAGATATCGGATGGTCGTTTATATGATCAGACGGATATGGTAAAAGCATATTGTAATGAATGTAAAGGGTGTCATGCCTGCTGTGAGGGAATGGGAAATTCCATCATCTTAGATCCGTTGGATGTGAGCAGACTGACAAAGGAGACAGGGAAGAGTTTTGAAGCTCTGCTTGCTGATACGATTGAGTTAAATGTTGTAGATGGGCTGATCCTTCCAAATATCAAGATGGTAAATGGAGCATGCACTTTTTTAAATGAAGAAGGCAGATGTGGGATCCATGCGGCAAGACCGGGATTCTGCAGACTGTTTCCGCTTGGCAGATATTATGAGGATGGCGGATTTAAATATTTCCTTCAGATCCACGAATGTGATCGGGCAGGCAAGGTGAAGGTCAAGGTATCGAAATGGATCGATACCCCGGATCTGCCGAGATATACAGAGTACATTAATGCGTGGCATGATTTTCAGAAGCAGGTGCAGGAGGCATTTGCACGGATCCGTATGCAGGACGGGGAAGAAGAAAGAAAAAATGCACGGATCAAGCAGATGTGTATGTATATTCTGAATATCATGTATGTTGCAAGATATGAGGAGAACCGGGATTTTTATGAGCAGTTTGAGATGCGATTGGAGCATCTGAAGGAACTGCTTGAGTCAGGAATCTAGCAGACAGATCCTGATCGGGAACGGTATAAATGCGGATAAGAGGCGGGGAGTGTGAACGATGGTAAAAAGAGCATATAAAAGACTGGTATTTTATATAAGTATATTTGTGATCCTTATGGCAGGCGTGATCCTGATCTTCTGTGCAAGAGAAATCCGGGAGACAACGGAACAGGTGGATGATGAGATGAACAATAATATGGATTATGCCGCCATGTCCTGTCAGAACTGTCTGTCGGATGCGGTCGATATTCTGACAGTGAATTATTTCACCGTGCAGTATATGCATGAGTCAGGACATAATATGGATGAGTTCCGTGCATATTTTACCGAACAGACCGATTATCTGAAAAATGAAGAAAGTATGCAGTATCTGGGGATTTATGGATATATTGACGGAGAACTGATGTTAAGCACTGCATGGGAACAGCCGTATGGGTATCAGGTCGAGAAACGTCCCTGGTATCAGGAGATGAAGCAGAATGGTACAGAGCTTACGATCACGACACCATATCTGGATATGAAGACGAACCGGCAGGTGGTATCCGTTGGACGTATGTTCCGGGACGGTTCGAACCTGATCGGTGTAGATGTTGATCTGGAGGAACTGTCAGATCTTCTGAAAGAGTTGGATGCAGGAACGGGTGAGATCTATATTGTTGATCAGACCGGAAGCATTATTGCAGGCGGAGAGCCTGCATATATGGGAAAGACGCTGGACAGTATGTATCACAGAACGGACGCATATGAGACTTATGTTTCAGATATTGATAAGGAACTTGCGTTGAGGACAGAAGGTACTGTCAGCTATAAAACAGACAGTGCATGGATATCTGTGAAGCCAATCCTGGATAACTGGTATGTGGTTGCGATCGTGGATAAGAATGAAGTCAGCATGCTGGCAGCAAAAAATGCGATCCCTTCTGCGGTGACACTGGCTGTTGTATTGCTGGTATTCTTTATGCTTTATATGAACCTGTTTGTTCGTGTATACCGGACGGGAAAAAAAGGCAGAGATTCGATCGAAGTTGAGAGATATGCTTCAGGTTCTGTTCTGCAGGATGATAAACGGGTGAAAAAGGTTGTGTTTTATGTATATATCCTTTTTGCCACATATTTTATCATGATGTTTTATCGGTTCCAGAAAGCCCCGATGTTTATTATCATGACATTGGCAACGATGTTGGTCAGCTTTCTTGTGACTTTTATCAGAAAGACTACGGTAAAGATACATGGATTATGTATGTCGGGCTGCCTGTTCGCGATCGTTGCAATGTACGGACTGATTCCGGGTGAACATAACCGCCTGACTGATATGTTTCTTGCGGCAGCTGTTGTTGTGTCATTGTACCAGAAGATGGAACTGAATATATTTATGCTGATCAGTACCATTGTTTATTATTTGTATATGGTTCTTGCCGGTCGCTATATATCACAGACAGGTTCATTCGATGTCAGCGAGACGATTTTGGATCTGCTTATCATATTGATTGGCAGTCTGATGCTTCTTGTGGTGATCGCATGGAACAAGCAGCTTCAGGTTCGTTTGAAACAGAAGGCAGAAGAAGCAGAGACTGCGGCGAACAGCAAATCTGCATTTCTTGCAAACATTTCACATGAGATCCGGACTCCGTTAAATGCAATCCTGGGTATGAATGAGCTGGTGCTCCGGGAGAGCAGACAGCCGCATATCAAGGAATACGCCATGTATATCAAGAATTCCGGTAAATCGTTGCTTACGATCATCAGTGATATTCTGGATCTGTCCAAGATCGAATCCGGAAAGGTATATCTGGTGAACGAGAACTATTCGTTGAGCAGTCTTGTGGAGGATGTCGAACGATCCATCCAGAAGCGTATTATGGAAAAAGGGCTGGAACTTAAGATCTATATAGAACCGGAGCTGCATGAGAATCTGAAGGGCGATGAGGTTCGTATCAAACAGATCATCATGAACCTTTTAACAAATGCAGTAAAATATACAGAAAAGGGTGAAGTTCGTCTCTATATCACAGGAAACGTTGTGGATAATAAACAGAGCCTGACGATTGAAGTTTCCGATACCGGCATTGGTATGCGGAGTGAGGATATGGATAAGCTGTTTACAAATTTTGAACGACTGGATCTGAAGCGGAACCGCTCAGTTGAAGGTACAGGACTGGGACTTCCGATTACCAAGAATCTGCTGGTTGCAATGGGTGGAGATATTACAGTCAGCAGTGTATATGGTGAAGGTTCCACATTTACGGCAACGGTTGGACAGGAGATCGTAAATGAAGAACAGATCGGGGATTACAGAAAGAAATATAAAGAACAGCTTCATCAAGAGGTCTGTTATCAGGAGTCCTTCCATGCAGAGGATGCCCGGATCCTGGTTGTAGATGATAATGAGGTTAATCTGAAGGTTGTGGTTGGACTTGCAAAGAATACAAAACTTCAGATCGATACGGCACTTAGTGCGGCAGAAGGACTGGAACTGATCCGCCAGCATACCTATCAGCTTCTGCTGATCGATCATATGATGCCGGAAATGGATGGAATCGAGATGCTCCAGCATGTGAAGACCATGGATGGCGGCATTTATAAAGATATACCGGCAGTTGCGATTACGGCAAATGCATTATCAGGAGCAAAGCAGACTTATCTGGATGCTGGCTTCTGCGGTTATCTGTCGAAGCCGATCAATCCGGAACGCTTTGAACAGATCATTAAAGATAATCTTCCACAGGAATATGTAACGGAATGTGGAGACGGGAATGGAGATACTGTCACAAGAGGACAGGAAACAGACGGCACACCGGATCTACAGCAGGCAGAAGAATGGAGCATACCGGGAATTGATATCGCGAAAGCCTTATCCTATATTGGCGGAAGCAGAGAGCTGTATATCAGTCTGCTGCAGACTTATCTGGATGGAAGTGAAGAACGGATCCGGAAGCTTGAAGAATGTAAGAACAAAGAAGACATCTTTAATTATGATATAACGATCCATGGTCTGAAGGGAATATCCGCAAGCATTGGTGCAGATTCTATGGCGGTAGCCGCTGCAGGGCTGGAAGAAGCCTGTAAGGATCCACAGACGGCAATGACGTACATTCAGATGAATCATGACCAGGCAGTAAGCCGGTACCGGGAGCTTCTGGAGCAGATAAAAAAATGGCTTGCGAATATAGAAACAGATGGTAAAATAGAAAAAGAAGCGGTCACAAATATAACGGAGATGCTTACGATCATCAGTGATTTAAAAACTGCTGTTTTTGAGTATAAAGAGAAAGCTGCATGCACCTGTCTGGAACGATTGTACAAGACAGAGATACCGGAGTTAGCAGATGAAATGGGTGCAAAGTATTATGGAATACTCGATAAGCTGTATCAGTATGTTTCGGATTATGATATGGATAAAGCTTATGAACTGGCAGAAAAACTGGAAACGGATATTAGGAGGATACTTAAGTGAAACGAACAGTATTGGTTATAGATGATGATAAGATGATACTTGATATGATCCAGGGAATCCTGGAGGACAAATTTGAAGTATCAGCCGTGAATGATGGACAGAAGGCGTTCCGTGTTCTGGAACGGATTCATCCGGATGTCATCCTGCTTGATCTGAAGATGCCGGGTATGGATGGATATGATGTGATATCCAGACTGAAAGTAAATCAGGAATATAAGGGTATTCCGGTTATTTTCCTGACGGCAGTTACAGACGAGTATTCAGAGACAAAATGCTTTGAAGCAGGAGCGGAAGACTACATCTGTAAACCATTTACAGCGAATGCATTAACAGCGCGGCTTGAACGTGTTTTGAATATTCATGAGTGTGTAAGGGTATAAGAAACGATGGGAAAAGAGACAAAGACAAATGCGATGCGGATTCTCGATCGTATGAAGATTCCGTATACGCTCAATCAATATAACTGTGAAGAATTCATTGATGGTGTGCATATTGCAGATATGCTCGGACAGAGTTATGAGGAGAGCTTTAAGACGATCGTAACAGTTGGAAAGAGTCAGGGCTATTATGTATTTGCATTACCGATCGACAAAGAGATCGATCTGAAAAAAGCAGCTAAGGTTGTCGGTGAGAAAAACCTTGAGTTGCTTCCTGTAAAAGATATCAATAAAGTTACCGGGTATATCCGTGGCGGCTGTACGCCAATCGGCATGAAGAAAGCATATCCGACCGTGATCCATGAAAGTGCGGAAACACTTCCTCAGATGATCGTATCCGGTGGACGCCTCGGCGAACAGATCATGTTAAAGCCGGATGATTTAATTCGCGCGGTGAACGGACGGTATGCGGATATTATTTCGGCTAAGTGATTTTTGACATTAGAAGATTATAGATAAAGTCGTAATAAAACAAATGGGGAGAGAATTAAATGGAGAGGAAGGACTGGATTGATCAGTTGAGAGGCTTTGCCTTTTTTATTGTTGTTTTGTGTCATGCAAGTGTGCTCGGAGTGATATCACATGTTGGAGCGGCATTTCATATGCCGTTGTTTTTTATGATATCAGGCTTATTATTTTATCCGGAAAAAGTGTTGGAAAGAAGTTTGATTTCGCAGGTTGGACATAAGTTTCAAAGTATTATTATTCCATATTTTTGGGTTGTATTTTCGTTATTTCCAATATGGGTATTAAATTATCGGATTTTGCGAAAGGAAAAAGCAAATTATTGGCATACATTAATAGGAAATCTTGTATCGCAGGATAAAATTTATCCTGCGACTGTAAATCCGGTTTGGTTTCTCGGAGCATTATTTTTTGCATATTTATATATTCTGATTATAGTAAAAATAACAGGAAGACAACGATGGCTTCGGTTACTTATGGCATTTGGCATCATGGCTCTGGGATTTTATTTTTCAGATAAGCAGTTACCATACCATGTTAATACAGGAATGGTCGGAGCAGGTTATATTTATACTGGTTATTTGGTTCGCAGATATATACTGGAAAAGAATGTATTGAGAAATTATAAGAACCTTGTAATAGTTATACTTACAACAATTGGATTTGTTAGTGCATTTAGCAATAAGACTGTGTTCATGGTATACGGACAATATTATTCAATACCATTATTTGTGACATCATCATTAACATTTAGTATTGCCCTGATCTTGTTATTCAGCGAGTTCTCAAAGGATAAAGTTCTTGCTTTTATGGGAAGAAATACATTATTTGCGCTGGGAGCACATATTGCTTTAATTCGAATATGTCAAGCAATATGGGCAGATAAGCTATCAAGTTCGTTTATCAAAATGTTCATAGTGTTTGGTGTAGAAGTTTTGCTTCTGGAAATTGCATATGTGATGAATCGGTGGTGGCCATATATGAATGGCAAGTATACAGCGAATACGAATCCAAAGAAAGCTTTTATTTTTCGAATGATTATGGTTTGCTGGTGCATGATCGTGCCGGCATGGATGAGTGTTGTACGATGGCTGACAGACGAAAAGGGCAGAAGTTTTATTTTTGCAGTTTTATTTACAATTTTAATAGGGGGATTATTTACAATCATCACTTCTAAATATGTAAAGTGGATATATCTTGAAAAGAAACAGGTATAAAAAAGAGGCTTCCTAACGATAATTCGAACAGGAAGCCTTTTATGTTTAATGAATAAAATGTTCAATCCATTTTGTTAATTGGTTTACAATTAATGCTAATACAATAGATATGGCAACCATAATCAGCTCATTTCGACCATAACAGGTAGGGTGACCGTAATCGCGCATAACACCTCGTACAGTAACATGTGCCAGATACAATTCCAGAGAATATTTGCCGAACCATTCAAAGAACTTTTTTATGCAATTATGTATTTTTTCAAAATGTTTCAGCTTGCTGAATAAAATTGCAATTAAAATACATGCACTGATATTGAGAAAAGCAGCAGAATATCGTGCGAATATGATCTTGCTTCCTTTTCGAAACTGAATTGCAAATAACGATAAGAGCATTAATCCATAAGTTCCGCCGGATATAGACCTTTTTTCATATGAGTATTTGCCGATAAAACAGCCTAAACAGAAAAAGGGAATACGTAATAAGGCCAGATTGGTATTATCAAACAACTCTTTATTGGATAAGCGGATTACAAATG
>ERZ1034928.965-NODE-965-length-11528-cov-5.681862_pt1 | contig 11528 bp, 12 predicted proteins | sample MGYA00520627_ERZ1034928 | MGnify/ENA primary metagenome ERZ1034928 (study PRJEB33766, sample SAMN09781755) | gut metagenome | biome: gut microbiome | host: Homo sapiens | place: Madagascar | study: EMG produced TPA metagenomics assembly of the PRJNA485056 data set... | reverse complement strand
TTTATATACATGTAGAAGTCGAGGAGTGTAAGGTTTTTGCCATGAGCATCGGACCGAAAGATAGTTTAGAACAATTTATCGTAAAGAGATATGCACAAAAGCAGGTAAATCAACCAAAATTACCTGAATCTGCAATTGATCCAGATAAAATGATGGTATCAATGAATGATTATGCTCTTGCTGGAAAATGTATGTCTGTTTTGGGTCGTAAAATGACTGCGGTTTGTTATGCTCTCAATGCTGCTAATGCAACTTATGCAAAACGTAAAGATTTGGCACATGTTCTATCAGTAATGTTAACAGTTATTGTTTCTGTTTCTATGATTTAGACTTTTAAGATTTTGTATGTGATTTTGCTACCCATGGGTAGTAGTTTAAGTGTACTGTTTTTAATATTTTAAGAGTCTTGCGGATTGAAATTTTTTCGGAATATGTTATACTAATCGAAGAAAAGAGAGGTGGGCAAATGTCTGATAAAAATTGCGGTTTTGATTCGGGATTGTTAGCAGGAGTTCTTGGTGGAATAATTGCAGGAATTTTGTTAGCACCGAAGGCAGGAAAAGAAACAAGAAAAGAAGTAAAAAAAGCAATAAATGATTATAAAGAGGAACACAGTGAAGATATGGAAAACATATCAAAACAAGTTTCTGAAAAAGTAGATTTTCTAAAATATCAGGCAGAAAGAGCTTTTAGAAAGTTAGTTAATTCAGTTCGTGCAAGACGACTCCGTAAAGCAAAAGAACTTGAAGAAATTGAAATTTGTCGTATAGACGGAGAATTTAATTAAGGAAGGGTTATGTATTTATCACAAGTTGTATTAAACCAAAGTTTAACTTTTTTAGTTATTGCGACAGCTCTAATGGTTTTGTTGATTGGAGCATTTGTCGTAAAATTACTTTCTGATTTGTCAAAATTGGTAAAAAACCTTGATGAAACAGTTGTAATGGTAAAAGAAGAATCAAAACCGATACTTGAGGAAGTGAATTCTACACTTTCAGGGATAAGTGCGGTGGTAAACAGTGTTGACAAAAACGTCAGCGGTGTTTCAAAGTTTTTTAGCGGTTTCACGGCAGCAGGTTTGTTGGCTTTTTCACGAGCAAGGTTATTTTCTAAAGGTGCCGTAAGAACTGCATTTCAGTGGATAGTGTCACTGGTTAAGTCGTTTGTAAAGAAATAAAAGGAGAAATTTCATGTCAACAGGAAAATTTATTGCAGGATGTGTTGTCGGCGGTGTTATTGGGGCAATCGCTGGATTGTTATTAGCACCTCAATCTGGTGAAGAAACAAGAGAAGCTATTAAAGATGTTTCAAGAGATGTTGCAGATAAAACAGACAAGAAGGTAAAAGAAATTCAAGAAAAAGCTGAAAACATAATTTCAGATCTTCAAGATAAGGGTGAAGAAATTATGGATAAAATCCAAAGCATGATTAACAAACAAAAAGAAGAAAATCCTTCATAGGAAAAGATAAAGGAAGAAAAATGAGAGAGGTTTTAATCGTAAACAGTGAAAAGTCAGATTTAGAAAATCTGAAAGGTTTATTGTTAAAGGCTGGATATAAAATATCCACAGCTGATGATTTAACCTCTCTTATTGATTCTTTGGTACAAAAAAAAGAAGATATTGTACTAACAAAAGAAAACATTATCCCTCATAAAGAGAAGAAAATTTCACAAATGCAAACTGAAACAATTTTCTCTTTGGCAAAACTTGCACAATCCAGAGATGATGACACTGGAGAACATTTAACGAGGGTAAAAAATTATTGTAAGGTTTTAACAGAAGAGCTTGCAAAGGATTCGCCATACTCTAATCTTATTGATGATAATTTTATTGAAGATATAGTAAATGCAAGCACACTTCATGACATAGGGAAAGTTGGAATTTCCGATTTAATTCTTTTAAAAAATGCAAAACTTACACAGGACGAGTATGAGGTAATGAAACAGCATACTGTAATTGGCGCCAAAACTCTTGATGAAGTTCACTCAAAATTTGGTGACAATTCTTTTATTGAGATGGGAAAAGTTATTGCACGTTCTCATCACGAAAGATGGGATGGCAAAGGATATCCAGACGGGTTAAAAGGTGAAGAAATACCTCTTCCTGCAAGAATAATGGCAATTGCAGATGTTTATGATGCATTGAGTACCAAAAGAGTTTACAAAGAAATTTACCCTCAAGAAAAATGTGTTAAAATAATAAAAGAGGGTAGAGGAACTCAGTTTGATCCTTACATAACAGATGCCTTCCTTAAAGTTGCAGATAAATTTTATGAGATAAGAGAAAAGTTTAGCGACAAGACTTTTGACGATATGTAAAAAATTTCTTGACAAACATTTTTCATCGGATTAAAATTGAACAGTAACATTGGGGCGTCGCCAAGCGGTAAGGCACCTGGTTTTGGTCCAGGCATTCGGAGGTTCGAATCCTTCCGCCCCAGTTTTTTTTTACCAAAAATAGGAGTATGAAAATTGAATATAAGTATTATCAGTGATTGTAATAACAACTGTGAATATTGTTTCCAAAAAGAATACCATCAACAACACAAAATGCTCTCTTATGAGGAAATCGATGACATTATTCAATGGGGGGTATCAGAACCTAAAATCGGTATCTTAGGTGGCGAACCAACTCTTCACCCTGACATTTTAAAAATTATGAAAAGGGTAAAAGAAATGAATCGTCTTACTATGTTTACAAACCTTCTTTGTAAAACTGAGTTGCTTGAAAAAATGATTGAAATTGGTGATGTTGGATATTTGGTTAATACTACATCACGTGATGAACTTAAAGATTTGTTCTACAAAAACTTTGCACTACTTCATTCAAAAAGAGATTATCTTGCAAGTCGTCAAATTTCTTTTTGTGTTGGCTTGACTCTTATGAATGATGAAAAAATTGATACAGAACACATTGAAAATTTGTTTAATATCATAAATACATACCCAGGAATTGTTCACCATGTTCGTATGGGAATTGCGACACCATTCCATGAAGGAACATTTGATTTAATGAATTATGACACTCCTGTAAAATATATGATTGACAAGGTTATGAAGGATTACACAGACATAACAATCGGTTTTGATTGTCCTTCAAATAACTGTCAAATTTCTCCAAGGTTGATGGGAGAAGCTTTAGAAAATCCAAGAGTTGTAAACTTTGATTTGGGATGTAGAGAACCAGTTTTGGACGTTTTGGTTGATAAGAGCATAAAATATTGTTTCTCATTCCCTGATGATTTTCTTGTTGTTGATAATTACCAAAGATTTAAAAATGCAGCAGAAGCTCGTCAATGGTACATAATGAGGGTTACAGAATATATGCATGCAAATGCATATCAATGCAGATATAGTAAAATTGGTTGTGAAAACAGAGTTTGTAAAGGTTCTTGTCCGGCAGTTAATGAATACCTTCGCCGACAAAATTCAACTTTTAACTAATTTTAAGTAAAGTTAACTTTCTTGAAAACAAGTATCATTTGCTTTATAATGTTTCGGTAATATTGAATTAGATTTAATAAAAATAGCGGAAGGAATTTATAATATGGCAAATTGGACAAATGTTTTGTCACTTTTGGAAGGACAAACAAATAACTATGGTGAAAAAATTGCTCTTGCAATAAAGACAAAACTTGGATGGAAAGAATTTTCTTATAAAGGATTGGGGTTGTTAACTCGAAAACTTGCCTATTATTTAATCAATGACTTACAAGTTAAAAAGGGAGAAAGGTTAGCTATATTATCAGAATCAAAACCTGAGATTGGAGCTTGTGTTTTTGCATCAGTTATTTCAGGAATGGTTACCGTACCATTGGATAATAAGTTAACAATCTTTGAATTAACTTCAATTTTATCAGATTGTAACCCTACAGTTTTAATGGTTTCTCAATCTTATATTGACAAAGCTTTAGAATTAAAAAACAAAATTGAATCACTAAAAACAATAATCGTAGTTGACGAGCCTACATACAATTTAGGCTTACCAAGTTTGTACACATTGCCAGACAATTACGACTGTAAATGGAAACATAGAGCTACAAAATCAACAGCATTGATTATTTATACATCAGGAACAACTGGTTCTCCAAAAGGTGTTGAAATTAGTTTTAAAAATTTACTTTCTCAACTAAACGATTTGAAAGAGCCATTAAAAAGATTGTTCCCAGATTATAAAAAAATTGCAACATCAGCTGAAAGTATAAACGTATTATCAATTTTGCCAATGAATCATTTATTTGAATTGACAGTAGGATTTTTTACGTTCTTAAATTTTGGTTTTTCAGTTTATTATGCACAAAGTCTTAAACCAAAAGATATTTTGTCTATTATGAAAGAAAAGAAGATTGCATTCATGATTGTTGTTCCTGCTTTTCTTAAATTGCTAAAAATGTCAATTGAAGCAGAATTAAAAAATCTTCCAAAAGCTCAACAAAATGCCTTTAAAGCAATGTATGCAATAGCTAAATACATGCCAATAAACGTTAGAAGAAAAATGTTTAAGAAAATTCATGATAAATTCGGCGGATATTTTACTCAATGTATTTCTGGTGGAGCACCTCTTGATGTTTCAGTTGCTGAATTTTTTGACAGATTGGGTGTAATTATTTATCAAGGATATGGGCTTACAGAAACAAGCCCAGTTGTTTCAGTTAATATGGGCGATATGAAACATATGAGTTCTGTTGGTAGAGCTTTACCTTCATATGAAGTTAAGATTGATAAAGAATCTGGAGAATTATTACTTAGAAGTGATTGCGTTATGAAAGGTTATTACAACCAACCAGAACTTACTGCATCGGTAATTGATGAAGACAACTGGTTCCACACTGGCGATATTGCAACTCTTGATAAAGAAAAAAATATCTACATCACTGGTAGAATTAAAAACATGATTGTTTTAAATGGTGGTAAAAAAGTTTTCCCTGAGGAAGTTGAAACTGTTTTAGAAAAAAGTGAATACTTTGCAGAAGTTTGTGTTATGGGAACTTCAAGAACTTTTGGGGCAAAAGACGGTACTGAAGACATTATGGCTGTTGTTGTACCTAAAGACGAAATCATCAAACGTTTTGAAGGAGATGATAGTGGATTAAATTCTTTCATAAGAGCGGAAGTTAAAAATTTATCTACCCAATTGACTATGTACAAAAGACCTAACAATGTGGTAGTATTAAAGGACCCTCTACCAAAGACAACAACAAGAAAAGTAAAGAGAAAAGATGTGAAAGAACTTGTTCTTTCAATGTAATTAACGGAGATAAAAATGGAAATTAACAGTATTACAACACATGAACCTATAATGAGCAAATCAGATTATAATAAAATTTTGAGCTATGTCCCAACTGTAATTGAGGCTTCATCAAGAGGTGAACGTTCTTTCGACATTTTCTCAAGATTATTAAGAGAAAGAATTATATTTTTGGGTGAAGAAATTGATGATGAATTAGCAAATTCAATTGTTGCTCAATTACTTCTTCTCGATAGTGAAAACCCTGAAAAAGATATCATGCTCTATATCAATTCTCCTGGTGGTGTAATAACTGCAGGTATGGCAATCTTTGATACTATGAAACTTATAAAAGCTGATGTTTCAACAATATGTATTGGTGAAGCCGCAAGTATGGGTGCTTTCTTATTATCTGCGGGAACAAAAGGTAAGAGAATGGCACTTCCGAGTGCAAGAATTATGATCCACCAACCTTTGGGTGGAGCTCAAGGTCAAGCTACTGATATTGAACTTGAAGCAAAAGAAATTTTAAGAATGAAATCAATGTTGAATGGTTTACTTTCTGAACATACAGGTCAACCTTTGAAAAAAATCAAAGAAGATACCGAAAGAGATCACTATTTATCTGCTCAACAAGCGGTTGAATATGGTCTTATCGATAAAGTTGTTGTAGCTTCAGAATTGTAAGATTTTGTCATGTCCAAAATCATGGAAATCCTTGCTACCATGGAATTTTCCATGTTTACATTTCGTAATATTATGTAAATAAAAAGGCAATTTTTTCCAAAGAAAATACTTTATACTCATGTAAGGTTTACAAATTGGTTATTAAAAATCAGGCGGTGCAACATGGGTTTATTTTTATGGACAAAAAGAGTTTCGCAAATCATCAGAGAAAAAAGCGACATTAACTACAAATTGAATGATTTGTATCAACAAAAAATGGACTTGCAAAACTATGCTGCAACAATCGCAAGTGGCAACATCACAATGAACGACTTATCTCAAGTTTCAGGTTCTTTATTTGAAAGAATGGTAAGCTTCATCAACTCTGCTAACTCAACTTGCTACCAAGCCGCTTCAACTCAAATGTCAATGGTAAACCCTGCAGCTATGATGAATATTACTGATGCAACTATGCAACAACAATTCCAACAAAGTATATTCTCTAACTTCTATCAACAACAAATGAATCAATGTATACAAGCAGAAACTAAAGCTTTAAATGTTAAAGAAACAAAAATTGAGCAAGAAATCAAAAAATTAGAAACTAAACTTTCTATGTTAGATCAAGAAGAACAAACAGCTCAAGGTGCTTTAGATCAAGCCGCACAAAAAACAGCTCCTAAATACGTAGCATAATTAAATTTTAAGTGCGGATAAGAAAAGGTATAAACCAACCAAAATAACCAATAACCTTTATGGGACATAGATACTATGTCCCCTTTTTATTATTTATGTAAACAGCGTGTCCTAAAATTGTTTTAAAAATCTAACATCATTATTAAAAAACAATCTTATATCATCAATTGCATATTTCAACATTGCAAGTCTTTCAACACCCATGCCGAATGCAAAACCGCTGTAAACATCAGGGTCAACACCAACACCTTTCAATACATTAACATCAACCATGCCTGCGCCAAGGATTTCAAGCCAACCAGTTTGACTGCAAATTCTACAACCCTTACCATGGCACATAATGCATTGAACATCAATTTCAACTGATGGTTCTGTAAATGGGAAAAAGCTGCTTCTAAATCTTGTTGGTCTATTTTCACCAAAATATAACCTTGTAAACTCGTTTAAAACACCTTTTAAATCGCCCATTGTAATACCTTTATCTACATAAAGACCTTCAATTTGGTGAAAGAAGTTATTTTTACGAGCATTAACACTTTCATTTCTATAAACTCTACCAGGAGCTATAACTCTAATTGGAGGTTTTTGATCTTCCATAACGTGAATTTGAGCACCAGAAGTTTGGCTTCTCAATACAACATTTTTTGCCAAATTGCAATAAAAAGTATCTTGAACATCTCTTGCTGGGTGATCTTGAGGAACATTTAACATATCAAAGTTATAATATTCAGTTTCAACTTCAGGTGAATATTGTTGAGGAACAAGAGAAAAACCAAGTTTTTGAAATATCTCTGTAATTTCATTTATTGTTTGAGTTATAGGATGAACTTTTCCTTGTGGAGTATATTTTCCATCAAGGGTCAAATCGATTTTTTCAGTTTTAAGCTTGTTATTTAACTCTATTCTGTAAATAGAATCATATTTTTGAGAAAGAGAAGATTCAAGTTTTTGAGTTATTTCGTTGGCATAAGCCCCAACAGTCTTTTTATCTTCGTCGGACAAATTTTTAAGGTTTTTCTTAATGGAATTCAATTCGCCCTTTCTGCTCAAATACTTTAATTTAACTTCATCAATACCTTCAAGATTTTGAACTTTTTCTATGTCTTGGAGTGCTTCATTAAATATTTTTTCTAATTGATCTTTCATAGGTACCTCTGTTTCTCATGTGCAATTGTTGTTTTTGGTCCATGACCTGTATAAACTTCGATGTTTTCATCGAGTTTAAATAAACTTTTTAAACTTTCCATCATTTCCTTTTCTGATCCGGAAGGAAAATCTGTTCTTCCATAAGACTCGTAGAAAAGTGTATCACCAGAAAATAATTTATTACCTATAAGGTAACAAACAGAACCTTTAGTATGTCCAGGAGTATGTATAACTTTTATTTCGTGTCCATCAATTGAGAAATTTGAACTATCATCAAAAGCCTCATCAATTATTGGTATCTCGTAGTTATCATATCTTCCGACAAGTTTCATAAAATCGTTAATATGTTTTACCAAATCGACATCATCTTTGTGAATATAGGATTTTGCGCCATATTTTTCACGATAGTAATTTACTCCCAAAATATGATCAAAATGTCCGTGTGTCAAAAAAATAGACTTTAAATTTAATCCATATTTTTGTATAGCTTCATCTATTTCTATATTTTTATGGGTGCAATCTATTAGAATTGCATTTTTTGTTTCTTCATCAAACAACAAGTAGTTGTTATCTTCCAAAGGCCCTTCAATAAATTTTAGCAACATCTTGTAATCTCCCATATTCTATTACAGATGTCAAAGAGAGCCTCAGCATCTGATAGAGCAAGCATGTTTGACCCATCACAGAGAGCTTCATCTGGGTTTGGATGGACTTCAAAAAACAAACCATCAACACCCGCAGCTATTGCTGATTTTGCAAGAACAGGAACAAATCGTCTATCTCCTGATGTTCCATTTTCTCCTGGAAGTTGAACAGAATGAGTTGCGTCAAAAATCACAGGATAACCAAATTCTTGCATAATAGGAATAGCCCTAAAGTCAGTTACAAGATTGTTATAACCAAATGTTGCTCCTCTTTCTGTCAGCATAATATTTTCATTTCCACTAACTTCAACTTTTTTTACTGAAAGTTTCATTTGCTGTGGCGCTAAAAATTGACCTTTTTTTATATTTACAACTTTTCCAGTTTTTGCTGCCGCAACCAATAAATCTGTTTGCCTGCATAAAAAAGCAGGAATTTGTAAAATATCTGCAACTTCTGCTGCAGCTTGAGCTTGTTGTGGAAGATGTATATCTGTAACTATTGGTAAGTCAAACTCTCTTTTAATTTTTGATAAAATTTCCAACCCTTTTTCCATGCCCAAACCTCTATAAGAAGTTATTGATGAACGGTTTGCTTTATCAAAAGAAGACTTAAATACGAAATTTATACCAAGTTTTTGTGTTATTTTTTTCAAACCTTCTGCTGTACGTGCAGTAATATCATAGCTTTCTATTGCACAGGGACCTGCGAGAATAGAAAGTTTTTCTCCACCTATTACAAAATCTTTAACACTAATTTTTTTTACATTACTCATATTTCTATAATAACAAAAAAAAACTTTTATGCTATCATATAAGAAAAAATATTTTATAGAGGAATGAAGAATGGGAACAGATTTAAGAGAAAAATATGAAGTTGTTATTGGACTTGAAGTTCACGCCCAATTAAAAACCAAATCAAAAATATTCGCACCAGATGGAACAGAATTTGGTTGCGAACAAAATAGTGAAATATCACCAATCACATTGGGTATGCCTGGGGTTTTACCTGTACTAAACAAAGGTGTAGTTGATATGGGTATTTTGACAGGATTAGCACTAAATTGCGAAATTCCAAAACGTTGCAAGTTCGACAGAAAACAATATTTTTACCCAGATTTGCCAAAAGGTTATCAAATTTCACAATATGATGAACCTATCTGTGTAGGTGGATACTTGATGATTGGAGATAAAAAAATTGGTATAACAAGAGCTCACTTGGAAGAAGATGCAGGAAAATTAGTTCACGCTGGAGCTGATGGACTTGCAGGCTCAACATATTCTCTCGTAGATTTGAACAGAGCAGGAACTCCTCTTTTGGAAATCGTATCAGAACCTGATATGAGATCAAGCGAAGAAGCAAGACTTTATGTTGAAAAATTAAGAAACGTTTTGAGATACATAGGTGTTTGCGACGGAAACCTTGAAGAAGGTTCAATGAGATGCGATGCAAATATTTCAATTATGCCAAAAGGCTCAAAAGAATTTGGTACAAGAGCTGAAATCAAAAACGTAAACAGCTTTAGAGCATTGCAAAGAGCATTAGAATTTGAAATCGATAGACAAATCGAAATCGTAGAAGGTGGCGGAGAAGTCGTTCAAGAAACAAGATTGTGGGATGATAACTCTGGAGAAACTCGTTCAATGAGAGGAAAAGAAGATGCTCACGATTACAGATACTTCCCAGAACCAGATTTAATGCCTCTTGAAATATCAAGAGAATGGGTTGAAAAAGTTCGTGCAACAATGCCTGAACTTCCAGATGAAAAACGTGATAGATACATGTCTTTAGGTTTGAGCGAATATGATGCTTGCGTTGTTGTTGAACAACCAGAACTTGCTCTTTTCTTCGATAAGTTGATTAAGCTAAATGCTGACATCAAAATCGGCGTTAACTTCTTAATGGGAGAAATTGCAGCTTATCTTAAAGAATCAAAACAAAGTATTAACGAAACAAAATTAACTCCAGAAAATTTAGCGGAACTTATTTCTTTAATAGAAAAAGGTACTATTTCAAACAACATCGGTAAACAAATTATTATCACAATGTTAAAAGATGGCACACCTGCTTCGGAAATTGTTGAAAAACAAGGATTAAGTCAAATTTCTGATGTTAGCGCAATAAAAGAAATTGTTCAGAAAGTTATTGATGCTAACCCTAATCAGGTTGCAGCTTATAAAGGTGGAAAAGTTCAACTTTTAGGCTTCTTCGTTGGTCAAGTTATGAAAGAAACAAAAGGTAGAGCTAATCCAAAAGCAGTTAACGAAATTGTTAGAGAACTTTTAGGATAGAATATGAAAAAAACTCACATGGAAACAGAAATTTCGGAACAACCCGAAATAATGGAGCATATTATTGAGAGATATCTATATGACAAACAAACTGTGGCAATGGATTCTCCAGATATTGCAGAAAAAATTATTTTAGTTGCTTCTGGTTCTTCTTATCATTGTGCAAGATGCGCTGCAGAAATTTTTGGAGATGTCGCTCAAATTGAAGCAAGAGCAATTTATTCAAGTGAATTTCTACTAAAAAAAGTCGTTCCGCATGACGTTTTATATATTTTTATAACTCAATCTGGCGAAACAACAGACACATTAAGCTGTTTGAATAAAGTTCAACAACTTGGAATGAAAACTCTTTGCGTCACTAATGTGGAAAACTCTACAATATGGAACGCTGCCGACTATAAGATAAATTGCATGGCTGGAACTGAAAACAGTATAGCTTCAACAAAAGCTCTTACAGCCCAAATGTTATGTCTTTACATTCTTGCTATAAAATTTGCACTAAAAAAAGGGCTTAAAGTTTCAGAACATATAAGAAATCTTGAAAGACTTCCAGATATTATTAGACAAACTCTTAATCTTGAACTTAAAATCAAAAGCCTTGCAAAATTTTTATACAAATACAAAGATATCGTTATTGTTGCTGACGGAGTATCATATGCCCTCGCTAAAGAAGCTTGCTTAAAAATTAAGGAAACATCTTATATAAACGTCATGTCACATGTTCTCGGAGAGTTTATGCATGGGCATCTTGCGGTCTTAAACAATAAAAAAACCGTTTTAGTTTATATTTCATCTGAAGAACTTTCATATCTTGCAATAAAAAATCTTGAAAAGATTAAAAATGAATACAACCCACCTA
>ERZ1034928.964-NODE-964-length-11533-cov-41.767033_pt1 | contig 11533 bp, 16 predicted proteins | sample MGYA00520627_ERZ1034928 | MGnify/ENA primary metagenome ERZ1034928 (study PRJEB33766, sample SAMN09781755) | gut metagenome | biome: gut microbiome | host: Homo sapiens | place: Madagascar | study: EMG produced TPA metagenomics assembly of the PRJNA485056 data... | reverse complement strand
GAATTGGCTATCGTGAATCTCATGAAAGCCGTCGCCGACAAAGCCTACGAAAGAGGCTTTGCTGATGGTCAAAAGGCGGTGCAGGCATGAACGAATTACAGGTTTTCAACAATCCGGCATTCGGAACCGTCCGCACCATTGAAGAAGATGGAAAGGTGCTATTTTGCGGAAGTGACGTTGCAGAAGCACTTGGATACAACCGAACGAATGACGCGGTTAGAGCGCATTGCCGGTATACGGTGAAACGCCGTACACCCCATCCGCAGTCACCATCCAAGCAAATCGAGATGACCTTCATCCCTGAAAGCGATGTCTACCGTCTAGTGTTCGGCTCCAAGCTGCCCACTGCCGAGAAATTCACGGATTGGGTGACGATGGAGATTCTGCCGTCCGTCAGAAAGCACGGTGCATACATGACGCAGGAGACGCTTGAGGCTGCCATCCTCAGCCCCGATTACCTCTTGAAGGTTGTTACCGCCCTCAAGGACGAAACCGACAAGAGAAGGGCACTGGAAGCCCAGAACGCCGCCCTCAATGACGATCTCGAAAAGGCAAAGCCGAAAGCGCTGTTTGCAGACGCTGTCAGCGCAAGCCACACGACCATCCTGATCGGCGAGCTTGCAAAGCTGCTTCATCAGAACGGCGTGGACATCGGCCAGAACCGCCTCTTTAGCTGGATGCGCGACAATGGCTATCTCATTAAGCGCGTCGGCTGCGACTACAACATGCCGACGCAGTACTCCATGGAACGCGGCTGGTTCAAAATCAAGGAGCGCACTGTTCAGGAGCCGAACGGCAGTATTTCCGTGAAGAAAACGCCCCTCGTTACCGGAAAGGGGCAGCAGTATTTCATTAATCTGTTTCTGAACAACCAGAAGCCCGGCAAAAAGAAAAGCTGACCCACCCACATAAAGCAAGAAATAAGGACACTTCCAAATCGGAGGTGTCCTTATTCCTAGCAAGAAAACCTAAAAGGAGTGTACAAACCCTCAACAAGCTTTGTCCCACGGCTGTTGAGCACCTTCATTATAGCGCTTCAATCCATTTTTCGCAAGAAAAGATGCAAATTGCCGAATACTCGGAAATGCTTACTTTGTATGCAGCACTCTGTCGATCATATTCTTAACTGGTTCTTCCATATTCTCACACGTGAATTTGATATCCGGGTTATCTCTCCGAAACACGACGAATAATTCATGTGTGAACGCTTGCCCGATTGTCTTCACACCGCTAAAATCCAACACTACATCCTGAAATCTGGATATCATTGCGGCAAGCCGTCTTGCCTCAGAACGAGATATCGGTCCTGCGTTTTGGAAAATGTGCGCAATAGGCAGTTGCGTCCGGAAGAATCCATGCTCTACATCAGAGAACATATTCATCACCTCCGTAAGATCGCGTGAAGACTCGTTTTCCACGCGAATAATAACCGCCGTTCCCTTTTCAAATATCTTCATACGAGAATCAAACAAGCAGTCGGTAAACGCATCGTGCGAGAAAATCTTTCCGTCTGAGTAGATGAAAAAATGATTCGCCGCGCGTGACGCGAAGAAAATCCCCTCGCCTGTGTGGTTCTTGCTATCTGTCGTGAACTTCCCTGAAAACAACATTGCAACCGCATCATCGAGAGACAGTTCCTTGTTGTTCTCCGTCTCTGCTAAGTAGTCTCTTATCTTTTTGAAGATTCCAACACCATCGTCTGTGATCATCACAGTCGTTGCGAACGCATTCTGCAAGACAAAAACCTCGATCACATCCGCCTCTGCGTGCTCGATGGCATTATTCATCATTTCAGTAAAGGAGTATCTCCAAATTTCATAGACATTATTCGCCACCGGGATAACCCTTAATAGCGGAGCGATATCCGCGTTAAACACTTGATCTTCCGCAATCGAATCTGCCGTATTATAGCTGAAAGATGCAGATTTGCACACAAGCTCATATTTTGACGCTCTTTCCTTGGACTTCTCGATAATGCCATCGGAAAGCATCTTTGACAGGTAATTATTGACCGTCGTTCGGGATATCCCGTATGCGTCCATCGTTTTCTTAATGGTCTCCTGATCGTCGTCTTGAATATGGCGCATCATGTACCGCTTGATCTCTTCTCGCTTTTCTTTCGTCAATGACATTGCTGCTCGCTCCTTCCACGCAAAGAATACCACAGTCGTTTATAGAAGTCAAGATAAGCGAGAAATTTTAACACATATTTTAAGACGGCCTGAAACATATTTGCCAGCAATCGACAGAATTCTCTTTTATCTTTTCTATGCCACAAAAAAACAAAGCCGAGCATATCAAAAGCTCGGCTTTGTCTATTCCACTAGCAGTGCCCTTTTTATTTTTGCGCGATTTTTTTGAAGTGCGGATTTAAGCCCAGCGTCCGGTTTTGGTCTTATATTCCCTTACTACAGTCCAGTAGGTGTTCGGCTTTAGGCCGAGCTTCTGCATCGCGTATTTGTTCGTTCGCTCATTCCTCACCACCTCGGCATACACAGCTTCAAACGCCTCTTTATCGATCTTGATCGGCTTTCTACCCGTATACACGCCTCGCGCCCTTGCTAGCGCTATGCCCTCTGCCTGACGCTGCCGGATGTTACTGCGCTCCTTCTCCGCTACGTAGCTCAAAAGCTTCAGAACAATGTCAGAAATCAGTGTCCCGGTCAAATCCCGATTCTTCCGTGTATCCAGAATATCAATGTCCAGAACCACGATGTCCGCTTTCTTTGTCTTCGTGATATACTCCCACTGCTCCGCAATCTCGCGATAGTTTCTTCCGAGTCGGTCAATGCTTGACACATAGACTACGTCTCCATCGCGAAGCATCGCAATCATTGCTTTGTACTGCTCACGCTCAAAATCTTTGCCGCTTGCCTTGTCTATGAAAATGTGCCGCTCGTCAATACCAAGCTCCTTCATCTTCTCGACCTGCCTTGCCTCATTCTGGTCCTTGCTCGACACCCGAATGTAGCCGAACGATAGTGTGTTTGCCATTTTTGTATCCTCCTCTTGTTCTTGTGTTTATACTATATCATTGGCTTGGTACTTTGTCAATAGTTTTGTTTGAATATTTTTTGATTTTTTTCAAACTATTTCCGCGAAGGTGCGTATGACGCAGGAATGGCCGAGAGGGAGGCTTTTTATTTTTTGCGGTGGTTTTGGGGCTAACCTACTACATAATATGAAATATATATCCCCCTCCGGGGTGCTTCGCCGGTCCGCCTGGTATTCGTGCAACCGGCTAGGGTATACCCTAGCCGAACTGCACACACAACGCCGGCAGAGTGCGGCACAAGTTAAAAAAGTATAAAATAATTTGTTTGAAAGTGTTGACATTATTATTAAACTATGATATCATATAGCCATGCCAGCAAGGCGGGAGGAAGTGAGGATATGCAAGACGAAATGACAGCACCGGAGCTTAACCAGTACTTAGAAACTATCGCAAAACTGATTGAGGCCACCGCGCACAGCGTAGAAGACGCGGCGCGAATCGTCCGCGAAAGCAAAGTCAAGGCGTAAAAAATGGCCCTCAGGGGCTAGCCTGAGAGCCTAAAACCTAGGAGATCACGGGAGCGGGTCGCCCGCCTGACCTGCTCCCATTGTAGCAGAAAGGCGCGGAAAAATCAATAGCTATTTTAGGAGGTAACACCATGACCGAATACACCATCACCGAGAACACGCAATACAACAGCCGTGAAATCACTTTCGACGGCAAGCCGTCCGCCGCTGTGCGGGACGCGCTTAAGGCGCTGAAAATGCGCTGGCACAGCGTGAAAAAATGCTGGTACGGATACGCCAGCGAAGCCGCGATTGTTTCCGCAATCCTCAGCGCACAGCCTGAGGACGCACCCGCAGAAGAAACCGCAACGATCTATGCGGATGGCTATCTTGGCGGTGGTGCTGTCTATGGCTCCAAGTCTGGCAAGTATCTGCACGGTGCGAAGCTTTCCGCAGCCATCCGGGCGGACATCAAGCGCGCAGGCATCAAGGGCGTTTCTGTCTCCTGTAAGACGTACACCGGCGGCCAGAGTATCAAGGCCACGATCAAAGCCCCGGCGAACTACTTCAAGACCCGCGCCGAGTTCGTCGCCGGGTACAAGATTCCCGGTTCTGCCGCATGGATTCAGGCAGATGCAGAAACAACCATTTTCGCCCGTGATTATTGGGAGATGGACGCGAAACGGCAAGAAAATGTGCGTCTTTCCGCTGCAGACTACGAGTACACGCGCCGCATCAGCGCGGAAGAAATCCAGATCAACGAATATCACATCGAATCAAGCGCCGATTTCCTGAACGCCGAAGGAATCGCAGTTTTGAAGCGTGTGCAAGCTATCATTTGCGCATATCGCTATGACGCTTCTAACAGCATGGTTGACTACTTCGACACGAATTTTTACTATGATCTTCGCATCAAGCCGGACGGCGTCGCAGACGCAGAAAAGGAGGTTGCATAACATGAATACAAGAGTTTACGCGAACATCATGCACCAGCACCATACACTTATCGGAGGCACGCCCGGCGCGGGTAAGTCTGTTGTAATGAACGGGCTTGTATACATTGCTATGCTCAACTCTCCGCGTGACGTGCAGCTGATTTTGATTGACCCGAAGCGCGTAGAACTGAGCATCTACAGGAAGTTGCCGCATTGCATCGGCTACGCCGAAACGCCGGAACAGGCAGTAAAGGCGCTGCGGTTCGCTGATAAGATCATCGATAAGCGATACAAGAAGCTGAAGCGGCACGGCCTCCAACAGTGGCCCGGCGGTCATGTGTTTGTCCTCGTTGATGAACTGGCCGATCTCGTACTTGATAGCACATACAAGCGGGAAATTCTCGATCTTTTGCAGAGCATCAGCGGTCTAGGCCGTGCGGCCAATGTACACTTGATTGCAGCCACGCAAGCGCCAAACCGGCAAGTTATCCCGGCGCGGCTGGCCGTCAATTTCACAGCACAGCTTGCGCTCCGGTGCCGCTCTGCGATTGAATCGCGCCAAATCGTGAAGATCGCAGGAGCCGAGGACCTCCCGCGGCACGGGCGCGGAATCTATTTTACTCCGGATGTTTCGTGCCCCGGCTATATTGATGTCCCGATGATACCACGCGAAAAGCTCGTTTCAATGGTTGCCAGCTGGCGAAAGCGGATCATGCCGCAGCCGCTCTCCGAAGATTGAACACCACATACAGCACGCCCCGACGCGCTCCGGCTCCTCTTGTGAGCTGGGGCGCGTTTCTTTGCGCTCTGGCGGGTGTTGTTGTGGCGTGCGTGTCCGTGTATGCCTCCGGCCTCGCTCCCGGCTCTACGGCGCTCCTGTGGCCTCTGGCGGCGGTTCCTGGTGCTGTGTTCCTGTCTGTATTTGCCGCTGTCGTCTTCTTTATGCCGCTGTCGCGCTTTATTTGCGCTTGTGCGCCGTTTTTATTTCCACCCATCAAACTACACTACGCGCGTTTGTTCGCCGCTCTCGCGTTGATTCTCGGCGCGTGGTAGCTATTTGCATAGTGTGGTTTTGCTGCAAGATGCGGTTTCGCCTCGTTTATTCTCCCCACAAAGCAAGATGAGCCTACCGGGAGACGGCCTTTCTGCCGTTCCTGATAGGCTCTTTCTGCGCTTTCTGCGATTTTTTGAGGGTCTTTCTGCGCCCAGGGCTATTCCTCAGATTCGATGATATCGTTCAGCTTGTCCTCAAGAGCTTTCTGCGTCTGGGCATCGCCGAGGGGTTGCTGCGGGGTTAGGATGTATTCTTGCTTATCCACCATCCCGTAGTAGTTCTTTGCTCGGAAGCAGTAAGCGAGGAAGTTCATCTTTCCTGCTATGACTAGTTTCGCGTCAAACGTCTTAAGCACATGTTTAGCTTTTTTTATTATGGCGGACGTTTCTGTGCTAAATCCATGGTTTCTTCCATGCTCCCAATCCCAAACCGTATCCTGTGAGTATCCGGTGCAGAGGCACATTTCCTCGACGGTGGGGACCTGTCCATTTTGCGCACAACGGCGAAAATAATCGTCGATGCGTTCAGCGAGTTCCTTGTCGTCTTTTACCTTTGGCTTATGGTATTCAACCAACACTTCGGTGAGGAGTTTTGAGGCGAGGCGATGATCTTCTTCGGTTTCTGGCTTAAAGGTGTTTGCGGCGGGGAGGTTTGATTTTCTTTTCTTCCCTTTGGCAGCAGGAACGGGAAGTTTTTCGTTTTCTTCTTTCACTTCTTTCTTATTATTATTAATAATTATATTATTATTTATAATAATCACCTCCAAATAAGTATAAAACTTTATAGAGAATAAAAAGTATATGACTAACTTGGTAGTCTTAACTTCTATAAGATACTACCAAGGAAATAAGAAACCCTTCTCTTTGGTTCTTTCTCTTAAAAATTCCTCGGAAGGTTCAAAAATGGTTCAACAGGTTCATTCTGGCGGGCATGCTTTTGCATCCGGCGAAAGCAATAACGCGTCTTATGTTAGTTCACGAAGTTAAAAAATTCTAGTTGAAGCCCACAACTCAACAGAGCGTTAGCGTAGAATCTACAGTAGAATCTACAGTGTTGGTTCCATTCTGGTTCCGTCGATGTACAGGCGCTCGTGCTGCGCATAGGTGACATTGCGATTGCATTTGCACGCAATCCGCGCCGCATTTTTTTAGGCTGTCCCAATTTTGGCTTAATTGTGGCTTAACCCGTTTTTGCTAACTAGTGCGCGGCATTGTAATTTCACCCACTAGAAATATCCTCCGAAACACATTAATAATTAATCAGCGTTTTTCGCTTCTCTTGCAGCTTGCATCCGCTCACGCATGATTGCTTTCTGCTCGTACGTGAATTCCCGCTTTGTTCTGTATGGATTTTTCCCGAACCGGAATGGGAATAGGGCGCATTTCTCCACCGTGCGAAGTTTGACCTCGTTGCTGCTCCCGCCGCAGCAGTCAACACAGTGTTCTCTAATCGCCTTTACCGGGTTTGTTTGCATTTTTAATCCCTCCAATTTCTGAAAACTGTTAAAACGGCAGTTCATCGCAATCATCGGCAGGTATCGATTCAAATTCTCCTGCGCTTTTTCCTGCGCCGTTTTGCTGGGGAGAGAAGGCCGATTGCAGTTCCTGTACGACGTATTTGACCTGTTTACGCTTTGTCCCGTCCTTGGCCGTGTAGGACTCTGTGGTCATTTTGGCTCTGACTGTCACCATTGTTCCCTTTGGGAGCTTTGCGGCAAAGTCGGCAATTCCGTTCCATGCGGTGAAATCTGGGAATTCGACTGTTTTTTTATCGCCGTAGCCGTCCTCGCAAGCGAGGGAAAAGTTTGCAACGGATTTCCCGCTCTGTGTGGTTCTAAGTTCCGGCTCCCTGACGAGTCTTCCGGTGAAAAAGCAGCTGTTCATTGGCTTTAATTATACCTCACTTTTTAATTATATTTTATCAATTATAGCAAATATATAATAAATATATAAATTACTATAGCCGTTTGGGAGAAAGCTCAGTTTCTCCCGTTTTTATCCTCTTTCTGCAACGCTTTCTTCAAAATCTCATTGATTTCTCTGCTCTCTTCGTCATCGCCTGCATCCGTCACTACTTTCGCAAGGGAGAGATGAATCAGAAAACTGTTCAAGGTTTTCATTTTCTTTACTTCTTCAGAAATCCCGCCGATGGAGACAAACAAAACAAGCACAAGCAGGAACAGGACGATCATGCAGATAATAACTACCGTCATGGTTTTTTGATAACCTCCTTTAGTGCACGTGCGGTCAGATTGGCGGGCTTTGCACATTCCCGGCAGAACCATATGCTTCCGAAACGCTGCATAACGTCGCTGTCTTTTACCCGTTTACAACAGTTCCCGCAGATTAGTTCTCTTGATTCGTCGTCGTAGAAAAAAGAGGCATTTTCGCATTTCGCAACTTTTATCATTCCCATCACCTCCCACTGCTGCCGAAACCGTTTGCGCCGCGCTCGGTTTTTTCCTCGAATTCTTCGACGGAAACAAGCTCAGGCGTTTCAATCGGCATGATCAAAAGCTGGCTGATCTTATCGCCCGTTCTGACGTGGTAATCGAAGCCGCTGTTGTTGTACAGCTTGACGACGATACTGCCCGTGTAAGAGGCGTCTACGACGCCCTCACTCGTTAAGCCATACTTCACGTTCAGGCCGCTCTTGCTCATCAGAAGTCCCACATAGCCCTCAGGGATGAGGATGTGAACGCCCGTATCGAAGATCGCGCTTTCTTTTGCTTCGATAATGCGTCCTTCTGCGGCGTAAAGGTCTAGCCCGGCGTCATGAGCATGCGCGCGAGTCGGCATAATTGCTCCATCGTCCAGTTTGATTTTCAGGTTCATTCTGTTTCTTCGTCCTCCGTTCTTGTAATTTCAACCTCTGTTCTGGGGTTTTCCTTGTCATAGAGCACTCGGCTTCCGTCCATGGAGCGGACAATCCCACAATTGTCATCTTCCAGAAGTCCCTCGTTCACCATAACATCGAGAATTGCCTCCTGCATATTCACCAGATCGCATTTTCTGCGCGTTGGCATGTAAAACAGGCACTTGACGTTCACGGGCTCGCTTATTGGCTGCCGTGTGTGAAGCTTCGGTATGTACCACGCAGCGGCTTTCTCATACTGCTTGTACTGCTTCGACGGCATCACGAATGGGCGTCCTGTGGCCTTGTTTATGAGTATCTGCTGATGGTTTTTCTTTGAAACCGGGGGAATATCTACTTTGAATTTAATTACTAGTTTATTATTTATAATATCAACCCCTTTGATTATATATAAATTAATAATGGCCTGCCGAAAGAGTTTGTCTCAGCAATTTACAACATCTTCAAGGCACGGAAGCTCAATCTCGAACACTTCTGACACCTTCTTCGCGATGACATACCACTTGCAAACGTCTCTGTGCTCCATCTCAATAAAGCGGAACAGTCGTGCCGTGCTTACGCCGAGCATTTCTGCCGTCTGTTTGTAGTTCAGTCCTCGCCTGCCTATCTCACTGTTTAACGCAGCGACGAATCTGCCGATTGCGTTAAGCTCGATTTCTTCACCATCGGCGGATTCCTTTTCCTTTTCGCTTTCGTTTTTCTTCAAACGGACGATGTTTATGCCCTTTTCTGCCGCGTTTTTCTTGCAAACCGTGCATTTTTCAAACATTTTCGAGCAGTATTTCAGGTAAAACTCGTCTTTGTCGGAAGAATTCAAGAATTTGATGAACTTTCCACCTTCGCAGTGGACGCTCTTTTCTCCTTCTCCTGTGTAAAATGGACAACCGCTCATTTTTTCGCCTCCAATTCCATCAATTTCTCCATGTACCAATCAGCTTTGTCGAGGTATACAGGCTGTCCTTGCCGCCAGAAACACTCGCCCAATACGAGGGGCGTAAAGCAATCTCACCTCTCATACTCAGACACCCGCAACATGGCTTGCCAGCATATCGGCTTGGTGCGTCCGTAGCGCCTTTACGATTTCTTCTTTGGTCATGTCGTTTCCTCCATTCTCGTTAATTCCTCCCGCAGGGCGCGGAAGATCGGGTATGCCTGCTGCGGGACTACCACGTTTCCGAGGCATTTAAGTCTGTCCACCCGATGGGGAATCCCTGAAGCCACTCTACGAATGCCGGGTTCAACTGCCCAGCAGCGTCCGTCCGCAAACTCCTGTGATTCGTACCGCCGGTCGTCCCCGTCGCATCCGCCGCGCACGGTGTGGTGAGAAGCCTCATTGCCACAGCCTGCGTCAGATTGCATTTCCCCGGTTCCTTCTGCCTGGACGGCGGAACGGATTGCAGCACGTCCTTTCCCTCGTTCGCCCTCGGCGTCGGCCAGAGCCTTACTGCTCGCGGAAGGTCTAAACTGTGTCGCGAATTTCCCTCTTGCTGTGTGCTTTTCATCCGTTCCTTCGCAGGATCGAGCGCCGTCGGCGTAGGCCACAAAGAACACTCTCGATCTCCTGTGCCACGCTCCGACAGCCGCAGCTTCAAATTGGAGCACGACAACGTGATACCCTGCCTGCTCCAGATCCTTGACCACTTGCCCGGCGGCAATCTTGAGGATTCCAGGAACGTTTTCACCGACAACGCAATGCGGGCGCAACTCTCGGATAACTCGGAGCATTTCAGGCCATAGGTAACGGTCGTCCCCTTTTCCTTTTTGCTTTCCTGCCACGGAAAACGGCTGGCAGGGGAATCCGCCGGAAATAACGTCAACTGTTCGTAGTCCTGTGCGCTCATAAAAACTCTCCTTTGTCAGTGTTCGGATGTCGCGCCAGCGCGGCACGTCCGGCCAGTGCTTTTCCAGCACCTTTGTGGGATAGTCGGCAAATTCGCACTGCCCGACGGTTTCAAACCCGGCCCATTCCGCCGCCAGATCCAGGCCCCCGATTCCGCTAAACAGGCTCAGGTGCGTCAACCCCGGCATCATCCTTCCTCCTCAAATAGTGACATTTGCCCGTCATTCTCAGGCTTCAGCATCACATCTCGCGCCTGTTGGTAGAAATTCCGGTCAATCTCAAACCCATATGTTTCCCGTCCAAGTTCCCGTGCCGCCCGAAGCGTAGCGCCGGAACCGCAGCACGGGTCTATCACAACCTCGCCGGGGTCTGTGAATATCTCGATCAGACGTTTCAGTACTGAAACCGGCTTTTGCGTTGGATGGATTTTCGGAATGTTCTTCCCGTCTCGCTCCCACGCAAACCAATCGAAAACCATTCGTCCGGTTCCTCGTATCGGTTTCCCATCTTCTCCGATCTGCCGTCCGTTGTTGAACTTCGGCAGCTTGTCCCGGTACAAAACTACCGCGAATTCTGTCGCTCCTACAATGCGCATATTGGCTTTCAATACCTGCGCGGAGTAGTTTTTTACAAAAAATATCGGGTAGTGATTCATGAATCCGTATTTCTTTCCGTACTCCACAACCGTCTGAATCTGGTCGAATGCGCAAAATACGATCATTGCCGGTGCTTTGCCCTTCTCCTTCGGCTCTTTCCTCAGAAGTTTTGAACAGAAGTGCATATACTCTGCAATCTTAAAGTAGCCATCACAGTTAAAAAACGACTTTTTTGCAAACTTGCTCTCGCCGTTTTTGTTATCTCCGCCCTTGTACCACATCGGATTGCTTCCGTAAGCGTCCGCGCCGATGTTATACGGAATGTCCGCGATCACAAGCTGCGCTTTCGGGATGCCATACTTTTTGTAATTCTGAAAATTGTCGTGGAAGATTTCGCATCTCACGCCATCACACCTCCACAAATTTTCCGCCGACGCACTTGTACCACGTCTTTTCTTTGATCGTTACGCCGTCCACGATTCCGGCCGCGACGGAGATAATCATGTATGTATTGCCATCCCATTCGCCACGCTCCACTGCGAAGATCGCGCAGCCGATAGTGCCCATTACACGGCCATTACGTCCGGATGCCATAGCGACCGACGCTTTGCCCGTCGCAGAGGCCGCGCTCCGATTGCCCGTCGCAGAGGCCACGCCCTGATCGCCCGTCGCAGAGGCCGCGCCCTGATCGCCCGTCGCAGAGGCCGCGCCCCGATTGCCCGTCGCAGAGGCC
>ERZ1034928.963-NODE-963-length-11536-cov-5.401185_pt1 | contig 11536 bp, 7 predicted proteins | sample MGYA00520627_ERZ1034928 | MGnify/ENA primary metagenome ERZ1034928 (study PRJEB33766, sample SAMN09781755) | gut metagenome | biome: gut microbiome | host: Homo sapiens | place: Madagascar | study: EMG produced TPA metagenomics assembly of the PRJNA485056 data set... | reverse complement strand
TATTTTATCTGTTTTATTTAAAACAGTAATAATTGGAGTTTTGCAATCTTTTAGCAAGTTTTCTGCAATCCACTTATCGCCTTTTCCTGCCGGTTCAGAACCGTCTACTAAAAAGATTATCAAGTCAGAATCAGGTAGTGAAACTTTTGCTTCATCCAATAGAAATTCTCCAAATTTATTCAGTGGTTTATGGATTCCTGGGGTATCAACAAAAACAATTTGACCTTCGTCAAGGGTTAAAATCCCTTTAATTCTCTTTCTTGTGGTTTGTGCTTTTGAGGTTGCGATAACAATTTTTTGCCCTAAAATGCAATTCAAAAGTGTGGACTTTCCAACATTCGGACGTCCTATCAATGATACAAAACCTGATTTAAATTTCTTTTCCATTTCTTTATATTAGCACAAATTTTGTTAATTTTTTGCTAAAATATTATTATGCAAAAAGAATGGATTATAAAAAAAGTATCAGACAAACCAGTTTTAGACAAACTTTTAGAACTTCGAGGAATTGTCAAACCAGAGGACAAACAAGAATTTTTAAATCCTCTTGAATTTCCAATTATTCCTCCAGAAGCTTTCTGTGACATGCAAAAAGCTGTTGATAGAATTAAGTTAGCGATAGACAAGGGTGAAAAAATCTTAATATACGGAGATTTTGATGCTGACGGAATTACTTCAACTTCGCTTTTATATAAACTTTTTAAACATTTAGGAGCAAATGTAAGCTATTTTATACCTGAAAGAGAAAAAGATGGGCATGGCATGAACAACAAAGCTCTCGTTAAATTATTAACGACAGTTAAGCCAAAGCTACTTATAACTGTTGACTGTGGTGTAAGCAATATAAATGAAGTTGAATTTTTAAAATCCTTCAAGGTTGATGTTATCATAACTGATCACCACGAAGCTGGTGAAGTTTTGCCTGATGCTGTTGCGATAATCAATCCAAAAGCGCCGAACAAGCTTGTTGATTCTTTGACAACAAAAGAGCTTGTTAGCTTGACATCTCTTGCGGGAGTAGGAGTTGCCTTTAAGCTTGCTTGTGCACTTCTTGATGAGTATAAAAAACTTGATTTTGTCTTTGAACTTTTGCCATTTGTAGCGGTGGGAACGATTTCTGATATTGTTCCTCTTATCTTTGAAAATAGATTGTTTGTTTCACAGGGACTTATGCTTATATCTAACGAAAAGCATTACGGATTAAAAAGACTTCTTGAAGAGGCTGGATACAAGCCAGAAAATGGAATAACATCTGAACAAATAGCATTTGGAGTTACCCCTCGAATAAATGCAACCGGAAGGCTTGAGGGAGTAGAGGATTCTGTGAAAGTCCTTATTTCTGAAAATAGACAAGAAATTGAACTTGCAATAATGTCCTTGAACAATTGCAACCGAATAAGACAGGAACTTTGCGAGTCAACATTCGAACAAGCTCATGACATGCCACAAGATGAAAACTCAATAATCCTATTCAATAAAGACTGGCATGTTGGCATAATTGGTATCGTTGCATCAAAAATGGTGGAAAATTTTAATAAACCTGCATTCCTTATGACATATTCAGAAGAAACAAAACAGATAAGATGCTCTGCCAGAGGTGTTCCAAACCTCAATATTTTCGATATTATGAGTGCAAATTCTGAACTTTTTGACAATTTTGGCGGGCATGCCATGGCAGGTGGATTTGCTTTTTCTCCAGAAAAAATTCCATTTGTGAAGGTTAAACAAGCACTCAATCATACAATAAACGAAATGCTTGCAGGAAAAACCCTCAAGCCTACATTGAAAATAGATTTAGAGTTGACTCCTGACGATATAAACTTTGATTTGATTTCTGATATTGATAAGTTACAACCGTTTGGGGCTGAAAATCCAAACCCTGTTTTTGCAATGTTCAACTTAAAACTTTTGAACAAAAAACTTATGGGCTCAAACAAAAATCACCTTAAACTGACGGTAGAAGATTCAAGAAATAATACTTATGATTGTATTTGGTGGTCAAAGGGAGATATTTCTTTGAATTCTGGTGACTATCTTGATATTGCATTTTGCCCGCAACTAAATACTTTTAATGGAAATACATCACTTCAATTTATACTTCAAGATATACACTCGCCAAAACTTGTTGAAGAAGAAATAAAACCTGAATTTAAGGTATACGATCATAGAAGAAAAACCGGAATTTTTTCATCTATTGAAGATTATTTACTCACAACCTCGCTAAAGGTAGGTGTGTTTGCAGAAAATCAAGATATTATTGCAAAGTTGAAGTCCTATCCGCAAATTTTCAAGCGAATTTTTAATAGAACTTGTGAAGAAAAATTTGATGCCCTAATGTTTTTTGACTACCCATGTTCACAAATATTGTTTGATGAGATAAGACAAAAAACTCAAGCAAAAATCTTCCATTTTATGAATTATGAGCCACAAATTTTCGACGAGGAAAAATTTGTGAAAACCTTCTATGGCATGATTAAATACTCTTGTAATAAAACAGAAGGATATTTTAATATCCAAAAAGCATCGGCCTTTCTTGGAATTGAAGAAGACGTTACAAAGGATGTTTTGGAGGCTTTTCAAAGTGTTGGGGTCATAAAAATTTTGCAAAAACCTGAATATAAGCTTGAACAATTGAGCAGTGAATATGCAAAAATTCTTCATAGTGAAATGTATTCAGAAATAATTACGGAAATAAAATCAAGCGATGACTTTAAAGATTCATTTGCGAATGCAGATTTACACAATTTTATTTAAGAAATTTATGTAAACATATGTAAACTTTTTATTTAAAAATTTTGAAAAAAGTCAATAAAAACCATGAAAAATACTTTTTAATGATATACACAAAAAGAAGGTGATTACATGGTTTCAAGCATAAACGGAAATGAAAGAAGACAACAAACTTCAAGAATAAGCTCACAACCTTATTATGTAGCTAACATGCCATCAAATAGATATGTAAGACAACCGATAACTGATACCTATGTACCTTCACAAAAAGTAAAAAAACAAAAAGAAGGAAATAAGCTTCAAACTGCGTCTGCTGTTGCTGGAATTGCAGCATCAACTCTTATTGCAGCAACTCTGTTGAGAGGTTCTGGAATATTTAACAGAAGCAAAGATGTATTGCTTGATCAAATAAAGAAATTTGAAGCTCCAGAAAAAGTTAAAGAAAAAATGATGATTGAGTTCAACAAGATGAAAAACAGTGTAATGGATGCTGACACATCTAAAAATTACATTGATAACGTAATGAGATTGAACTTCAAAGAACCAGAATTAAAAGTTGTTGATACCAAAAAGGCAAAAGAAATTTTGGATTCTGAACTTATTGGTATGGATAAAGCTAAAAAGCAAGTATTAGACTTTTTGGAAGAACGTAATTATAACATTTTAAATGGTATAAACAAAGATAATGGACCATTGGTATTGTGTTTGGATGGCCCTCCAGGGGTTGGTAAAACATCAATTGCTGAATACATAGCAAAAGCAATGGACGTTCCATTTGAAAGAATTTCACTTGCGGGTTCATCTGATGCAATGACAATCAAAGGTTTGAAAAAAGGCTACAAAGATGCAACTCCTGGGGAACTTATCAAAGCATATCAAGATGCAAAATGTAAAAACCCTGTAATTTTGTTCGATGAAATGGACAAATTGGGTGCAAGTAGAGAACATGGTTCACCAGCAGCAGCATTGTTGGACGTATTAGAACCAAAACAATGTAAAAACTTTACAGATGCATATTTGGAATTCCCTTATGATTTGTCAAAGACAACATTCATTATCACATCTAACGATTTAAACAACATTGACAAAACTTTGTTAGACAGAATGAAAGTTATCAACATGGAAGCATATACTCCAGTTGAAAAGAAAAAAATCGCTTCTAAATTCATGGACAAACTTTGGAAAGATTCTAAACTTGAAAATCATGGCGTAAAGAAATTTACAGAAAAAGCTATTGATGCAATTGTTGGTCACACAAACGATGCAGGGGCAAGAAAAACAATCCAAAACTCAAAAGATATTATCAAGCAAGCTAAAGTTGATATTCAGAAAGGTGTAAAAGGCGCAGATATTATCATTGACGATAAGTATGTTGCAAGAGCACTTGAAGAAGCTGCTAAAGAAGCTGAAAAGCAAGCAGCAAAAGCAAGATAAAAAACGATGTAATAAAACAAGAGGGTTTCTTTTGAAGCCCTCTTGTCTTATTTACTTTAAGATATTTTTGTACTATAAATAATGTCGGTTATGAGTGAACAGAAGATTACCGCAAAGAATATAATTCAAGCAATGGGACTTGTTTTTGGTGATATCGGAACGAGTCCTCTATATACGCTTACGGTTATTTTTTTAACGCTTGAAGCAACAAAGGCAAATGTTGTTGGGGTTTTGTCACTCATTGTGTGGACTTTATTGCTTATCATAACCGTTCAGTACACAGGGCTTGCAATGAGTTTGGGCAAACGTGGTGAGGGCGGAACCATCGTTTTGAACGAAATTTTAAAAAAACTTTTAAAAAGTTCTCGCTCGATTATGTTCTTTTCACTTTTAACCTACCTTGCAATCTCTCTTTTGATTGGAGAATGCGTTGTTACACCTGCAATTAGTATTATGTCTACAATTGAAGGTTTGAGGATAATTGAACCTTTGAAATATATTCCTCAAGCTTCAATTATTGTGATTACACTTTTGATTATTTATTGGTTATTTTCAATCCAAAAAAGAGGGACAGAAAAAGTATCCCAGATTTTTGGACCGATAATGGTTATTTGGTTTTCAACGTTAGCAATTTTTGGAGCAGTTTCAATTTCGAGAACTGATGTGGTTTTAGAGGCTGTTAATCCGATAAATGCTTTATTGTTTTTGAAAAATCATGGATTTGCAAGCTTCTTTATCTTATCTCAAGTTTTGCTCTGTGCAACTGGGGCAGAAGCTTTGTATGCGGACATGGGACATTTAGGAAGAAAACCTATTGTATACGCTTGGTACATTGTCTTTTTTGCACTTGTTTTAAATTATTTAGGACAAGGGGCATTCTTATTAAGACATCCTGAATGTCCAAATATATTGTTCTCAATGATATCTTCAATATTGCCAGTTTTTTATGTACCATTTCTAATTTTGAGTATATTAGCTACAATCACGGCATCACAAGCAATGATTAGTGGTGTTTTTGCAATAATTTATCAGGCTATTAACACGAGAATTCTACCTATGTTTAAGGTAGATTACACCTCTGAAAAAATTAACTCACAAATATATATTGGAACTGCAAATACGTTTCTTTTAATTTTTGTATTTTTAACGATACTCGTGTTTAAAAGCTCAGGTAAACTCGCATCAGCATACGGTTTTGCAGTTGTAACTACATTTAACATCACAATCATACTTATTGGTACAATATACTTTTTGAGAAAAAAATTCTTGCATTTTGCAGTATCTTTGGGACTCTTAATCATAGATTTTATCTACTTCTTATCAGCATTAACAAAAATTCCAGATGGTGCTTACTGGGCACTTATGGTTGCATCAATACCGTTTTCATTGATACTACTTTATGTTTGTGGTCAAAAGGCAATGTACAAGGCAATTATACTTATGGATAAAGATAAGTTTTTATCCCAATATAATGAAATTTATCCTAAATATCCAAAACTTGAAGGTACAGCTTTGTTTTTTGCAAGAGGTGTCGACAGAGTCCCACCTTACATTGTACAAACAATGTTTATCAATAATATTTTGTATAAAGAAAATGTATTTATCCAAATTAACAAAGCGAATGAACCTTTTGGTCTGCATTATGATATTGCGCAAGTTGCAGAAGGGTTGAAGATTTTAAGAATTGATGTTGGATATATGGATGTATTGAGGCTTGAAAAAGTATTGCAAGCTATGAACATCAATGAAAAAGCTATCTTCTATGGTGTTGAAGAAATAGAAACTAAAAACTTCTTCTGGCATGTGTTTTCACTCATAAAGAAAATCACACCGTCATTTGTAAGTTTTTACAAGTTACCAGTTCATAAACTGCATGGTGTCATAACACAGATAAACATGTAATTACTTAAAGAGGGTTGCAAATAAAGCTCTTTTTTCTTTAAAGAATATAAATAGCGGATATCTTTTTATGAAATTCAAAATCAGAGAATGTTTTGAGTTAAATTTTCTCGATTTTTCAATATGATTTTTGTAAAAATCTGGATTTTCTTTGTGCCACGGAGTCATTTGCCAATAAGTCCAAAACGTATCTCTGAAAACATTTTCGTAATATATTTCCCAAGGTTTCCACCCAACAAAGTGCAGAACAACTGCATCTTGAAGATCCTTCTGCCATTTCAACTTAAATTCCTTTGTCTGAAATCCATTAGGAACAAGATAATTAAACTTTTTATCGACAACCTTTATCTGATCTTGAAAAACATAGTTTATTAAATCTTGATCCATAAATCTGAGTTTGTCCACATTGTCTTTTAGATAATTGAACATTTTTTCTTCAGCATTCTCTTCTCTCCACTTTTTGAGATTCATAAGAATAGAACCGGCATTTATGTAAGTTGCGGTTTTGCTCATACCCAAATTTTTCTTTGAGATTTCGGAGTCAAAATCCTCTCTACCTGCAAGTAAAAAGTCGTCGATATTTGTGTTGTAAAAATCTGCCAAACTTCCCTTAACGATAATGTCACAGTCAAGGTAAATTGCCTTGTCGAGGTTTTTCAAGATAGAGGCTGATTTAATTCTAAAAAGAGTTGTGATTGTCCAAAATTTAGCCACCTCTTTGTAGGGAAGAAAGTCTGTTTTGTCAACGTCAATAACATTTATATTTTCTCCCAATGACGTTAATCTTTCTTTTGTTTTTATAGACAAATCGTTACCCAAAATGTGGAAAACTGGTTCATCATCTTCTGATTTATTTTTCAATACGCTAATAATTGTTGTTGCACACCATTTTGCAAAATTTTCGTCAGTGGCAAGGACTATATCTATTTTCATTACTTCCTCTACTTGCTATTTAAAAATACTATAACATAAAAAATAAACTTTACTGTTTTTTGTATATGCAATAATTTGCTTGTTTTATTTAAAAGTTTAATATTTTCTTTTCCTTTATATTATACAAGAGGAAGAGAACATCATAATACTTCATGACAATGTTTTTTATCCTATTCACCTCTAAAATAACTCTGGGGGTGGTTTTATGAAATATTGGTCAATCTTTTTTGTTTACCTCGTTTTTGTTTCTTTTTACTTTGTTTCTTATGCCAAAAACTGCAACGATGAACCAGTTGTAACCGGTGCAGCTTGTAGCATAAAAGATCTTAAAGAGTACTCAAACAACAAAGATGAAAAACTTCAGCCTCGAAAGAATGAAGTACTTTTTGAAAAAAATAAAGTTCTTGAAAAAGCAATAGAGAAACAAAAAAATAAATAATTTATTTTTGACGCTCAAAAAATTTTGCTATTTCTTTGTGTGCAATAAATTTTGATATCGGTCTGCCGTGAGGACAGGTATACGGTTTTTCACACTGACGCCAATTTTTTATAATCTCTTGCATTTGCCAAAGATTAAGTTTTTGACCTGCCTTAACAGAAGCTTTGCATGAGGTCATAATAAGGATTTTTTCTTCTAAAGAATCTAATGCCCCATGCAAGTTTTCAAGTATATCGCTTAACAACTCTTGAGGATTTACTTTTGATATCATTGTAGGAACTTTTTTGAAGGTTACTTGTGTGTCCTTCAAAAAACAGAGTTCGTAGCCAAATCTTTCGAGTTTTTCACTATTTTCTTTTAACAAAACTCCCTCTTGAGCTGATATGTCAAGGACATCAGAAACGAAAAGAAGTTGTGATGAAACTTGTTTTTGTGATTTCAGTTTTTCATATATTGTTCTCTCTTGAGCAATATGCTGATCGACAATTTCAAGTCCATCTTCTTTTTCGATTAAAATGTACGTATTTTTATACTGTCCAATAATATTTTCCTCAGGTTGTGGTGTAGTAATATTTTGTGGCTCATAAAATTTCATAACAGAGTCTATTGGAGTTTGAATAGGTGTTTTCGAGAATTCAAAAGTTGGTTGTTTAACTTCACAAAATTCTTCTCCAAATTTTGTTTCCACAATAGGAGCTTGTGTAAATTTAGGTTTTGTTTCCTGCTTTTTCTCTTCAACCATAAAGCTATTATTTGTTAACGTGCTATCAACAGCAGAGTAGATAAAGTTAAATATTTGATTTGTATTTTTGTACCTAACCTCTTTTTTGGTTGGGTGAACATTTACGTCAACATCTTCTGCAGGAAGCTCTAAATTTAATATTATAAATGGATATTTTCCACTTGGTAAAGTGTTTTTGTATGCTAAATCAATTGATTTTTGAAATATTGGACACTTAACTGTTCTTGAATTTACATACAAATGATAGTTCTTTTTACTTGATCTTACAAGGTCTGGTGTGCTTATAAGTCCGGATATTTTTAACCCAGAAAGTTTGTCTGTTTTTAAAACTTCTTTAAGATTTTGAGAAACAGATTTTGAGAAAATTTCTTCAACAGTGACTTTTAAATTTCCAGTACCAGTTGTTTTTAATACAGTCTTTGAGTTGTTTTTGAGTTCAAATGCAATATTTGGATTTACAAGTGCTAAAGACTGTACAAGTTCTTGAATGTAGGAAAATTCTGTTTTTGAATTCTTCAGAAATTTTAATCTTGCAGGTAGGTTGTAGAACAAGTTTTCTACGTTCATAATTGTTCCTACCGCACATCCAGTCTTATTTTGATGTACTTCAGAATTTTCACAAACAACCTTACTTCCAAATTCTGCATCTTTCGTTTTTGTAGTACAAGTAACTTTTGCAATGGAGATTATGCTTGAAAGAGCTTCTCCTCTAAAACCTAATGTAGAAATGTTAAATAAATCTTCGTCAGTGGAGATTTTGCTTGTAGCATGTTTTGAAAACGCAAGCATAATTTCATCAGCTTCAATTCCTGAGCCATTATCAGCAACTCTTATATTTCTGCAATCATTGTCTATTTCTATTGAAATTTTGGTTGATTTTGCATCAATTGAGTTTTCTGTCAACTCTTTAACGACAGATGCAGGGCGTTCTATAACTTCTCCTGCCGCAATTTGATTTATTAAATGTTTTGATAGTTGCTTTATTTTCATATTTTTATTTTAGCATACATTTTTTTCAAATATACATTAAATTGATGATTACAATGTGAACATAATTTTCTATACTCATTTTGTAAAGATTACGGAACGGAAAAATTATGGCAAAGACAAATTTAAAAAAACAACCTCAAGTACAAAAAGCTAACCTTAAGTTGGTAGAAGAAAATGCAGTCAAAACAACAGCATATAGCGATATCAATTTAAAACAGTGGCGTAATTATTCTCACGTAAAAACAGATACTCTATGGGAATTCCCACATAGATTAAAAGAAGGCGGACACTCAAATGAGTATCACGGAAACTATATTCCTCAAGTTGCTCAACAACTTTATGAAAGATTTACCAAAAAGGGCGATGTAGTTTTGGATTTGTTTTTCGGTTCTGGAACATCTGGAATTGAAGCTCTTAATATGCAAAGAAGATGTATTGGCGTTGAACTTAAAGAAGACTTGGCAGAAAGCGTTTCACAAAAATTTACGCCAAAAGAACTTGTTACTGATGTAAATATCATCTGTGGCGATTCAACATCTGAACTTGCCAAAGAAAAAGTTAAAGCAAGATTGGAAATTATGGGTGAAAAGCAAGCTCAATTTTTGATTTTGCATCCACCTTATGATGATATTATAAAATTCTCAGACAAAAAAGAAGATTTATCTAACTGTTCAAGTACAGAAGAGTTCTATGATATGTTTGAAAAAGTAGCAAAAAATGGTTATGACTTGCTCGAAAAAGGACGTTTTGCTGCATTGATTATCGGAGATAGCTATAAGAATTCTCAAATTCAGCCATTAGGATTTGAATGTATGAGAAGAATGAATAATTTAGGTTTTATTACAAAATCAATTATTGTAAAAGACATTCAAGGTAATGAAAGAGCTAAAGGAAAAACAGCAAACCTTTGGAGATATAGAGCTCTTGCTGGTGGATTTTATATTTTCAAACACGAATATATAATGATTATGCAAAAGGTTTAATCTTTTGTGATAAAATATCTTCCGTGAAAGTTAATGATGAAATAGAATTAAATATCGAAAAAATTGCCGATTCTTCACAAGGGATAGCCCACTATGAAGGATTGGTAATTTTTGTTGATAATACTTGTGTGGGAGATGCTATAAAAGCGAAAGTTTTGAAAGTAAACAAAAATTTTGCTCAAGCAAAACTGACAGAAATTATAACTCCATCAAAACACAGAGTTAAGCCGTTTTGTCCTATGTATAACGTATGTGGGGCTTGCCAACTTCAACATATCGATTATGAATATCAACTCCAAATAAAAAAACAAATCGTTGAAGATGCAATGAAAAATATTGCAGGACTTAATGTTGAAGTTCGAGATGTTGTTCCAAGTCCAGAAACAATGCACTACCGTCACAAAATACAATATCCTGTTTCACAAACTAAAGTGTCAAAAAGAATTTTAGCTGGATATTATAAAATTAAAACTCACGAAACAATAAATTTAAAGTATTGTCCTGTACAGCCAGAAATTTGCGATAGGATAATTGAATATATAAGAGAAAAAGCTTTTGATTATGCGATTTCGGGCTTTAATGAAAAAAAACACTCTGGAGATTTAAGACATATAGTTTTGAGAGTTTCAAAGGCGACGGGAAAGGTCCTTGTTGTTTTGGTTGTTAATGCGACAAAAAGTTTTGCTAAATTGAATGATTTTGCAAAAGATATTTATGGCAATTTTAAAGAAGTTTCTGGGGTGTGTGTAAATTTCAATTCTAAAAAAACAAACGTAATTTTGGGTGCAAATACAGAATGTATTGCAGGAAAGGATTTCATTAAGGAAAGAATTTGTGAAAAAACATTTAGAATCGGTGCAAACACCTTCTTTCAAATAAACCCAAAAAGCGCTGAAAATATATTCCTTTTCGTTAAGGATTACATAAGAGAAAATTTTGACAAACCATTGATTATGGATGCCTATGCAGGAATTTCAGCATTTGGAATATGCGTTAGTGATGTTGCTAAAAAGGTCGTCTGTGTAGAAGAAAATAAGGAATCCGTAGCACTTGCCCAAAAAACAGCAGAGGTGAATGAAATAAATAATCTTGAACTTCATGCTATGGATACTCAAAAGTTTTTTGAAAAAGAAATTTCAACTAAAAAAAGAAAATTTGATGTGATAATTCTTGACCCACCACGAAAAGGGTGTAGCATGGAAACACTTAAATCCGTTTTGAAATTGTCAAAGGGTAAAGTTATTTATGTAAGCTGTAATCCTGCAACTCTTGCAAGAGATTTGAAGTTTTTGAGTGAAAATGGCGCAGATATTGAATTTGTCCAACCTTTTGATATGTTTTGTCATACAACACATGTTGAAAGTGTAGCCGTTATTAAAATAAATT
>ERZ1034928.962-NODE-962-length-11541-cov-3.867578_pt1 | contig 11541 bp, 9 predicted proteins | sample MGYA00520627_ERZ1034928 | MGnify/ENA primary metagenome ERZ1034928 (study PRJEB33766, sample SAMN09781755) | gut metagenome | biome: gut microbiome | host: Homo sapiens | place: Madagascar | study: EMG produced TPA metagenomics assembly of the PRJNA485056 data set... | reverse complement strand
CTTCCATCTGATTCCAGAATCTCTTTTCAAAAAACCTTTTAGAACCATTTTAACATATTTTTTATTAAGTTGACAGAACAACTCCGGCTTATAGGCTTTATAGAACCTGTATTCACTGCTAAAAATGCTATAAAATCTCTCCTCTGACAAACTCGACAAGTCTTGCACTGAGAGTTGATGATTTAATTGACAGTTTAAGACTTCCACCTTTTTTTGGTTAAAGATAATCTGAGAAAACAGCCAGTGATCTAAATAATCGAGGGGAAACTCTTTAGAAAAGCCCCCTATATCTTCGATAAAAGCTTTTCTCAGTGTTAAAGTACTAGAAATGCCTGATATATCTTGTTTGTAGACTCCTGCTTCCTTTGGAAATAAGAGCATATCCAACGTTTCACTTGCCGTTGGGGAAATCTGTGTTACACCATCGTATATTTTTGCACAGTAGGCAACAATCTCTGTGTCTCTGATCTTACTTCCTAATTCAGCAAGCAAAAGACTCAGATAGTCTTCTGTAAGGGAGGTATCATCATCGAGTAGCATCAGCCATTCATCATTAGAGTGAGTGAGAGAAGTCTCGTATGCTATGCGTGTCCCACGCTCCACATTGTCCTTATTATAGATATAGATGAGTGAATGAAAACCAGAAGGTAGAGCGACATCGGAATAGTCCGTACTTCCATTATCAAAAACAATGATATTAAGCTTGTTTTTGATAATGTCACTCATCCTAAGGAGTGACTCGAAAGATTCAGTTTCTGTGAATTTTTGTGCATAAGCTACTAAAGAAATAGTTATATTCATCGTTATCATTTCTTGATTTTCAAAAGAACCTTTTTAACGATTCTTTTTATTTTCGAGCTCGGTTGATTTGACCGTTCCGTATTCAAAGTGACCAAATTTTCTATATGTCGTAGAGTTTTTTTGCTATTACCTTGTACCATCTCTGCACTTTCAATAAACTCTTTGTAAACAAATTCTAAAGAATATTTTTCCCGAACTTCCGGAATTTTATTGATACTGTGTTCCTTTTTTGCCTCAAAATCCGTTAAACTTCTTGATAATATTTCAGATAATTCTTCAATATTTCCGAGATGATATTTTTCACCTTCTTGGAAGATGTTATATGCAGATTCATAGCCTGGATTATCCGAGATTATTACGGGCAAGCCTTTGAGTAAAGCCTCGATATAGACCAAACCAAAGGTTTCTAGAGCTGAGGAGCTCACAAAGATATCTTTGTCTGTGAGTACTTCCCAAGGCTGTTCAAGGTGGCCAGTTAACTTCACATTCTTCAGGTTATGCTTCTTGATGTAACTCAAGCACTTAGTTTTATAATCCTCATCTTGAGCGCCAACCAAAAGAAGCTCCACATCTGTCTTTCCAGACTTATGATAAGCTTGTAAAAGCTCCATTTGGTTTTTGCGCTCTGTCAAGCGACCGACAGAGACAAAACGGATTTTTTCTCCTTTTTTCAAAGGTGAGATATCCACTTCGCTGTAAGGAATAAAATTTTTGATTTCTTTGTTCTGGAAAAGAGAATTCAGATTTTGATTGAGGAGGCCTGTTACACTGTAAATTTCTTCTGAATACTCTTCAATAAAATCTATCTTATCTCTGTAATAGGCAAATTCATTTTCGGGAAATTCGTGAATTAACCAGAAATGTGGTATTGATTCACAGGCTGCGGCAACAGCCCCTTGAAACATATTGACTGTATTGGTAACCACGAGATCAATATTATTTTCTTGAATGAGTTTTCTAATTTGGGCGATATTTTCCCGATAATAGAAAGCACGAACCTTCTCATCTTCCGGAAGCCCACCTGGAGCATCCTCCCACCACCATTTTCCTGCGGGAAGAAAATATGTCTCGATACCCGAGCTATCAAATTTATGTTTATAGGCTGTCTTATCTACTCCTGGATAATCTGGCACAACATTAATCACTGTGTTCCCGCGTTGTACAAGCATCATCATCAGATAAAAAATTGAAATTTCAGCTCCATTGTCAAGAGTCCCTGTCGGAGAGACAAATAAAAATTTTTTCATTATTGTTTCCTTATCCTTTAAAGTGTGATACTTGTTGTTCGTCAATAAGCAAAGACACACTGTCAAAAAAGACAAATAGAAAAGTATGATTCTTTCCTAAAGTCATATCTACAAATTTTTTAGATACTTATGCTCTTTGTAAATTCATCCGTGTGCTCTTTAATTGTACAATTCTCCAAAACAAAATGATATGCATTTTCTGCAATCGTTTGTCGTTTGCTTGGATTTTCAATAAGTGTTTCCAGTTTTTCATACCATTCGTCGGGTTGGGCCAAGATTCCTGTTTCATCATTTTTTACCATTTCTTCAAATGATCCCAAATAACTAGCTACAGTAGGTACTTTCACAAGCGCTGCTTCGAGCCATTTAATCTCTGATTTTGCTCGATTGAAAACACTGTCAACCAACGGTGCTAAGTTGATATCCATTTGGCTAATTAATCTAGGGAGCTCTTTCCAATCCACATAGTCATTCATTATGATTTGCTCTGTGTATTTTTTCAAGTCCTGTGGAAGGTCAATATAGCCGACCAAATGCAGTTCTACATGTGGATATTTTTCTAGAATTTGCATGATTGCCGGTTTAATCATCTCAAAATTTTCATTGTGTGTGATTGAGCCAGAAAAATATCCTATCTTAATTTTCGAAGAATCTTGTGTATAATCTTTGAGCGTTTCTTGACTTAACCTTACCAATTCTTCACTAGCAAGATTTCTGTTAATTATCACCTCAGAACTATAGTTTTCAAGCTCTTCTTTTAAGGTTTGTGTGGTTGTAACGACAATGTCGCATAAGGCCATCATTTTCCCATAAGATTTTACACTACTGTCATAATTATACTTATCGACCTCTGAAAGTCCTTGCGTATAAGCCAATAAATCAGTATATTTGGTATCAATAACAAGATCATCAATGTCATAATAGACTGGCTTATTGTATTTTTTTGCAAGATGACAGAGTTGTTCGAGTACTTCCGAGTAACCGGTACGATAGATGACAATATGGCTCGCATTCTCTGCATCACTCATTTTAAAAGCTGAAGCATTAACTGTCAACACATCATGGCCAAGCTCCCTTAACTGTGCCGCTTTATTTTCAACCCGGTAGCGTGTACATTGCGGGATAGCATTTTCCACACCATCAATAATTAAAATATGCTCCTTAGGCGCACTAGTTTTGATATCCTCCATCATCTTATCAATAACATGGGCAGGGTAAGTTGTATTGGTTTTAATGTATTCAATCAATTCTGGAACTTGTGTTTTTCTGGAAATGCCTTGCCATAAAAACTTATCATCACTATAATTTGAAAATGCTGTATATTTTACAAGAGGAACATCAAAATCTTTTAACATCGTCAATGGATGAATATACATTGCACTGTCACTATTATTGTTGCTCACTGCACCGTGTTTAAACCCTAAATATTCAAAATGCTTTGTGAATACTGTTTCATGTTTACCAATAGCTTTATCTCTAGAATCCGTGTCATTCATATTTTCCCAGTACTTTATAAAGCCAGAGTAAGTGAACATACTTTTCTCAATGACGAGGAAATAAGACTGAAGATGAATCGGAATGGTTTTATATTTATTATAACCGGTAATATCTGGTTGAGGTTCACCATATGACATTCCCCAAAAATCCAGTTTTTGTGAAGCCATTTTTTCAAAGATTTTTTCTAAATCAATAAAAGGACCCACATTGGTATCATTGACGAGTAACAGCTCATCAAAATGTGAAAGTGATTCATTTGCGAAAGCAAGAATACCATGTCTAAACGCTGCTGTGTCGTAGCCTTTGTTGGGACGAATGTCTACGCGACCATAAGTTTCCAAAATCGTCTTATCTTCTGGAATGAGAGAACCATTGACCACAATAATAATCTCGTGGGACAGTTTAGCAAGTGCTTCCAAGAAGATGATTTTGTATTCTTGAAGTTTTTTACCATCTGCATACACTACGTAAACAAGTGCACGTTTCGGATTGTGGTAGTTGTTTTTCGCACGCGCTTTATTGCGTAAAGGACGAAGCAGAGCTTTCCTCATTTCGAGAAGCGGATGAAAATTTAAAGATAATTTGCGGTAAATTTTTCGAGGAGCTTTTAATAATAGCTTAGGTCTTTTTAAGACAAAGAGCGTACGCTTCGTATTGTGTATAATAAGATTCCCTAATTTATAGCTTCTTGACTGGATAAGATTTTGGAGTTGTTCCTCTTTAACTTGAAGTTGTTGCTCATTATAATGCAATACTTTCTCTAAATCACGTATTAAAAGAAGACGCTCTTCTGCCAATCTATTCATCTCTCTAAAATTATGAGAAGTTGAGATGAGACTTTGCTTAATCGCCTGATCATACTTGTCTCCTAGTAGTGGCTTATACTTCTTCAAAATATAAAGATAATCTTCGAAATAGCGATTGAGATCATCTCTTTGACTTCGAGAAGCATCTAAAACTCTGTAGTTTAACTTCGTTTCTCTTACAAAAAAAGCTTTCGCTCCGTTCTTAAGAATTAAATTAAGCCAAAAATCATAATCTTCTAAGCTTTTTAAATTTTCATCAAATTTTGCGCTTTTTATAGCTGTTGTTTTAACCAAAGAAGACATATCGATAACATTTTGTACCAGCTCATCTTCTAAAATAAAGTCGAGATTGTCGTGTAAAATATTACGCTTCTTTTCAAAATCCCAAAGCTGGCAGTAAGCAATATCAGCATCGCCATGTTTTTTCGCTTCTTTGAGCAGGATCTCAACATAATCCTTGCTCAAAAAATTATCACTATCCACAAACAACAAGTACTCACCTGTTATTTGTTCTAGGGCCGCATTTCTAACTTTTACTACACCTTGATTCGCGCCTGAAAAGTATTTTGTTTCTTTAAAAGGAGATTCTAGAAGTAACGAAGAGATAATCTCTCCCGAACGATCTGTAGAACCATCGTTAAAGACAATAAGCTCAATATTTTGATACGTTTGTTCAAAGATACTTTTGATACATTTTGCAATATATTTTTCATGATTGTAGCAAGTGACTACAACAGAAACCTTATCATTCATGGGGGTTTTTACTCCTTTTTAAACAACTCCTGTCGGTTTTACTCTTAGAATAAATCCTCGATAGAAAACGATAAATAAATAAAGAACCATTATCGTAATTGTAGAGACTTTTGCAATATTTGCGACTGTTCGTTCTGAAAGTTGGATATTATACTTTGCGCCCAAGTTTTGTAATGCTGGAAGGAAGAAAATAATCAGGGGCTGGAGATAGCGACCAGAGAGTTCATCGAAGGTCGAGAGCGCTCTCTGACCAATATAGAAGCCTGCGAAAATACCAATCCAGTTAATAAAATAAGTCATTCCTGAGCTCCATACTGTCCATTTAGGATACACACGTCTGAACTCCTCCATAGCAACCCAGCAGAATAATAAAATCCATATGATATTGAAAAAGTCTGGAAGATTCATTGGAGTAATCATCCACATTCTTCGTGCGTTAGGGCCCATAGTTGCAAAATTTAAATAGTTATTAAAAAATACTTTTCCAAAATGAATTAAGCCAAGTTTTTCGTTGAAAAGAACAAGTTCTGCGATAACCAAGGCAACAATTAATGTAGATAACACAATTATTGTGTGTTTCTTCATTTTCTTAATCGTGGTAACAACAGGTTTATAGACCATTGGTAGTCCAATAAGGGCAAAGAGAGAGAAAACATAATTTTTCTTCGCTAAAAAGAGCAACAAGATAGTCGCTAAACTATAAATTTTTTGCTTTTTACTCAACTCTTTAAAATTCTTGATTTGTGTTAACTCTAAAAAGTTGAGTGCAAACATTGCAAAGACAATAAAACTAAAGATATCGTAACTTGGACTTGCAATCTTCATAAGGTAAGGAACAGTAAAGAGCATCACGAGCAACCACTTACCCTGATTACTTTTCTTGATAATAAAGTAAAAGCAAAGAGCGAAAAACAGGAGATTAGCAAGTCTACCACCATAGTCCATCACACCAATGCTTGGATAGATAAGACGGGCGATTAACACACCTATGGACGCTGGGAGATGCATAAAATTAATGGGGACAAAACTATTTCCATTATTCGTGAAATTGAAGCGAATACCATCATTCTCTAAATCCACTTTTTTGAAAATAGTATCCTTGATACTGATATTTGCTGTACTACCTGTAGAACCACCAATTGCTTCGCTCTCTATGACACGAAGGGCTGGCTTATCCATAATCTCTGGATGTCTTGAAGAAAATTGATTGTAAGCAGCACTTAGGTGATACCCTTCATCTCCAGTCGTCATCGGTGGTGTGAGAAAAGTTGAGAATACACCAAAAATGAGCACAACGATGATAAAGAATTTCTCTGCAGGGAGCTTTAATTTTCTATTGTCCGTCGTGTTCATTTTTTTCTCCTTATGAAATGATTTTTAGTTTAGCTAATAATGAATAAATATAGTTCGTTCTTCTATAGGGGAAGGCTTTTAATAAGGCTTGCTGTTTTTCTTCAAGCCCTTGGATAGGGAAGTATGCTGCAATTTGTTGTTCTTGGTAATCTTGATTCAACATCAAGTCCAAGTCTGCCAACTTATGCTCTTTTCCTATTGCTGAATAATAATCTTCAAATTTGAAATCTCCCCCAACCAGACGGTCTGAGAGATTCATATGTAGATTAGGGATTTTAAAACTGTCAGCAACGATTAGTCCATGAAGTGAGGAAGAAAAAACAAGTTTACAAGAGGTGATATCAGTGATTACTGCTTGCGGTGCACGCAATACATCAATAATTTTAAATCTTGGATCTGCAGCCAATTTTTGAATAAAAGGGTGGTCTGCTTCCTCAAAATGAGGAATGATTCCTATTTTATCTTCTTTATTGGGGCTTTCTTGGTAAACTTTATTAACAAGAAGTCCTGGATCACCTAGTGGAAGGGGTGGGAGCTTCAAATCTTCTTGCGTAAGCTTTCCACGTACTGCATGAAATTTTAGTTTCGAAAAATTAAGCTCTGAAAAGTTGTGCAAAGGATATGTTTCCTTGATTGACCCCACTTCTGCCTGAAGTGGATAGATTGTACCAGTGCCCCAAATATGTACCTTTTTCGTTGGGCGATTATACTCTAAATCAAGTAGAATATGTAAAAGGCTCCCAACAGAGAGCAGATCTGCTTTTCTGATATCTGGTTCATAAACCACTTCAAGGTAAGAGAATAGGTTTTGGATAATTTCCGGGCCAAGTTCATCCCCAAAGTTAGGCCTGCCTCCAGGTGCCTTCCATGAATACAGTTTGATTTTCTTTTTTGAGATCATTTGATTTCTTTTAATAGTCCATAAGTGCGTTTGTCTGAAGAATCACGATAAACAAAGCTGAGTAAGGGTGAGGCAGTCAAAAGTTCAGTTTCAATGAACCCATCCTCTGCTACACGCCGTTTCATCCGGATTGTTGCGACTAAGCCGAATTCAGTATTGTGAAAATTTTCCATCGGGATTTCAATAGTGTCTACTGTGTGTATTGGCATTGAACCACTATCGTAGATTATTCCACCACGTTTTACATCGTGAAGGCTGTAAGAAATAAATAAATCTGATTTATCCAATGTTTCATCAAAAAGTTGTACATTTAATTTTCCAACAAACTTATCTTCTGGTTTTGAAAGCGAAAGAGGAGATACTGGTTCAATTGCAATCTTTGCGGCAACAGTTTCTTCTTCTCCAACGGAAGTGTTATTTCTTGCAAGATTATCTTCAGAATATTTATTGGTGATATCCTGAATATCACCTTTTTCAACAATGCCCTCTTTAATATAAACAGCTTTATTACAATATTTTTGCACGGCATTCATATCGTGAGTAACTAAAATCGTTGTTTTACCTGAAGCTTTGCGTTCTAAGAAATAATCGTTACATTTACGTTGAAAGGCTTCATCTCCCACAGCAAGTACTTCGTCAAGAACAAGTACATCACCTTTAGCCTTGATTGCGACTGAAAAGGCCAATCTCACTTGCATTCCACTTGAGTAGTTCTTTAACTTTTGGTTCATAAATTCATGAAGTTCAGAAAACTCCACGATATCATCATACATCTGATCGATCTCTTCGGTAGAAAAGCCAAGCATTGCGCCATTAAGATAAACATTTTCTTTACCTGTAAGTTCTGGGTTAAAGCCGACACCAAGCTCAATAAAACTGACCAGTTTGCCATTAACGGTAACCGTTCCTTTTTCTGGTGTATATATTTGAGAAATAATTTTTAAAAGTGTTGATTTTCCTGAACCGTTACGACCAACAATTCCAAAAAAGTCACCTTTTTCAACGGTAAAGTCAATATCTTTGAGAACATGTTGTTCCTTATATCCTTTAATGCCTCGCATGCGATTGACCAAAGTTGTACGTAGACTCGTACTTGCTTCAGTTGGGAGGCGGAAGTATTTACTTACATGATCTATTTTTACTGCTACTTCTGACATTCTTTCCTCCTTAAACAATTTCCGCAAATTTATTCGAATTTTTATTGAATACCCACAATCCTAAACCAAAAACAAGGACGGAAAGAACATAAGGGATAGCAATTACGAATGAATTATCCCAAAGTTGCCATAAGGTCGGATTCGTATTATTACTAAAGGTTAACACGTAACGCATATCTTGAATAATTTGTGCCATTGGGTTCAACATTTGAAATTTTGCTACGGTAAGATGATTGGTTGAAATCTGAGTAATTGGATAAATAATCGGCGTACCATAAAACCCAGCTTGCATGACAACTTCCCAAATAGGCCCCAAATCTCTAAAATAGACAAAAAATGTCGCGAGCATAAAGGAAATCCCTGTAGTAAAAAGAATAAGCTCTAATAAGAGTGGAACGACAAAAATAACTGTCCATGACATCTGAACGCCATTGATGAAGGCAAAGACAGTCACCACTGCAAGTGAAATCATCAAATTAATAAAAGCGTTGACAGCAACTGAAAAAACGATAACTGATTTTGAAAAGTTCACTTTTCGAAGCATATCCCCTCGACTTACGACCGAGAGCATTCCCATTCCTGTTGTCTCGCCGAAGAAATTCCAGATGGTTATCCCTAAGAGCAGTGCTACAGCAAAGTGAGGTGTTCCTTCACCAAAACGCATGAAACGTACAAATACGAAATACATAATCAAGAAGAGCATTACGGGCTTGAGGATTGACCATAAATAACCAATAGCACTCCCTTGATATCTAAGTTTGAAGTCTGTTTTAATCAGTTCTTTAAGTAGAATTTGATTTCTACGGCTGAAGAAATTCATTTATTTTTTCCTTTATATGCAAATTTTGTAAGAATCAGAGTACGGAAGATTTTAGTATGGAAACTTTTATTCTTTCGTAACTTGTACTGATTGAGTGTTTGGCGGCGCTTTTCCTTTGGCATGTTGAGCAAATCAACATAGTCTTGGATAAGCACCTTGTTCGACAATGATAACTTATCCAGTTTCTCTGTCAGCAGTTTTTGTGCTTGCTTTTGACTAGATTCGATAAGCCACCAATACTTTTCAAACCAAAGATGGGGGCGTAACCATTTTTTCATCCGCTTCGTCCACGTTCTTGCCCCCAGAACATTCGCATCATGCTGGCGATAGAGGTGCGTTGGTTGATCTATGTATACCAATTTCCCTATTGCGGTAGCTAGAAGTGCTAAATACCAATCATGCATGATGATATCCTCAGTGGTTTGCCACTCTTCTGCTAAAGCATGATTAATCATGCTCGCACCACCAGTAACAGTGTTTTCTGTGAGTTCTTGAACCAGTTCCGTATTGGCATGATCGGACTGACTGCGAATCATACTTTCCGATAAGATATTGAGTTGTTTATCAACAACCTTAAGGTCCGTGTAGTACATGGTAGGGATATTACTATCATGCTTTTCTGCTTCTACCAGAATAATTTCCAATTTTTCTGGTAGCCAGTAATCATCCTGATCAGCAAAAAAATAAAAATCAGCAATATCAGCTTTTACCAATTGATAAAAAGATTGAATTACACCAACGTTTTTGGCTTTAATTACTTTAATTCGATGATCTTTACTGGCAAAATGCTCGATTATTTTAACGGTTTCGTCCTTGGACCCATCATCTCGAATAATCAAGTTCCAATCTTGAAATGTTTGTTTCTGAATGCTTTCAATTTGCTCAGCAACAAACTTTTCACCGTTGTAAGTCGACATTAAAATATTAACTTTGGGCATGTTGAGAGGCCTCTTTCGGTTTCAGTCGCTTATTTTTGTAAATAAGGTTTCATACTGGGCACAAATGTGTTCCCATGTGTATTTTTCTTCAATAATTAGTCTTGCTTTGTTTTGTAAATTTTGACGTGCATCAGTTGTTATTTTTTCAACTTCTGAAAGCACGTTTGAAAGGTTTTCCTTATCGAAATAAATGACGGAATCTCCCGCAGTCATCCGATTAAAATTCACACCAAGGACGACATTGACTGGAGTCGACCACATGGCTTCAAGAAGACCTGGGTTGGTTCCGCCCACCTCATGACCATGCAGGTAAGCAAAAGCCTGCTCGCGGATAAAACGCAATTCATTTTGATCATAAACTGTGCCCACAAATTTGATCCGAGGATCCCTGTCAAAATTTGTCTGAGCTCGGAGTTCTTCATAATAAGGATTTCCTTCGTGATTTGTAATAATCACTAAATCCCTCTTCGTTTTACTTTTCATAAAGTGACGAATGAGTAATTCATAATTGTTTTCAGGCACAAATCGCCCTACAATCAAATAATAATCACTAGTTTTATATTTTACCAGAGTTTCTGATTCTGTCAAATTTGAATTGAACTTCTCCGTACCGTAAGCAATCACCTCACTCTTGACCTGACCATATTCTGCACGTAAATAATCAAGAATACCTTGATTGTCACTAATTATCATATCCGCACAACGGACCATTTTTTTCTCCGCATGCTTAAGATAGCGGCGCACAGGTTTCGGCCACTTGGTACGTTTCCACTCAAGCCCATCTGGATTGACAAGCAGCTTTCCGCCGACCTTGTGAATTTTATGAGCATAGTGACCAATAATGCCACCTATCGTATTTCCTAATATATAGAAGACTGGTTCAATAATTTGTTCCTCTTTAATTTGCTTAAGGGCTGCATTAATTGCCAGAGCATCATATGCAATTACACGTGCTGGTCCAATGTTTGGCACATTAATAACAAAGCAATCAGCCCCTCGATAATCAAAATGACCATCCACAACTTCTATATCTGAATTCTCGCTTTGACAAGCCACATGATATTTAATATTTTGATTACTTTGGTGTTTAACCAACTCTTCTACAAAAGTCTCAAACCCTCCATACTTTGCTGGCAATCCACGACTACCAATAATAAAAATGTGTTTTTTCATGTTTTTCTATGTTTGCAAGCGCAAACTTTTAACCTCTCAAAGCGAGAATTCTGCCTTAAAGACAGAATTTCGCTGTTTTTTATCATCTCCAAAAC
>ERZ1034928.961-NODE-961-length-11545-cov-4.941253_pt1 | contig 11545 bp, 9 predicted proteins | sample MGYA00520627_ERZ1034928 | MGnify/ENA primary metagenome ERZ1034928 (study PRJEB33766, sample SAMN09781755) | gut metagenome | biome: gut microbiome | host: Homo sapiens | place: Madagascar | study: EMG produced TPA metagenomics assembly of the PRJNA485056 data set... | reverse complement strand
TTGCCGGTCTCAACCTGGTCTCCGTCGCAGCCGTCCTGGTGCTTTCGATTATGACCGCCGGCGACGTTCTTGTGAGCGGCAACACCGCCAACGCCCTTGGCCTGTGGTTCCACCTCGATTCGCTGGGCTCCATCTTTGTGCTGCTCATCGGCTTTATCGGTTTTCTTACGGGGCTGTTCTCGCTGCCCTATGTAAAGGCCGATATCGAGGAGGGCTCCATGCCCGCCGAGCGCGCCAAGCAGTATTTTGCGCTGTTTAGCCTGTTTGTGTTCACCATGCTGCTCGCGTGCCTGTCCAACAACATGATCCTCACGTGGGCCGCCGTGGAGGCAACCACGCTTTCCACCGTGTTCCTCGTGGGTATCTACAAGAACAAGACGGCCCTCGAGGCTTCTTGGAAGTATGCGATGGTCTGCACCGCCGGCGTGGCCTTTGGCCTGTTCGGTACGCTGCTGATCTACGCCAACGCCGCCGACGTGATTCCCAACGCCCACGAGGCCGCATTCCTGTCGTGCGTGCTGCCGTATGCCGACCAGTTCGACCCGACGCTCATGCGCCTCGCCTTTGCGTTTATCGTGATCGGCTTTGGCACCAAGGCCGGCCTGTTCCCCATGCACACTTGGCTGCCCGATGCCCACTCCCAGGCCCCGAGCCCTGTCTCGGCCCTGCTCTCGGGCGTGCTGCTTAAGTGCGCCATGCTTGTGATCATGCGCTTTTACGGCTTTACCATCCAGGCCGTGGGCGCAGAGTATCCGCAACTTTTGCTGCTGATCGTCGGCACGCTGTCCATTTTGGTGGCGGCACTCTCGATGTTTCGCCAGGACGACCTCAAGCGCCGCTTTGCGTACTCGTCTGTGGAGAACGTGGGCGTTATCGCCCTGTGCCTGGGTATCGGTGGCCCGCTGGGTATCGCCGCGGCCCTGCTGCACTGCGTGTTCCACGGCTTTACCAAGACGCTTGCCTTCTGCGTGTCCGGCAACATCCAGCACGCCTTTGGCACGCGTAGCCTGGCCAAGATCCAGGGCGTCGTCGAGGTTGCACCCGCAACCGCCGCGCTCGCCGTCCTGGCACTGCTCGGTCTTGGTGCCTTCCCGCCCTTTGGCATGTTTATCTCCGAGTTCCTGACTTTTGTCGCCGGTGTTACCGCCGGTCCCATGTGGCTGGTCGTCGTGGTCGCCCTCGGTCTTACCGTGGCCATCTCCGCGCTCACCCGCATCGCACTCAAGTCGGTATTCGGCCATGCGCCCCAGGGCATGGGCAAGCATGAGGCCCCGGCGCTCATGCTTATCCCCGAAATCATCCTGGCTGTCATGATCTTGTGGTTTGGCATCGCCACCCCGCTGCCTCTCGTGCACGGTGTGGAGACCGCGACCGGCATCGTGCTCGAGCAGAGCACCGAGGAACTTCACGCGACGCCGATGTACCGCGCTGTGTTCGGTACCGAGACCGCTCAGAGCGAGGTGGAGTAACGAATGATTGAAACTGAGAACAAGGTGTATGCCCGTCGCTGCGAGAGCCATGTCGAGGCCCTGCGCCGCGCCGTTCCGGGCTGCATCGAGAAGGTCGAGTGGCAGTGCGAGGACCAGCTGACGATCACCGTCAAGCAGGACAAGCTGCCCGAGGCCGTCCACTACCTGTATTACGAGCGCTACGGCTGGATTCCCGTAATCATCGGCAACGACGAGCGCAGTCTGTGCGGTCGCTACGCCGTGTACTACGTCATCTCCATGGAGGGGGAGGACCCCGGCTGGGTGACCGTGCGCACCGAGGTCGATCCCGCCAAGATGACGTTCCCGTCCGTGACGCCCTTTGTCCCCGCCTGCGTTTGGGGCGAGCGCGAGCTGCGCGACATGTTCGGCCTGATTCCCGAGGGTCTGCCCGATCGTCGTCGCCTGGTGCTGCCCGACGATTGGCCCAGCGGCCTGTACCCGCTGCGCAAGGACTCCATGGACTACCGCTTCCGTCCCGCTCCCGCGAGCGACATGGAAAACTACGAGTTCTTGGCCGACACCAAGGGCAAGGAGACCACACTCGTCCCCATGGGCCCGTTGCACATCACCTCCGACGAGCCCGGCCACTTCCGCCTGTTCGTTGAGGGCGAGACGATCGTCGACGCCGACTACCGTCTGTTCTACGTGCACCGCGGCATGGAGAAGGTTGCCGAGACGCGCCTGAACTATGACGCCGTGACGTTCCTCGCCGACCGCATCTGCGGCATCTGCGGCTGCGCCCACTCGGTGGCCTATGCCGAGGCCGTCGAGCGTGCCCAGGGCATTCATGTTCCGCCGCGCGCCCAGTACATCCGCGCCATCATGCTCGAGGTCGAGCGTCTGCACTCGCACCTGCTCAACATTGGCCTCGCATCGCACTACACCGGCTTCGACTCCGGCTTCCAGCAGTTCTTCCGCGTCCGCGAGAAGTCCATGGACCTGGCCGAGAAGCTCTCCGGGCACCGCAAGACCTATGGCCTCAACGTGATCGGCGGCGTGCGTCGCGACATTTTGGCCGAGCAGAAGCTCTCCACGCTCACGACCATCCACCAGCTGCGCTCCGAGGTTCAGGAACTTGTCGACGTCTTGCTCTCCACGCCCAACTTTATTGAGCGTACGAGTGGTATCGGCATCTTGGACCGCAAGATCGCACGCGACTTCTCGCCGGTCGGCCCGCTCATGCGTGGCTCGGGCTATGCCCGCGACGTGCGTTTTGACCATCCCTTCGACGGCTACGCCGATCCGGACGTCCAAAAGATGCACGCCGCCACGGCCGACACCTGCGATGCCTTCGGCCGTACCGCCGTCCGCATTCAGGAGGTCTACGATTCGATCGACATGATCGAGACCATGCTCGAGAACTGCCCGTCGGGCCCCATCCTCACCACGGATTGGGAGTACACCCCGCACAAGTACGCCATCGGCGCCACCGAGGCGCCGCGCGGCGAGGACGTGCACTGGGCGATGCTCGGCAACAACCAGAAGTGCTACCGCTGGCGCGCCAAGGCCGCCACGTACAGCAACTGGCCGGTCCTGCGCTACATGTTCCGCGGCAACACCGTGGGCGACGCGGCGCTGATCGTCGGCTCGCTCGACCCGTGCTACTCCTGCACCGACCGCGTGACGGTGACCGACGTCGCCGCCAAGCGCGACCACGTGCTCGATAAGGAGCAGTTCGAGAACGTCTGGCGCGACAAGTCGCCGCTTGCGGGCGAGGGCACCATGGCCGCTCCGCTCGATGAGGAGGCGCTCTAATATGCTGAAGCTTTGGAAGGTTAACGCCAAGGCCGGCGACGCGACGGTCAAGTACCCGTTTGCGCCGTTTCCCACCAACAAGGACATGCGCGGCAAGCCCGAGCACAACGCGGAGCTCTGCATCGCCTGCGGTGCCTGCGGCGTGGCGTGCCCGGCCGATTCCATTCGCATGGACACCGACCTTGCGGCCGATACCATCACTTGGTCGATCGACTACGGCCGCTGCATCTTCTGCGGCCGCTGCGAGGAGGCCTGCCCCATGGAGGCCATCAAGCTCACCGAGGAGTTTGAGCTGGCCGTCATGAGCAAGGACGACCTTACGAGCAAGAGTGTCTATACGCTCGAGCATTGCTCGCGCTGCGGCAAGCCGTTCGCCCCGCACAAGGAGATCGACTACGCCAAGCGCCTGCTGCAAAAGGCCGGCGGCATGGAGGCCGAGCAGGCAGCCCGCACCGTCGGAATGTGCCAGGAGTGCAAGCGCGAGCTCGACGCCCTGCGCGCCGCGTCGGCCGTAAAGACCGGCAACGCCGCCGGCATGGCTGCCAACGAGACGCTCGCGTCCGGTGAGCCCCAGGGCCCCGGCATGGAGTATCTGGGCGGCCATGGCGTGAACCCGGAGTATATCGACCGCGAGCTCAACCCCGATGCGCCCGAGATTCCCGCCGGTCCTGCGCCGGTCGAGGGCATCATCATGGATTTTGATACGAAGGAGGAGTAACCATGGCCGAACCCACGCTTTTGCCCGAGCGGCTTCAGTACCGCCCGACCAAGATCGAGCTCGACGAGAGCATCGAGAAGGCCAAGGCGACCCTTCTTAAGAAGATCAAGCGCTCGGTGTACGTGTACCGTGTTGACTGCGGCGGCTGCAACGGCTGCGAGATCGAGATCTTCGGGTCCATCACGCCCGTCTTCGACGTCGAGCGTTTTGGTATTAAGGTCGTCCCGTCGCCCCGCCACGCCGATGTGCTGCTGTACACCGGTGCCGTGACGCGTGCCATGCGCATGCCGGCCCTGCGTGCCTTTGAGGCCGCACCCGATCCCAAGATCGTGGTGTCCTACGGCGCGTGCGGCTGCACCGGCGGCATCTTTTACGACAACTACTGCGTGTGGGGCGGCACGGACAAGATTTTGCCGGTCGATGTCTACATCCCCGGCTGCCCGCCCAGCCCCGCGCAGACCATCTACGGCTTTGCCATGGCACTTGGCCTGCTGGACCAAAAGCTCCATGCCGAGACCACGGTGGAGGCCGCCGGCGAGCAGGCCGATATCCTGCACCCCGGCGTGCCGTACAAGCTGCGCGTTGCCATCGAGCGCGAGGCTCGCGCCATGAGCGGCTACCGTTACGGCCGCGACCTGGCCAACGAGTTTATGGATACGCTCGAGGGCGCGCCCAAGGGCGATATCCGCGGCGCCATGGCGCTGCTCATCGACAAGCAGGACGATCCGCGCCGCGTTGAGGTCTACTCGGCGCTGCAGGATCTGGTGCTGGCCGGGGGTCGCTAGATGGAGCTCACGGACCGCTCTGGTTACTTTGCGGGCCCCGGCATGCTCGGCGGCTCTTTTGGCGATGCCTCGCGCGCAAGCGACGAGGCCGCCGAGGGCGTCGCCGACCCCTGCCTGGGCCATGCGCCCGACCAGGTGGTCTTTTACGAGCTCACGCGTAAGTTTGTGGAGACCGAGGAAGACGTTCCCCAGGAGGCCTGCGACGTGCTGTACTACACGCTCGCCGTGGGCCACCACACTGGCGTGCTCGATTGCTTTGAGCCGCGCCTGTCGGTGCCGGTGGATGTGTTCTATACGCTTATCGACGCGCTGCCGGAGGGGGAGGCCAAAACCAAGTTTGAGGCCATCCGCTCCTTTGGTGAGTGCCAGCTCGACAAGGCGGCGGTACCGTCGCTGCTCGAGGCCTGCGACACGCTGCTCGACGAGCGCGGTTTTCGCGGGTCGGCCAAGGCTGGCATCTCGGTGTTCGACGACGACTTTGGCCTGCATGCCCAGCAGGTCGCGTTTCTGATGAAGTTCCGCGATCTGGTCGAGCGCGTGCGCGATGTGTCGGGCGTGTATCTGACGGGGAGGTTGCAGTAATGGGTCACGTTGTGGATAGACGTGTGAACGGCGCCCCGTTTGCGGGCATCGTGCTCACGGCGGGAAGCGTGCTGCGTGCCGACGATGCCGCTGGCCCCGTGCTCTCCAAAAAGATGGAGGACGCGCCGCTTGCCGGCTGGTACACCATCGATGGCGGTCAGACGCCCGAGGATGACATCATCGAGGTCAAGCGCGTGCGTCCGCCGCGTCTGGTTTTGGTCGATGCCGCCGACATGGCGCTGCCCGTCGGGGCCATCCGCTTGCTCGACAAACGTGATGTGGCCCGCAAGTCGATGTTCACCACGCATTCGCTTCCTTTGTCGATTCTGATCGAAGAGATTGAGCAATCGTGCGATGATATCGTCTTCATTGGGATTCAACCGGGCGACACGGAGTTCTACAACCCCATGTCCCCGGAAGTCTTCGACGCCGTCGACGCCGTGTACGACGCCGTGGCCGCCAACGACTTTTCCCACTTTGTCCGCTTGGGGCATGAGCAATAGGAGCGTTTGTCCCTGTTGATTAGGAAAGAAGTGATTGACATGGCAGATTCCAAGGTGGAGTACCCTGCTCCCGATTGCCTGACACCCGCCGCGATCGAGGCCAAGACCGAGGTCGCCGGCGTGACCAAGGCCAACCTGCCGGTCGCTAAGGCCTTTCTGTTGGCAATGTTCGCCGGTGCGTTCATTGCCTTCGGCGGCCTGTTCTTTACGGTGTTCTTGAGCGATAGCACGCTCGGCTGGGGCGCCCAGCGCGTCGTGGGCGGCCTGTGCTTTTGCTTGGGCCTGGTGCTCGTGCTGGTGTGTGGTGCCGAGCTGTTCACCGGTAATTCGCTTATGGTCTGCGCGCTCAAGAGCAAAAAGATCACCCTGGTCCAGATGCTCAAGGCTTGGGTCGTCGTATGGGTCGGTAACTTTGTCGGTGCCCTGTTCATCGTCTTTTTGGTGTACATGGCCGGCATTTACAAGCTCAACGGCGAGGCGGTCGCCAATTCCATGGTGAGCGTCGCCGCCGGCAAGGTGACGATCGACTGGGTGACGATCTTCTTCCGTGGCATCCTGTGCAACATCTTTGTGTGCCTGGCCGTGTGGATCGGTACCGCCGGCAAGACCGTGGTCGATAAGGTTGTGGGCATTCTGCTGCCCATCGCCGCCTTTGTGGCTTGCGGTTTTGAGCACTGCGTTGCCAATATGTACTTTTTGCCCATGGGTGCTGTGATGCACGCGTGCGGCTATGGTGCCGATGTCGCCGGCGCCGATGCGCTCAACGCCGCGGGCATTGCGTTTAACCTGTCCGCCGCCACGTTGGGCAACATCGTGGGCGGCGCGGTTCTGGTCGCGCTCGGCTACTGGTTTATCTACGCCAAGAAGTCCGAGGCGTAAGGTACCGTCTGTTTGACGTTGGGCCTCCCGCGGGGCGTTGCCGTGCGGGAGGCTTTTTGGGTCTGGGGCTCGTTGCCGGGCTTTTGGCCTGTTGTGTTTGGCTGATGAAAGGGGTAATCGAGATGGCATCTGATGCTGAGCGTGCCGGTCGCACCGTGGTGACCACGTGCGGGGGATGCTATGCCGATTGCGCCTTTGCGGCCCATGTTGAGGACGGGCGTGTGGTGGCCGAGCTGCCGGTTGCGGGGCATCCGTGCGCGGCGCGTGCCCTGTGCGCCCGCAGTCGGCATCGCCTGTCTATGCCGTTTGACGAGCGCGATCGCATTGTGCACCCCATGCGCCGACGAGCTGATGGCTCGGGGTTCGATGTGATTTCGTGGGACGAGGCGTTCGCGCAGATCGCGGCGCGCCTTGGGGAGATTGTTGACGGGCATGGCGCCCGTGCGCTGGGCATGACACTTGGCGTGCCCTCGTTCGACCGTTATTGGGCCTATCGTTTTATGCACGCGCTGGGATCTCCCAACGTGTACGGTGCCGACGGCGCCTGCGAGGTGAGCCGCCTGACCGGCTGGGAGCACAGCTTGGGCTACAGCCCGGCCTCCGACTTGGCCCATACCGATTGCATCATGTACCTGGGGCGCTCCATCGTGGATTCGTCGACGATGGGCGCAGTCGACGCTTTGAACGATGCCCGTCGGCGCGGGGCCAAGATCATTGTGGTGGATCCGCGGCGCAGCGGTTCGGCCGCGCTTGCCGATCGCTGGCTGCGCGTGCGCCCAGGCTGCGACTTGGCGTTGCTGCTGGGTATTGCCCACGTTTTGATAGCCGAGGACCTGTACGACCACGACTTTGTGGCCCGCTATACCACGGGCTTTGATGAGCTGGCGCAGGCGGCTGTCGCATGGACGCCCGAGTGGGCCGAGTCGATGTGCGACGTGCCGGCAGCGGAGATTGTGGCCACAGCGCGCGACCTGGCCGCTGCGGCGCCTGCCGCCGTGGTCGACGCGGGCTTTCACGGCGGCATCGGTATCGCGTATGCCAATAGCACCCAGACCGCGCGTGCTATCTGCTTGGTGGATGTACTTCTGGGCTGCATCGGACACGCGGGCGGTGCACTCAACCCGTCCACGCCGCTTGTGTTGGGCGACCTCGATCCCGAACGCTTTGCGACGCCGTCAGTGCCGCGTGAGCCTAAGTTGGGGTCCGAGCGCTATCCGCTCGTCGACCCCGAGCGCGGTCTGTGCACGACCATCGGCCAGTCGATTCTGGCCGGCGATTTGCGTGGGCTCATCGTCTATGCCAGTAACCCCGGTGCGGGCTATGGCAATGCACAGGCTTGGTTGGGTATTTTGCAGCAGCTCGACTTGCTCGTGACGATTGATATTCGCTGGTCCGAGACGGCGCGCGCTTCCGACTTCGTGCTGCCCGACGTGACGTATCTGGAGGCCGATCGCGGAGTGGGCACAGTCGTGGGCGCCAACGATGCGCGCGTGTTCTACCGCAACGCCGTGCTGCCTGTGCAGCATGACGACACACGTTCCGGTCGGGAGATCTTTGCCGGTCTGGCGCAGGCGTGTGGCGTGGGTGAGTACTTCCAGTTTACGTCTGACGATCTGGCGGCTGCCCAGGTGGCGCCTTTTGGGATTGATCTTGCCGCACTCAAGGAGCGCGGTTGGGCCGATACGGGTGTTGCGTTGCCGTCGCGTACGGGCGAGCCGGCGATTCCCTTGGATGGCGGCAAGATAGCGCTGGCAAGCAGCGTGTGGGAGCGCTCCGGTTTGGGTCGTGTGCCCGGCTGGATTGCCCCGATGGTGGAGCCGGGGCCGGGGATGTTTCGCCTCATTAGCGGCAATCGACCCTTTGAGTCGCATACCTCGCGAAGGCTTGCAGCCCAAGGTGCCGCTGAGGCTGGGTCGGACCTGGATGCCGTGCAGATGAATGCCGATGCTGCTGCGCACATGGGCATCGCCGACGGCGAGATCGTCGAACTCGTGAGCGATATGGGCCGCGACCGCGTGCGTGTGGAGACGACGCCGTATCTGCATCCGGCGTGCATCTTCACCTCGGCCGCCCCCGGTGGGCGTTCGTTTGACGCCGATGCCGGTTGCGCTCAAGGCTTGGGCGTGGGCCCGCTCGACCATACGCCGTTGCGTTGGGACCCGTTGACGGGTGCCGCGCTCACCCAGGAAAACGCCGTTCGCGTGGAAAAGATTGTCGCGCGTGGGGATAATGACGAGTAATTGACTCAGCTGATGTATTCGACTGATCCACGTTTCTTTTGAAAGGCCGCACATGAGTGATAGCCAGAACATGTCCGATGAGGTGCGCGCCCGCCTGCGCGCCATTCCTTCCGTCAACGAGCTGCTTGCCGAGTGGCCGGTGGTGAAGGCTGCGGGGGAGACCTGCGACGCGGTGGTGCATGCCGCCGTGACGGCTGAGCTCGACGAGGAGCGCGCCGCGATTCGTGCCGGTGCCGTCCCGCGTTCCAAGCGCGAGCTGGCCTCGGCCATCGAGTGGCGTGCGCATCGCTCCGCACTGCCGAGCCTGCGCCCCGCCGTCAACGCCACGGGTGTGGTCATCCATACCAATCTGGGCCGCGCCCCGCTCGCGGAGTCGGCGGCAAAGGCCGTGGCCGAGGTTGCGCGCGGCTACAGCACGCTCGAGTACAGCGTGAACACCTGCTCGCGCGGGTCGCGCAAGGAGCATGCCGCGCAGCTGATCCGCTCGCTTACCGGTGCCGAGGACGCGCTCGTGGTCAACAACAACGCCGCCGCGGTGCTGCTGGTGCTGGCGACTCATGCCGTGGGCAAAGAGGTCATCGTCAGCCGCGGCGAGCTTGTCGAGATCGGCGGCAGCTTCCGTATCCCCGACGTCATGGAGGCCTCGGGCGCCAAACTCGTCGAGGTCGGCGCCACCAACCGCACACATCTGGGCGACTACGAGCGCGCCATTACGCCCGAAACGGCCATGATCCTGAAGGTTCATCCTTCCAACTATCGCATCGAGGGTTTTCACGAGGAAGTGACCTCAAAGGAGCTTGCCGCTCTGGCCCACAAGCATGGTCTGCTGTTCTACGAGGACCAGGGCTCGGGCGCGCTGCTGCCCGACGACATCTTGGTGCGCGGCGGCGAAGAAACCACGCCGGCTTCGGTTTCGGCAGGGCTCGATCTGGTGTCGTGCTCGGGCGATAAATTGCTCGGTGCCGCACAGGCGGGCATTATCATGGGCCGTCGCGATCTGGTCCAGGCCTGTGGGTCGCATCCGCTTATGCGCGCCCTGCGCCCGGGCAAGTTGGCGCTCACGGCGCTCGAGGCTACGCTGCGCATCTACATGGACGGCGCCGACGTGGCCCATCGCGATATTCCGGTGCTCAGCATGCTTACGCTGCCGCAGGCTCATTTGGAGCGACGTGCCCGCAAGCTGTGCGATCGTATGGTTGACGGGCTCGATAAGGCCGGTTGCCCGTGCGCCGTTCAGGTGGAGATCGTCGAGGAATCGTCGACCCCCGGTGGCGGCTCGCTGCCTACCGTTGAGCTGCCGACGATGTGCGTTGCCGTGCGTCTTGTTGACGAGCACCTGTCCATCGACGCGCTCAAGCGCTCGCTTGTCCAGGACTTCGACACGCCGGTCGTCACGCGCACTTCGCACGATCGCATTTTGTTTGATGTGCGCACGCTCGTGGGCGACCGCGATATCGAGACGGCGGCGTCGACGCTTGCCGCATGCGTTGAGAAGGCGATTGCTCGATGAGTGAGGTTCAGGCGCTGGTGGAGTGTCCCGTTATCGTTGGCACGGCGGGCCATGTCGACCACGGTAAGTCGGCACTGATCGAGGCGTTAACCGGCAAAAATCCCGACCGTCTGGAGGTTGAGCGTCGTCGCGGCATGACCGTTGAACTTGGCTTTGGCGAGCTGGCGCTGCCGAGTGGCAAGATTGTGGGCCTGGTCGACGTGCCTGGTCATGCCCACTACCTGCGCGCCATGGTGCAGGGTGCCACGGGCATTGATGTTGCCGTGTTGGTGGTCTCTGCCGTCGAGGGCGTGATGCCGCAGACCCGCGAGCACGTGCATGTGCTGGAGCTGCTGGGCGTTACACATATGGTGGTCGCGCTGACTATGTGCGACCTGGCTGATGCCGAGATGACCGAGCTTGCCGAGCTCGATGTCGATGACTTTTTGTCGGGTACCGTGTTTGCGGGCGCGCCGATTGTGCCCGTGTCGTCTAAGACGGGCGCGGGGATCGACGGGCTGCTTGCGGTGCTCGACGAGCAGGTTGCCGCTTGCTGGGACGCCTGCCGCGACCGTTCCGATCGGAGCGATGCCGCGCCGCGTCTGCCCATCGACCGCTGCTTTACGATTAAGGGTGTCGGCACCGTCGTGACGGGAACGCTGCACGATGCGCCGGTTGCGGTGGGCGAAGAGCTCGTCGCGCTGCCGTCGCGTACGGTCTGTCGCGTGCGCGGGATTCAGGTGCATGGCGATACGCCGCGGGCATTGCCCGGTCAGCGTGTGGCGCTCAACTTGGTGGGCGATGCCGTCGCCGCGCTCGATCGCGGAGAGATGCTCGGCGTGCAGGGTCGCTTTGGCCAGACGATGCGCTTTATGATGGTGTTCACTTACCTGGGCCGCGAGGGTGCCAAGCCGCGCGTGCTCGAGTCGGGCGCGCGCGTGCATGTGATGGCGGGTACGGCCGAGGTTGTCGGTCGCATCATGTTCATGGAGGGCGAGGCCCCCATGGCGGTGGGCGAGACCCGTATTGTTCAGGTGCGCTTGGAAAACTCGCTGCCGCTGCGCGCCGGCGACCATGCCGTGGTGCTGTCCTATTCGCCGGTCA
>ERZ1034928.949-NODE-949-length-11680-cov-4.217548_pt1 | contig 11680 bp, 9 predicted proteins | sample MGYA00520627_ERZ1034928 | MGnify/ENA primary metagenome ERZ1034928 (study PRJEB33766, sample SAMN09781755) | gut metagenome | biome: gut microbiome | host: Homo sapiens | place: Madagascar | study: EMG produced TPA metagenomics assembly of the PRJNA485056 data set... | reverse complement strand
TCGGCGAGCCGTCCCGCGAGGTCCGTCCCCACCGTGCCCGCGCCCGTCACCGTGAAGGCGGCGTCCGCGCCGAGGTTCGCCAACGCGGCGCGCGCATCGGTACAGAGTTCAATCTTGCCGTTAAAGTCGGCAAAGCGCGCCGCGTCGGCCGCAAGCGTGCCCGAGCCGACCGCGAGCACCGCGCCCGCGCCGCCCGTCACCGCGCCGTTGAGCGCGGACGCCTCGCCGGCGGCGAGCGCCAGGGTCTGGCCGTCTTCCAGCGCGAGCGTCGCGCCGGCGGCGAGGTCGAGGCGCGCGAACGCGACGCCCTTCCAGAAGGCGTCGCCGCGCGTCAGGGGCCCCGCCCCGCCGAACACCTTGCCCGCCAGGCGGATGGACATGCCGTCGTTCCACGCGAGTTCGCCGTAGAAGAGATCCAATGCGTGGAAGCCGCGCGCAAGCGTGCGCGTCGTCCACACCGTCTTGCATTGGGCGCGCTCGAACCACTCCTCGCCGTCCAGGTAGACCTGCCCGTAGTCGTCGGCGTAGAGGCACGCCCGGACCTTCTCATCCTGCGGCATCAGGAAGAGCGTCCGCGCCCACGCCATGTAGGAGTCCTTCCACTGCCAGGCGGCGGGGAACCAGCCGTTGGACAGCGCAAAGGGCTTCTCCTTCGAGAAGACGGTGAGGACGCGGTTCGTCTCCACCGTCTTGTCGAGCCCCGCCCAGACCGCCTCGAAGTTCGCATGGGGCGTGTGCGTCGCCCAGATGTTCTTGATCTCGCCCTCGGTTCTCCCGCCTGCGAAGACGAGGACGCCGTGGCGCTGGGCCGCCGGACTCTCCACGATGCGCGCACCCGCGCCGGCGGCAACCGCGACGGGGCCGAACGCGCCGGGGGCCTCCCAGTCGCCGTTGCCCGCGAACACCGCCTCGCCCGCCGTCACGACGACACGGCCCGGATGGAAACCCGGCGCGGCGCGGAGAGTCAGGGATCCCGCGCCCGTCTTTTCAAGGGTCGCTCCCTCGTCCACCGCCACGGCGAGCGCGGCGGCGGCGGCCACGTCGAACGTGAGGTGCGTCCCCTCGCCCTGCACGCGCACCGTGCCCGTGAAGTCCGTCGGCGCGGCAAGCGTGGCAGACGCGGTAAACAAGGCGTCATCGCCCGCGCCGGGCGGGGTGTTCCCTTCCCAGTTCGCGTCCGTCGTCCACAGGCCGTCGCCGGCCGCACCCGTCCATGTCGCCGCCAGCGACGCACCGACGCACAGCACCGCCGCCAACATGCATACGCACTTGATCTGCATGGCAATCACCCTCCAAAACTTCAAATTTCTGTGTCCACGATGGCAATAGGATAGCAGAACGGTCATCCTCTGTCAACGAGGGGGGGGGCAATTGCGAATTCAACACGATTACGTGCTTATTTTTGCAGATATAAGCACATCAAAACATTCCTTCAAGCAGGAAGCCGAGGGTTTTCCGCACTAGGGGTTCTTCCGCTGCGAGTAGACGGGGGCGAGGGCGTCGTGGATGCGCTTGTAGCAGGTATAGAGGTGGTCGTACTTCGCCGCCGCCGCCGGGTCGGGCGCGATCGTGCGGTCGACGTGCAGACACTTCGCCACGGCGTCCCTCACGTCCCGGAAGACGCCGATGCCCGTGCCCGCGAGAAGGCACGCGCCGAAGGAGGCGTCGCCCGGCGTGGGCACCGCGACGGAGCAGTTGAAGACGTTCGCCACGATCTCGCTCCACAGTTTCGAGCGCGCGCCGCCGCCGATGAGGAAGATCCGCTTCACCGGGAGGCGCATCTCCTTCAGCGTGCCGTAGCAGTCGCGCAGCGAGAAGGCGACGCCCTCCAGGAGCGCGCGGCAGAAGTCGGCGCGCGTGGAGCCGATGGAGACGCCGGTGAAGCTCGCGCGCAGGTTCGCGTCCCAGTACGGGCAGCGCTCCCCCTGCAGGTAGGGGTGGAAGAAGACGCCGCGCGCGCCGATCTCGCTCGTCGCCGCCTCGGCGTCCATGACCTCGTAGAGGTTGCGCGCCGCGCCCGCCTGTTCCGCCTTGAAGAAGCAGTCGCGCATCCAGCGCTGGCAGAGGGCGGCGGCGTTCGTGGCGCTCACCGAGTACCACATGCCCGGCACGATGTGCGAGTAGGTGAGCGTCTTCGGGTGGGGGTGCGCCTCGGCCGTCATCGCGTTGACGTTGCCGGCGGTCGCGAGCTTGATGATGAGGTCGCCCGGCTCGACGGCCCCCGCGCCGTAGTCCTCCACCGCGCTGTCGCTGGAGCCGCAGACGACGGGCAGCCCCTCGGGGAGGCCCGTCGCGGCGGCGGCGGACGCGGTCACGTGCCCGGCGACGTCGGTGGGCGCGAGGAAGCCCGGCAGGGCGGCGCGCGAAAGGCCCGCGAGTTCCACAAGCTCGTCCGCCCAGTCGCCCTTCCGCATGTCGTAGAAGAGCGTGCCCTGCGCCTCGATGCGGTCGGTGGCGGCGCGCCCCGTGAGGAGGTAGCGCACGTAGTCCTTCACGAAGAGGACGTGCTTCGTCCGCGCAAGCGCGTCCGGCTCGTTCGCCTTGAGCCACATCATCTGCGGCAGCGTCCAGGTGGGCGCGGGCATCTGGTAGCAGGTGGAGAACACCTTCTCGCCCCAGCCGGCGCGCAGCGCGTCGCACTCGGCGGTCGCGCGCTGGTCGGTCCACATGATCGTGCGGCGCACGGGCGTGAACGCGGCGTCCAGCAGCACGGCGTTGTGGGTGGAGCCGTCGAGCGCGCAGGCGGCGACGTTCTTCAGGTCGACGCCCTTCGCGGCGAGCTTCCGCAGGGACTCCTGGAGGGCGGCCCACCAGTCGGCGGGCTCCTGCTCGCTCCAACCGGGGTGGTCGTGCCAGGTCGTGTACTCCGTCGAGGCTTCGCCGACGAACGAGCCGTCCGTGCCGAGGGCCGTCACCTTGCACCCGCCGGTGCCGTAGTCGATGCCGAGCAGCGTCTTCATCAGATTCCCTTCCTGTTTCCCGTTAACGCAGATCGCCTTGCGAAGCATCTGCGTTCCATTCTCCCGCCTCAGAACTCGCTCGCGTCGCAGACGAGGTTGTCCATGATGTAGTCCTTGCGCTCGGGCGTGTTGGCGCCCATGTAGAACTTGATCGTCTTGTCGAGTTCGCTGTCCTCCTGGCAGGCGACGGGCGTGAGGCGCATGTCCTTGCCGATGAAGTCGGCGAACTCCTCCGGGTTCAGCTCGCCGAGGCCCTTGAAGCGCGTGATCTCCGCCTTCGCGCCGCACTTGGCGATCGCCTTCTCGCGCTCTTCGTCGGTGAAGCAGTAGTGCTGCTCCTTCTTGTTGCGCACGCGGAAGAGCGGCGTCTCCAGGATGAAGACGCGCCGGTCGAGGACGAGCTGCTTGTAGAAGCGCATGAAGAACGTCGTGAGCAGGTTGCGGATGTGGAGGCCGTCCACGTCGGCGTCGGTCGCGAAGATGATCTTGCCGTAGCGCAGGTGCGCGAGCGTCTCCTCGATGTCGAGCGTCTTGATGAGGTTGAAGAACTCGACGTTCTTGTAGAGGACGTCCTTGGCGAGGCCGTACGTGTTGAGCGGCTTGCCGCGCAGGAAGAAGACGGCCTGGCGGTCGGCGTCGCGGCTGCGGTTGAGCGTGCCGCCGGCGGAGACGCCCTCGGTGAGGAAGATCATCGTGTCGCTGCCCTCGGGCTGGCCGGTCTTCTTGTCGAGCTTGTCGAGCTTCAGGTGGCGCTTGCAGTCCTTGAGCTGCGGCACGCGCACGCTGACGGCCTGGCTGCGCTCGCGCGCCTGCTTCTTGATCGTGTTGAGCTGGCTGCGCAGCTTCGCGGTCTCCTCCACCTTCGCGACGAGCTTCTCGGCCTCGGCGGCGTTCTTGTGGAAGAGCGCCTCGGCCTCCTTCTTGATCTCGGCGACGAGTTCGGCGCGGATTTCCGGCGAGCCGAGCTTCGTCTTCGCCTGGCCCTCGAAGGTCGGCTCCTGCATGCGGATCGCGACGGCGCCGATGATGCCCTCGCGCACGTCGTCGCCGTCGAACTTCTTCTTCGCGTACTCGTTGAGGGCCTTCGTGAGACCCTCCTTGAACGCGGAGAGGTGCGTACCGCCCTCGGTGGTGTGCTGTCCGTTCACGAAGGAATAGTACTCCTCCGAGAAGCGATTCGTGTGGGTGAAGACGAACTCGAGCGTCTTGGAGCGGAAGTGGAAGGGCTGGTAGACCTTCTCGAACTGCGCCTCGTCCTGGATGAGGTCGGCAAGGCCTTCGTCCGAGACGACCTTCGTGCCGTTGAGATCGAGCGTGAGGCCGGCGTTGAGATAGGCGTACATCTTGAGGCGGCGCATCACGTGGTCTTCGCGGAAGCGGAACTTCCTGAAGATCGTGGGGTCGGGAAGGAACTCCACGCGCGTGCCGTTGCGCTCGCCCGCGTCCTTGCACTTGCCGCGGTGCTTCTCTTTGAGGACGCCCTTCTCGAAGAGCGCGTCGGAGTATTCGCCGTCGCGCACGGCGCGCACGTAGAAACGGTCCGAGAGCGCATTCACGGCCTTTGTGCCGACGCCGTTCATGCCGACGGAGAACTGGAAGCTCTCGGTGTTGAACTTGCCGCCCGTGTTGAGTTCGCTCACGCAGTCCACGACCTTGCCGAGCGGGATGCCGCGCCCGAAGTCGCGGATCGCGCACGCGCCGGAGTTCCAGTCGAGCCGGATCTCCACGCGGCGGCCGAAGCCCATGATGAACTCGTCGATCGCGTTGTCGATGACCTCCTTCAGGAGCACGTAGATGCCGTCGTCGTAGTCGCTGCCGTCGCCCGCGCGGCCGATGTACATGCCGAGCCGCCGACGGATGTGCTCCATCGGGTTGAGGTGCTGGATGTTGTCGTCGTCGTATTTTGCCGTTGCCATGCCAACCTACCGCGCCCCTAGTTGTTCCCCTGCAGGTCCTGGTAGGCCGTGCCGTTGAACGACACCTCACGGCCCGAACAGAGCCACTTCGTGAGCTGTTCGGCGCCGCCGCTCTCGGGGTACATCAGCTTCTCGACGTGTCCGTCGGCAAAGGCGACGTGCCCGGCGAGCTTGCCACCGCTCAAGGCATGGTTGAAGCCAATCGTCTCGTTGTCCTTCTTGTATTGCAGCACACAGTCACCCCGGTTGCCGCTGCCGTTCACATTCGCCGAGAGACCGCGCTTCGCGTCCGTGAGGCCCTGGATCTCGGCAAAGAGCAACACCTTGTCCGGCGGGCGCACGACATCCCCCCTCTTCGTGGTGTCATAGACGGAGAGATTACCCCGGGACTGGCTCGTCCACAAAGGAAAAGGCCGTCCATCTTCGTTCCACTTGAACGCCTCGTTCATCACATAGCTCCAACCCGGATGGCGCTTGTTCGCCTTTAAGCACGCCGCGTCGTGGACCGGGCACACGTAGACCTTCTCCGACCGACCACCCATTGCCCAGATGCATCCGTTCGTGATGGCATAGCGCAGCAGTTCCTGGTCTCCCTCGCTGAATGAAATGTACGAGGGGCACCCTTTCGACGAATTGTTCACCCCACCTTTCGTGTTCCAGGAAATCCAGCCCGCACGTTCGGGGTAGGTCACACTTCTACCCTTCCAAGACGTCCATTTCAGAGACCCCGCCGGCGGATAGTTGCCGTCGCCGTCGTGCATCGTGAAGGTGTTCACGGCGACGGAGAGGTCGCGCAGATTGCTGATGCACTGGGTGGCGCGCGCCGCATCGCTCGTACCGCCCAGGAGCCCCAGCATCACGGCGGAGAGGATGCCGATGATGCCGATGACGACAAGAAGCTCGATGAGCGTGAAAGCCGATTTGTTGCCTGTTTTCATGGGTGCGTATTATCTCACGAATCGCGTGCGTGCGCAAGTGCGGAGTGTGTGCTATACTACGCCCATGTCGCAGGAATGGAACATCAAGAGTCGCGGACACGTCTGCACGATCTGCCAGAAGCCGCTTGTGGACAAGGCCCCGGTCGTTTCGGCCCTCCATGAACTCCCCGACGGGTACGAGCGCCTGGACTGCCATCCCGAATGCTGGAAGACCGCCCCGCGCAGCTGGGAGCCCTTCAGCCTCTGGGAGGGCGTCTACCTCGCCCCCCCGCCGCCCGACGCGCGCAAGGAGCCGCTGAAGAAGGAGACGGCGGACGACCTGCTCAGGCGCCTCGTCTCGCTCGACGACCCCGCCATGAAGAACGTCGTCTACGTGCTGGCGGTGATGCTGGAGCGCGCGAAGATCCTCGTCGAACGCGACGCGCGCGAACAGGCCGACCACACGATCATCCGCGTCTACGAACACCGCAAGACCGGCGAAAGCTTCATCGTCCTCGACCCGCGCCTGCGCCTCGAAAACCTCGCGGAGGTGCAGCAGCAGGTCGTCGCCCTCCTCTCCGGCACGATGACCCTCGGCGAGGTCAACGCCCCCGGCTGAAGAAGGCCTTGGCCTGCTCGGCGTCGCCCTGTTCCTCCATCAGGACGCCGAGGTTGTGGAAGGCCGTCTCGCAGCCCGCCGCCGCCGCGCGCCGGAGGAGCGATTCGACATATTCGGGCATATAGAGGCGGCGGTTCGCGTCGCGCGCGTGGAGAAGCGCGGCGAGGTTGTTCGCGGCGACGGGGCTCTCCTTCACGCGCATCGCCGCAAGGGCCCGCGCCGCGTCGGGGAATTCGTCGAATCCCACGATCGGCCAGTCCTTCTTGCCGTCCCACATCACGAACTGGTAGTCGCGCGGACGTCCCTCGACGCCCAGTTCGCTCGTGAGGAGCAGGTACAGGTTGTCCGCGACCTTCCAGCCCGCGATCCAGCCACCCACCGTGGCCGAGCCTCCGCCGAACAGCCCCTTCTTCGTGAGGATGGCGAACTGGCTCCAGAAGTCCGGGTTCAGGTCCACCCGGTAGCCCGCGAGCGCCTGGACGGTCTTCGCGTCGCAGCGCGCGAACTTCGTGTCCAGCTCCATCACCGCCCAGTCCGAGAAGACCTTGTTCACGTAGGCGCACGCACGGGCGGACCGCTCGCGCGAAGTCCCTCCCGCGTCCTCCCGCTTCAGGACGTAGCCGCCGTCCTCCGCGCGCACCAACCCCTTCTCCAGCAACCCCTCGATCCGCGCCACGTCAAACGGCCACCGCTTCAGGTCCGCACCGGGATCGGCCTCCCACCGCATCGGCTTCGCGGGGGGCGTGAACCGCTCGCGCGCATCCAGCATCCGCGCGGCAAGCGACCGCGCCGGCAGGCCCTCCGCCCCGCATACGGCGGACAGGAACGCAACCAGCGCGAGAATGCGCCCTGCGCGTCCCGTGACGGCCGAAATCCCTGAACTGTCCTTGAACGTCATGTACATATTGTACCATACGACGGCCCCGCAGGCATAGAACGGCCTTGTGGGAAGGAGGACCAACGTCATTTTGACCACTGAACACACTGAAACCGCCTCCGGCGGTACACTGAAAACACTGAATGCCGAGCCTTTACACCTCCCAATACGTTCTGTGTGTTCTGTGTCGGCGAAGCCGTTCTGTGTGTTCAGCGGTAAAAAAAAAAAAACGGACGCGACAAGCGCGTCCCTCCCGTATCCAAGCGCGTCTCTCCATCTGCGCGAACCCTCAGGATTCACCCTTCCTGGGAGGGACGGGCTTGTCCCGTCCGCAATCGCTCCCGCGCGTCCGTTCATCCACCATCGGCCGCGCAGGAGCGTGGCCCTCCCATATGCATCTCTGGCCAGTACATAATGCTTTCTGTGTGTTCCGTGGTAGATTCTCAACCATTGCCCTGCATGCGATAGGCCCAGTACATGACGTGGCGAGAAGAAGACCTCAGCCGCCACATCTGCCACACGGGCGACCTTCCGTCTTCGTACAGGGATAGCCTCGTGTCTTGCGGTAATTCTCGCAGCGTGCATTATGCCGTGCGCCCGAATTTGTCGAGAGCCAATATCCCGTTTCGGGCCAATCCTCGTTGACGGGCGCTGCGGTGCGTTGGGAGATGGGACCACGCCCGGCGAAATACTCCCTGCGCTCAGAGGGAGGCGTCGTCTCGTCCTCGAATGACGCTCCCACCTGTGTCCGTTGTACGGAGGCCGACCCGCTCGAAGCCATCTTCTTGACCCATCCGCCCGAACGACGTCCCGATTTGTCGGGATGCGTCCAATGGACAAGGCCCCCTTTCGCGTTGGCGATGAATTCTCCCCTGAACGAAACATCGTCGCCAATGCTCACATCTTCCAGACGGGGCCATTCGTCAATGTTGTTCACGATGAGTACCGTCCGTCCATCTCCATCCGCGACGATGAATCGCTGATGGCACGGCGGAACGAGATCGTCCGGCAGAATCCGCGTAATGCGACCTGTCCCCGTCACCCATGTCCTGTCCTTGAACGTGGCGAACGAACAACCCACGGTCTGGGTCGGTGTGTCTCCATGAGGACTGCGCTGGTGTGGTGCTGCCTCAAGAGGCATCCCCAGGAGTCCACCGATCAGGAGCCAGATGACTCCACGCCGCATGGCGTTCCCCAACGTCCACATGATGTGCTTCATTGTTCTGCCTTCTTTCTTCATTGCTCTACCTTCTTTCCGCCACACACAAATCTCCGCTGTCTGTGTTCCACCAAAGGTACTTGCAGAACTCGGACGCGACAAGCGCGTCCCTCCCGCTTTCTGTGTGTTCTGTGTCGGCGAAGCCGTTCTGTGTGTTCAGTGGTCAATCTCCTCAGGGGGAATTTGAACCACTGATAACACCGATCCGCGCTGCGCGAGACACTGATAAACACTGATTCAGTCCCTCCAATCTGTGTCTATCCGTGGCGGGCGAAGCCCGTATCTGTGCCATCTGTGGTAAAGGGCCTCTGTGGACGGCGTAGGGCAGCACCCTAGTCCATCACGCGGTCGTAGGTACCGCCGCCCTCGCCGCTTTCGCCGGCGTCGCCCGCGTCCACGGGACGCATCGGCTTCACCTTCGGGCGCGCGCCGAAGAGGACGGTGCCGAGGCGGATCCACGTGGCGCCCTCCTCGACGGCGATGCGGTAGTCGTTCGACATGCCCATCGAGAGGCGCGGCAGGGAGACGCCGAACGCGGCCTCCATTACGTCGCGCAGCTCGCGGAGGCCCGCGAAGACGGGGCGCGTCTCCTCGATCTTGTCCGCCGGCGTGAACGGCGCCATCGTCATGAAGCCTTCGAGCGTGAGGTTCGGCGCGGCGAGCGCGCGTTCGACGGCGGCGGGGACATCCTCTGGACGCATCCCGTCCTTCGAGCGTTCGCCGCTCATGTTGACTTCTAGGAGGATGCGCGGGCGCGCGCCCATTTCGTCCGCCAGGAACTGGAGACGGTCGATGAGTCCGATCGAATCGATCGAGTGGAACGTCGAGAAGAGCGCGAGCGCGGGGCGCACCTTGTTCTTCTGGAGATGCCCGATCAGGTGCCATTCGGGACCCGACACGGCGAGCGGCTGTTTCCAGGCCGCCTCCTGCACCTTGTTCTCGCCCACAATGCGCAACCCCGCCTCCCATGCCTCGCGCACGACCTCGGGTCCATGCGTCTTCGTGACGGCGACGATCTCCACGTCGTCCGCACGCCGGCCCGACACCCTGCAGGCGTCGGCGACGGTGGTCTGCACTTCGGCGAGGATGTCCGCAAGCGCGCGCATGGGTCAGGCCTGCTTGAGCGCCGCGACCTCGGCCTTGAGGGCCTTCAGCTCGGCACGCGTCTTCTGGAGCATCTTCGGCGCGAGCGTGATCGCGGCCAGGTCCTTCATCGACATCGCGGGCGCGCCGATCACGTACTTGAGCGACCCGTCGAGCGACTGCGGCACGCCCGCCTGGGGGCCGACCTGCACGCCGTCCGCGATCTTGATGTGGCCGGAGATGCCGGCCTGCGCCCAGATGAGGCAGCCCGTGCCGATCTGCGTGGACCCCGCGACGCCCGCCTGCGCGATGATGCCCGAATAGCCGGCCACCTTCACGTTGTGGCCGATCTGCACGAGGTTGTCGATCTTCGTCATCGGGCCGATGTACGTGCGCCCGATGCGCGCGCGGTCGATCGTCGTGTTGGAACCGATCTCCACGCCGTCGCCGAGCTCGACGATGCCGAGCTGCGGAATCTTCTCGATCTTCGGCCGGCCGTCCTCGAACGTCGTGTTGTAGCCGTAGCCGTCCCCGCCGAGGCGCACGCCGCAGTGGAGGATCACGCCCCGGCCGACCTTCGTGCCCTCGCGCAGCGTGACCTGCGGATAGATGTGGGTGCCGGCGCCAACCGTGCAGTTCTCGCCGATGAAGACCTGCGCCTCGATGACGCAGCCGTCGCCGATGACGGCGTTCTTCTCGATGACGGTGTAGGCGCCGACGTGGACACCCGCGCCGAGGCGCACGCTCGGGTCGACGACCGCCGTGGGGTGGACGCCGGGGGCGCGCACGGGCGCCGGCGGCGCGAAGAGCTCCGCCGCCTTCATGCAGGCGTGGTTGGGGTCCGCCACGCGGATGATTGCGCACGGCGCGCCGTGCGTCCAGTCCGGCGGCAACAGCACGCAGGAGGCCTTCGTGGTCTCCACGAGCTTCACGTGCTTCGGGTCCTTGCAAAAGCTCAAATCGCCGGGGCGCGCCTCCTCAAGACCGCCGCAGGCGGAGAGTTCGACGTCGGCGCCCTCAAGCGTGCCCCCCAGCGTCGCCGCGAGTTCGGATGCCTTCATCGTGGGCCTCACTTCGCGTCGGCGGCGGATTTCTTTTCGTGCCGCTTGGCGGGATCGACCTTCAGCGCCTTGAGGATTTCGTCCGTCACGTCGAGCGAGTCCTTCGAGAACGCGAGCATCGTCGAATCGGCGATGATGTCGTAGCCGTTGGCCTTGGCGAAGGCGTTGATCTTCGCGCGGATGTCCTCGGTCTCCAGCTTGAGGAGGCGGGTCTCCAGGTCCGTCAGCTCGTTCTGGAAGTGCTGCGCCGAGGCGCGCAGTTCCTGCTGGGCGGCGAGAAAACGGCGCTGCACGTCTTCAAGCTTCTTCTGGGCGTCCGCCTTGGCGCTCTGGGAGAACATCGGGTTCATGAGGTCGGCCTGGACCTTCTTGCCCTCGTCGGCAATCGTCTTCGCGGCCTCCTGCTGGCGTTCGAGCTTCGCCTTGTAGTCCTTGTCGGTGGACTTCACGAGGGCGCGATTGGACTCGTGGTTCGGGTGCAGCCGCACGAGATCCACCATGTTCACCGTCCCGACCTTCAGTTCCGCCGAAGCCCCCATCGCGGCCGCAAGGGCCAAGGCCATCATCATCTTCTTCATTGACGTCATCCTTTTCTTTTAAGTTAAGCCGCTTCGCTTCAAGTAGTTAAGTAGTTAAGCCGCTTCGCTTCAAGTAGTTAAGTGGTTAAGTGGTTAAGTCGCTTCGCTTTAAGTAGTTAAGTGGTTAAGTGGTTAAGCCGCTTCGCTTTAAGTAGTTAAGTGGTTAAGTCGCTTCGCTTTAAGTAGTTAAGTGGTTAAGTCGCCAACCAGTAAGGTCTTCACGCAATTCCAAGATTTAACCACTTAATAACGTGACAACTTAACTACTTAACCACTTAACCACTTAATCCCTTTAACCACTTAATCCCTCTAGAAGTCGTATCCGACCGAGAAGGTGAAGACCTTCTCGTCGACGGTCTCGTCCGGATCGACGACGGGCGTGGCGAAGTCGAGGCGGATCGGGAACTGCTCCAGATCGAGGCGCAGACCCACGCCGACCGACCAGCAGAA
>ERZ1034928.948-NODE-948-length-11680-cov-44.687656_pt1 | contig 11680 bp, 8 predicted proteins | sample MGYA00520627_ERZ1034928 | MGnify/ENA primary metagenome ERZ1034928 (study PRJEB33766, sample SAMN09781755) | gut metagenome | biome: gut microbiome | host: Homo sapiens | place: Madagascar | study: EMG produced TPA metagenomics assembly of the PRJNA485056 data set... | reverse complement strand
AGTCAATAAAGATACTGATTCTTTATATCCAAGCATAGAAAACATAGCTAATATTGATTTATTTGCTATCTTGTACCAGGCAGGTTATTTCTGCATTAAGACAGCTGAAGATGGATATTTTAAGGTTGGTATTCCAAATCTTGAGGTAAAGAAAGCTTATTCAAACCTTTTACTAAACCAGCTAACAAGAACTCAAGACACTAAGTTAAGATTCATTGAACCATTCAAAGAGGTTTTAGCATCAGGAAATTTAGGCAAGATAAAAGAGTTATTCAATACCTTTATCAATGAGTTCTCCTATGAAACCGTAAAGAACTTTAATGAAGCATGTTTTAGAGATGTACTAAAGCTTGCAATGCTTACCTTTAATGTATCAGCCTCAACAGAGGTAATGGGCTCTTGTGGCAGAGCAGATATTACAGCCGAAGCTGGTAAGTATCTGTATGTCTTTGAATTAAAGGTAACAGATAACAGTAAAGACATTGCAACAAAACTTTCCGAAGCTAAAGAGCAAATCATAAAGAACAAGTACACAAGACGTCTTACAGATAAAACAGTAGTACCAGTAGCTTTAGTTTTAGAGAATAATTCTAAGAGAAGAGAAAAGACTGATATTCCTGTTTGTGAGATTGTTGCTTTAGAAAAGGTAACAGTTGATTAACCACTAATTTGTCTTTTCTGTCAATTTTAGTTCCTTCTTTTTGAAAGTTGTTTCAGATCGAGGAGAAGCTATTCCAAGAGCTTATCTCTAAATTTTTAACAGCCTTAGAAAATCGTTATGGCTTTCTAAAATTTAAGGCAAATTTTGAAAGTCTACTTTGGTGTAAATTGTGTTCAATTTTCTAAAATTTTAACTTTTTTTAGAAAATTTAAACGGTTACATGTTTTTTATTGCACTAAATCTAAGCGATTGACTAAAATATTCAGAAAAATCATCAAATAAAATAAATCCTTATATTTCAATAAATAACCATTTTATTATCCACAAAATTCATCTTAAAAGCTCATTTTTGAACTTTAGCATATAGAAAAAAACATTAAACACCTATAATACTAGAGTAACTGAGACGAAAGTCTTGATTAACTTATACTAATTAAGTCGCGAAAGTGACTATTTTCAAACAGGGAAATGCGATGCTTATAGGTATTCCTAAAGAGAGCTTGCAAGGTGAGACTAGAGTTGCAGCAACTCCAGACACCGTAGGTAAGCTTTTAAAATTAGGCTTTGAAGTAGCTGTTCAAAGCAATGCTGGTGCTCTTGCAAGTTTTGACGACTCTGCATATGAGAAAGCTGGTGCAAAGATTGGTAAAGAGAAAGATGTTTGGGCAGCCGACATTATCTTTAAGTTAAATGCTCCAACCGATGCTGAAATTGAACTGATGCATGAAGGCCAAACTCTTGTAAGTTTTATCCGTCCTGCTCAGAACAAAGATTTAGTTGATAAGCTCAATGCCAAGAAGGTAACTGTAATGGCAATGGACATGGTGCCACGTATTTCACGTGCTCAGTCTTTAGATGCTTTATCATCAACTGCAAATATTTCAGGTTATCGTGCTGTTATTGAAGCTGCTCATGCTTTTGGCAGATTCTTTACAGGTCAGGTAACCGCTGCAGGTAAAGTTCCTCCTGCAAAAGTAATGGTTATCGGTGCTGGTGTAGCAGGTCTAGCTGCCATCGGTACAGCTCACTCATTAGGTGCTATTGTTCGAGCATTTGATACTCGTCTTGAGGTAGCAGATCAGATTAGATCAATGGGTGGCGAATTCTTAAAGCTTGATTTCAAGACTGAAGATGGCGGTTCATCAGACGGTTACGCTAAGGTAATGTCAGATGAGTTCATCAAAGCTGAAATGGATTTATTTGCAAAGCAGTGTAAAGATGTAGATATCATCATTACTACCGCTGCAATTCCAGGCAAGAAAGCTCCACGTCTGATTACTAAAGAAATGGTAGCTTCAATGAAGCCTGGTTCTGTAATTGTTGACTTAGCTGCTGCAACAGGTGGTAACTGCGATGGTACAGTTGCAGGTAAGGTTATTACTACAGACAATGGCGTTAAGATGATCGGTTACACCGATCTTGCAGCTCGTCTGCCTGCTCAGTCTTCACAGCTTTACTCAACAAACTTAGTAAATCTGATGAAGCTTTTATGCAAGAACAAAGATGGCTTAATCGATGTAAACTTCGATGACGTTGTTCTACGTAACATGACTGTTACTAAAGATGGTGAAGTTACCTTCCCACCTCCAAAGATCAGCGTATCAGCAGCTCCTAAGGCTAAGGCAGATGCTGCAGCTCCTGCAAAGCAAGAGCCTAAGAAAGCAAGCCCAGCTTTAAAGATTGTAGCTCTAGCTGCAATCGTAGTTGCATTCATGTTAATCGGTGGCTACGCTCCAGAGAAGTTCTTACCACACTTCACCGTATTCGTATTAGCTTGCGTTGTAGGTTACTACGTTGTATGGAACGTTTCACACTCACTGCACACTCCATTGATGTCTGTAACTAATGCTATTTCAGGTATCGTGGTTGTAGGTGCAATGGTGCAGATTGGCGATTCAATTATTATCGGCATTCTTGCATTTATTGGTGTTTTACTAGTATCTATCAATATCTTTGGTGGTTTTGCTGTAACACGCCGTATGCTAGCTATGTTCAGAAAACAGCAATAGTAGGTAAGGAGATAATTTAATATGTTAGGTTTAACTCATATGGCCTACATTCTTGCAGCGCTATTATTCATTATGGCGCTAGCAGGTCTATCAAAGCAGGAAACTGCAAAAATGGGCTGTCTATCTGGTATGGTTGGTATGGCCATTGCCTTATTAGCAACCTTCGTTCGCGTTGGCAACATTTTCGATAATCCATCAGTATGTATCTTCGTGATTGTTGTTGCCATGATCGGTGGTGCTGTTGTCGGTATTTACGTTGCACGTAAAGTTCAGATGACTCAGATGCCAGAGCTTATTGCTTGCTTACACAGCTTCGTAGGTTTAGCAGCTGTATTAGTAGGCTTTAACAGCTACATACACATGCAAGAAGATCCTGCTGTATTCTTAGCAACTCCAGTTGCTGAGTTAAATACTGAGTTAGTTGAAATCTTCTTGGGTATCTTTATTGGTGCTGTAACCTTTACAGGTTCTATCGTAGCTTACGGTAAGTTAAACGGTACTTATAAGTTACGTATCTTTAAGTCAGCTCCTCTAACCTTACCATTTGGTAATGCTCTAAATTTAGGTGCTTTAGTTGTTTCATTCCTGTTATTGATTTGGTTCTTAGCAGCTGATTCAGCTCCAGCATTCCCATTATTAGTAATGACAGTTATTGCTTTACTATTTGGTGTTCACTTGGTTGCTGCTATCGGTGGCGCTGATATGCCTGTGGTTATCTCAATGCTGAACTCATACTCAGGTTGGGCTGCTGCAGCATCAGGCTTCATGTTAAACAACGACCTTTTAATCGTAACCGGTGCTTTAGTAGGTTCTTCAGGTGCTATTCTGTCTTACATTATGTGTAAGGCAATGAACCGTTCATTCATCTCTGTTATCGCAGGTGGCTTTGGTAATGCTCCAGCTGCTGCAAAGAAAGATGAGGAAATGGGCGAGTATCATGAGTTAAAGGCAAATGAAGTTGCTGACTTATTAAAGAACTCAAGCTCAGTTATCATTACCCCAGGCTATGGTATGGCTGTAGCTCAGGCTCAGAACGCTGTTGCAGCTTTAACTGAAAAGTTAAAGGCTCGCGGTGTCGAAGTTCGCTTCGCTATTCACCCTGTAGCAGGTCGTCTACCAGGACATATGAACGTTCTGTTAGCTGAGGCAAAGGTTCCATATGATATCGTATTTGAAATGGACGAAATCAATGACGATTTCGAGAATACTGATACTGTATTGGTCATTGGTGCTAACGATACTGTTAACCCAGCAGCAGCTGAAGATCCATCAAGCCCAATCGCTGGTATGCCAGTGCTTGAGGTTTGGAAGGCTCGTAACGTAGTTGTATTCAAGCGTTCTATGAATCCTGGCTATGCTGGTGTTCAGAACCCACTGTTCTTCAAGGACAACACCTCAATGTGCTTCGGTGATGCTAAGAAGACTGTTGAAGATATCGTTGCAAACTTATAATTTAGCTTAAAGCCAGTTTTATAAGATAAGAGGTCTTACCCTAATTGGGGTAGGGCCTTTAATTTTGCCTAAAGACAAAATTAAGATGACCGACAAGTGTATATATAACTATACATGTGATGTTCTTATGGATCTTTACTCTTTAGATGCAAGTCCTGCCAAACTTGTTAAAAGTCAGACCAAAGTAAATTACACTAAGCTTGATCCTGAAAAATTACGTCAAAGTGTAAAGACTCTAAATGAAAGTAAGAATTTAATTGATTATGATGAAGTAATGGGCAAGATACATAAGCGTATAGGACTCAAAAGAGGCTTAAATGCTTTTTTTGTGAAAAAAATTAATTTTTTTATTAAAGTTTTTAACTTGATTGGCCGATAATAGATCGAAAGGCAGAAAAGTATTAAAACTAATTTTGCCAAGGAGAGAATTATGGCTATAGATTCAAGTGCACTGACAAGCATTAAAAATGCTATTGCAAGTTATTCTGGCAGTGAATCTACATATAGTGATAAGCTAAAAAATGATGCTAATAACAGTGTAAATTCATTAGCTCAGAAAGCTTCTTCATTTGCAACCAAGAGCCGTTATAAAGCAGCTTTTGAAGAGAAGATGAAGATTGCTAATGAATCGTCTGATACTGTTGAAATCAGCAAAGAGTCATTGGCAGCTTTAAAGAAATACAATCAGACTGAAGTAAGTGCTGCTGCAAAGAAAGACTCATCAAGCTCAAGTGGCTACACTTATGATTATCAGGCTATCAAGAAAAAGAATCTTGAGAATATAGCTGCTATCGAAAAAGAAGTTGCTCAAAAGTACGGCAAAAAGACTGATGCTGCTGACAGTACCACTAAGACTGCAGATGATAAATCAACAGTAAAGTCTGATGATTCAACAAAAACAGCATCAACTACTGACGGCTCGTCTTCTGATAAGACTACAGCTTCAGATAAGACAACTGATAGCAAGAAGTCAGAGAACACTACCGATACTGAGAAGAAAACTACTTCATACAGCTATGATTACAATGCTATGAAGGCTAAGGATGCAGAGAATGCATCTAAGATCGAAGCTGAGGTTAAAGCTCAGTATTCAGGTCATAACAGTCCAGATGACATTGTAAATTAGTCTGTTATTGATTTTAGTATGAGGAGGAGGGCAGAGACTCTCCTCTTTTAATTTATAGGTAGGTGATTTGACTTAAAGCCTATCCGCTTTTTATCCTTAGGTGATATGAGGCAAAACTAAGAAACTACTAGTTTTATTGCTCATCTTGCAGAATTACCCATGAGCAAGGATCTTTTCCTGCCTCAGCTGTACCAGAACTGCTGATTACTTTAGCAATGGATGCTGAGCTTTTAACAACAATTAAAGAGGTCACTGTAGATTCTAGATCTTTTGAGACCTTGTCGATATCAAATTTTAAAACAGGATCACCTGTAGATACTTGTTGTCCTAACTTGGCTATTGCAGTCATACCTGCACCTGTAAAGCTACTTGTGCCAATACCAAAGGTTACATAAACCTCAACTCCCAGTTCTGTTCTTACAGCAAAAGCATTATTTGAAGCAATAAGTCTTGAGATAGTGCCGGAGCAAGGAGAAACGATAGTATCAGCGCCTTTGTTTGGTACCACGGCAACACCATCGCCAATCAGTCTTTCTGAAATCACTAAATCAGGTACTTCTTCTAATGAAATTAGATTACCGCTAATTGGAGTATATAGCTCTAAATCAGCTTCACCTTTAACATCCTGACTTAAAGTTTGCTTTTTTTGAAAAAAAGAAAAAAGTCCCATTTTTATTCCTTGATAGCTGTAAGAGCCTTCTATTTAATTAACTTGTCTTCTATGAGTCAATCTTTACAGAGAGTTAATAATGTCAGAAAGCTCTGAACCAGAATAAGTAGTCATTATTTTATTATACAGATCTTTATCAAAAGCAGGTTGAATGTCTTCTTCTAGATTTAATCTTTCAACTACAGCTTTGATCCTGTCAATGTTATAAGCACCTGTCACAAGATATGTCACACCCATTCTGTAAAAGAAAGGAATAAGCTCAGGACGTGAGGCAAAGCGTCCAGCCACACCTAAGGTAGCACCTGATTCAAAGGCAGCTTTAGCTGCCATTACAATCATTTTGGCTAAAACAGGTGTAAAGGTTTTATCTGGAGGACATGGAGCTGATGCATACTCAGCTAATGAGCTGGTGCCTATGATCATCATGGATCCTTCTTTAGCGATAGCAGGAGCTAAAAGTACGGCAGCTGGAGTCTCAATCATAAAACTAATCTCCATATCGCCATGATCAATCTTTTCACTATCAAGTTCGTTCAAACTGTCATTTGCTAATTTTAAAAGGTAGTCTTTTTCTGAGATCTTGGTTACCAGAGGGAACACAATGGTAATGGTTCTGCCTTTTGAAGCTCGTAAAAGCGCTCTAATTTCCTTTTTCAAAAGGTTAGTACCAACATAAGCACCATATCCCTTTAATGGTCCTGAATCATCTAATCTAATATTAAATAAAGGTTTCTTATCATCAGCAAAGTCAAAGGTTCTTGCTGTAATTGGAGCACCCTTTTTAATAGGCAAGATGATCTTATAAAAACAGTCGGTCATTTCATCTTCAGATGGTTCATAACTTGAAGATAAAAACAAGAATTCAGATCTTAACAGTCCTAACCCATGGTTTTTAATCTGTTCATTACTACCTTTGCTAATAGCGCCTACTGCACAGGCAATGGTTAGATTTAATAAAGACTCATCATTTATCTGATCCTGATAGAGATCTTGCATTGTAAGCAAGCTCTCTTTGATGTCATCTGATGGCTCTACAATCACAACCGATGAATTACCATCAACTAGTACTGTAGTTCCGTTTTTTATAGTGGTTGCATCAAAAACACCAAACACAGCTGGAATTGATAACTCTCGCAACACTACACCTAAATGTCCTGAGTCATGACCTCCTTCTAAGATCACGCCCTTGATGCACTTAGTATTAAGAGATAATAATTGCGCAGGAGAGATATTAGTAGTTATTAGGATCACGTCTTTAGTAAGTGTAGGCAGTTCAATTTCATCTCCATGAGCATGCTCAAGAGTATGAATGAACTCATTCATAAGTGAGGTTAACTCTTCTTTATCAGCCTTTAAATCATTATTATGCTTATAAAACGCATCAAGATTGCCTAAAAGTACGGTTCTTGCTGCCATACAGGAGGAACAGCCTTGATTTATAAGATCGATAACCTCTCTTTTGTTGTCATCAGAGGTAATAAAGCCTGCAGCTGCGCCTAAAAGATCACGTACTGTGTCTTTGGCTGGATTTACAATTTGACGCAATTTTTGGGCAAATTGGCTGGATTTTTTAATATATCTGTCAATTTCGCTTTCGCTATCAAAAGTAAAGAGTTCTTCTTTACTGTATTCTGATTTCTGCCTTGCTATGACTAAAGCGGGTGCTACTGCAATACCAGCTCCTACAGAAACGCCTGAGAGTGTATACATAAAAACCTCTTGCTTTTATTGCGAAAAAACTAGTTTCTAACAGTTATGAATCTCTAGTTTGTGATAATTACTTATAAACTAGTTAATCCCGCTAGTTCATAACTATGATTTTATTACTATAATTTCTTGCTATTTCAAAGAATTAACTTTTTGCATCTCTACATAATACTTAGTGCCAGCACATACGGCAGCAGGAGGTATCAGAATATTTAATACAGGAATACCTAATAAGAACGCTACGGTAGCGCCTATAGTAAATGTGGGAATAGTATGTGTCTTTAAATCATTCATCATCAATGTAAAAGAGATCTTATGGTTATCATAAGCATAGTCAGTGTACTGCAAAGCTCCCATCCAGGCTGTCAGCAAGAACCAGGCAATAGGTGAGAACACATTGATTACAGGAATAATAGAGATCACAAGACAAATTAGAGCTAAAGGTAAAAAGAACAACTGCTTTTTAAATTCTCTTGCAAGAATTCTGGGGATATCTTTTAAAAGATCAACCACTCCCATGTCATCGCCATGAGTGCCGTTAATTAAAGCTTCTACTTTGTCAGCTAATAGCCCATAGAAAGGTGATGCAATAATCGTAGCTACAGTTGAGAAAAAGTAACCACAGACAAAGATGATCATAAGTCCTAATAAATAGGAAAGTACATAGGCTACAAAAGATAAAAAGTCAGGCAAACCTTCAAATAATGAGAAAATTAAAGCTTTGATGTTTGTAAACAAGAGGTATGAGCAGGTAGACATAAAAAGGACATTCACAATTAAAGGAATGATGATATACAGTCTGCACTCTTTACTCAAAGCTAGTTTTAAACCAGTAAAAATATAGGTAATCGCCTCAGAAATGGTGATCTCGTGAGGTGGTCTTAAGTTAGTCTTTAGATTCTCGTTCATAACTATAATCCTATGCTCTTTTGGCAATGATACCATTTTGACTGAGCTCTTTGCTCAGAGTTCATTGCAAAAATGCACAATTTGCACAAATAGTTCTAAAAGCCCTTTTGGGCACATGTTAAAAGCTTCATTTTGAGTTTACTTTGCTCCTTACAAAATTTAGCTCTTATAAAAGACTTAATCGTGCGATAAAACAAAGAAAAAATAATACATTTAGTTTAAAATAAGATGATTTTGTGAAGACTAAATCCAACCTTCTTTGAAGTTAAAAGTAAGATAAGTTAACAGGAGCAAAAAATGTCACTTAACGATTCAAGTTCTTTAATTTTAATTGTTGGTGCCATTGCCATTTTAGCCTTTGTTGTTCATGGTTTATGGTTTTCTGGCAGAAGCATTAACCGTAAATTAGTTAAAGGCTCAAAAGAAGATCAGGAAATTGCTCTATCAAATGCTGTAGGCAAGGTTCGTATTGTTAAGCCAAAAGAGATTGGTTCTGAAAATGATTTTAATGCTTTAAATGTAAAGCATGAGAATTACTCAAGTCAGAATAGCAATAATAAAGTTGAACCTGTAGTCTCTTTGTCTACTGATTTTTCTCTGCAGGAAAAAGATCCTAGAACTCCTGAAAATACCTATGAGTTAAATCTTTTTGCATCAGAAGGTCGTCCTTACAGAGGACTTGATCTTGAAGAGCTGTTTAATAACTATGGTATTTTAAAAGGCGAAAAAGACATTTACTGTGTATATGAGAATCCACAATTAAAAGACAGAATTGTGTTCAGACTCTGCTCACTAGAAGCTCCATATGCATTCCCTGATAATATGGAATCCTTTTCAACCTCATCTTTAGCTTTATATATGCAGTTACCTCCAAAAGGTAAAGCATTCTTATACTATAGAGCAATGCATATTGCAGCAAAGTGCCTAGTAGAGCATTTAGGTGGTGTCATTAAAGACAACAATAACAAAGAAATGACCGATGAGTCTTTAGAACAGACTGAACTTCTCTTAAAGAAATATGACAAATCTGATGCTGAGGAGTAATCGTCATGACTGGTACAGCTGTTACTTCTAAAAATGTAGAGGCTTTAAATCCTGATGAACTAGAAAAGGAATACCGTAAACTTGTAGATACTCTAAATTCTTATTCTAAAGCTTACTATGTTGATGACAATCCTGTAGTTCCTGATGCTGAATATGACAGGCTCTACCGTCAATTAGAGTTAATAGAGCAAAGTAATCCTAATATCATAGCTGATGATTCACCTACAAAAAGAGTAGGTGGTGCTACCTTATCAGAGTTTGAGCAGGTAACTCACCGTGTCCCATTGATGTCCATGGGAGATATCTTTAATAATGCTGAACTTATAGATTTTGATGCAAGAATGAGTTCATCCTCAGGTCAGAGTGTCGTTGAGTATTGTGCTGAGCCTAAATTAGATGGTCTTGCTGTATCTTTAATTTATAAAAAAGGTAAGTTAGTTCAAGCTGCAACCCGTGGTGATGGCAAGATAGGAGAGAATGTCACCTCCAATGTCATGACCATTAAAGCAATTCCTTTAAAGCTAACAGGAGATAAGGTTCCTGATTACATTGATGTAAGAGGCGAGGTGATTATGACCCGCTCAGGCTTTAATCAGTGGAATGAAAGAGCTAGAGCAACTGGAGGTAAAGTCTTTGCCAATCCTAGAAATGCAGCAGCAGGCTCTCTAAGACAGTTAGATCCAAAAATTACTGCTAAACGTCCTTTAGCTTTCTTTGCCTACTATGTAGGTGAATGTGAAGGTTATGATTTACCTCGTGATCAGTACCATCGTCTTTTAGCTTTAAAAGAATTAGGTTTCCCTGTAAATTCTAATATCAAATGTGTAAAAGGTCTTAATGGCTTAAAGACTTTTTATGAGGATATCCTTTCAAGGCGTGAAACACTAAACTACGACATTGATGGTGTCGTTTTAAAGATAAATTCTTTAGATACCCAAGAAGAGATGGGCTTTACAGCCAAAAATCCCCGTTGGGCTATAGCCTATAAATTCCCGCCTGAAGAGATGATGACTAAACTTTTAGATGTAGAGTTTCAGGTAGGAAGAACTGGAGCGATTACTCCTGTTGCTAAATTAAATCCTGTTTATGTAGGCGGAGCTACTGTATCTAGTGCAACCTTACACAATGCTGATGAAATTGAGCGCTTAGGCTTAAAAATTGGCGATATGGTGATTGTTCGTCGAGCTGGTGATGTGATCCCTCAAGTATCAGGTGTCGTCAAAGAAAAGCGTGATGGCACTGAGAAAGATATTGTTTTTCCTAAATACTGCCCTGAGTGCGGAAGCTTAATTGAGAAAGTAGAAGGTGAAGCGGTTGCCCGTTGCACCGGTGGACTTGTATGCTCTGCTCAATTGCGTCAGTCAATCATCCATTTTGTCTCTCGTGATGCGATGGATATTGAAGGCTTTGGTGACAGAATCATCGAGCAGTTGGTTGCTACTAAAAAGATCTCCTCAGTTGCTGATCTTTATACTTTATCCGAGAATGATTTAGCAACTACTATTCTTGATAATGGTTCAGAGGACAGAAAGGTAAGATTTTTAGGTCACGTGGTAGCTAAAAAGCTGATAACTGCCATTGATAAATCACGTGTAACCCCATTAAATCGTTTTATCTATGCTCTGGGTATCCGTGAGGTCGGCTCCTCAACAGCAAGAACTCTAGCTTCTAACTTTAAGACTATCGACGATTTAATAAAAGCCTCCTATTCAAAACTATTAAATCTGCCTGATGTAGGTCCTGTGGTGGCTCGTCATATTGCTGATTTCTTTGCTGAAAAGCATAATCTTGAGATTATTGATAGATTAGTTAAAAGAGATGATGGCTTCTTATTCTCAGCCGGCATTGAGTTAACTGCACTCCTTCAACAAAGTGAGCTAAATGTAGACAATCAGCCTTTCTTAGGAAAGACCTTTGTGATCACCGGTACTTTAGATTCTATGGACAGAAATGAGGCTAAAGCTAAGCTTTTATCATTAGGTGCAAAAGTTTCAGGATCTGTTTCTAAAAAGACCTTTGCTGTAGTCTGTGGTAGTGATCCTGGTTCTAAGCTTACTAAAGCTACAGAGCTTAATGTACGAGTGATCTACGAAGAAGAGTTT
>ERZ1034928.947-NODE-947-length-11684-cov-3.435291_pt1 | contig 11684 bp, 10 predicted proteins | sample MGYA00520627_ERZ1034928 | MGnify/ENA primary metagenome ERZ1034928 (study PRJEB33766, sample SAMN09781755) | gut metagenome | biome: gut microbiome | host: Homo sapiens | place: Madagascar | study: EMG produced TPA metagenomics assembly of the PRJNA485056 data set... | reverse complement strand
GAATTGGCTGAAGCAAAACGCATTATTGAAAGTCTAATAAAAAAAGATAAAAACAAGATGTTAGCTTTATCAGCTCTTTCAAGCTTGGTTAGCTCTGCCGACAGTATTACCGGCAGATTATCAGCCAAAAGCCTATATTTTTAGCAGGAAGCGCCGGAACCGGCGGTTTATCTGATTCAACCATGCAAGCAGAAGAAATGATGCAATGGATGGTGGCGCAGCGCGTTATGCAAAGAACAGATATCGCTTTACATAAAGATTATGACCAACGATCGCGCAATGAGCGTAACAGCATTAACCCTGAACAAACAAGCCAATATTCTCAAACAATGAGCCAATCGGCAGCCTCTTATTTATTCCAAAAAGGCAAAATGATAAAGGCTTATGCTTCGGCCGCCGTTGGCTTGTGCCTAACAGGCGTTGCATTTGCCGCTAATCCGCCGCTTGCCGCCGCCGTTATCGGCGGTTCACTTGTTGCTACTATTCCTTCATACTTTATAAATAAGCGTTTAAAAACACATAAAGTTAACCTTAAAAACATAATTGATGAAAAACAGAAGAAAGTAGCTTCATTCAGTCGGCAAATGTATCAAAACAGTCGTATGACCGAATCGGTTAACGCACAAGAAGAAACTTATAAACGTTTAGCTGACAGACAAAAACGCGTTATTCGGCGCGGAAAGATATTTACCCAAAAGATACTTAAATACGGTATATCCATGTCGGCTTGGAACACCGCTTGCGTTGCCGGAGTTATTGCCGCTTCAGCTGCTATCGGACTACCGCTTGCCACAACCGTGTTGGCGGCTGCCGGAACCGCAAGCACATTAGCGGCGACCAGCCGCATTTTATCCGGCCATTACGGCAAAAAAGAATATATTGAAACCTTTGCCAAAACTTACAAAAAATTTAAGTCAAAATACAAAGATTTTCAGTTCGGCAATGAAAAAACCAACCCTAAGGACAATATTTTACAGCTTGACCACATTGCATACCGTCACCGTATTAACAGCGGCAAAAATGCCGGAGAACGACAAGACGCTGACTTCTTTAAAAGCGATGAGACCATAACTTTTAAACCCGGAATCTCGGTTTTGAGCGGAGCGAGCGGCGCCGGTAAAAGCACACTAACCGAACTTTTAATGCACGCTGACAACGTGACCGGCGGAAGTATTAAAATCGGCTCTTTAGATAAAGACGGTAATTTAGTTGGCAAAGATTATTGCAATTTGGCAATGGGGGCTCCGTGCCAAAATATTGCCATTTCATATCAAAGGCCGGAATTAACCGAGTGCACGGTTGATACTTATATTAAGCTCGGCAACCCTAATGCCGATCCTAAAAAAGTTGATGAAATTAAAAAATTGCTCGGTATCGGTATTGAAAACGGCGGCACGATTGATGACTTAAAATTGCTATCTCCGGGGGTAACTTTATCAGGGGGTGAACAAACGCGAATCGGCTTAGCACAAGCTTTAATTAAAGATTCGCCGATTATGATTTTGGACGAGCCGACCTCCGGCGTTGATGAAAAAATGTCAGAAAACATTGTAAACTACCTCAAGTCGCAAAAAGACAAAACCATTATTTACATTACGCATGACCCGCGCGAGATTGACACTATCGGAGCTTATCAAGCTGTTGACATCGGCAAACATTCTAAAGATGACGAAATCAACACCATAAAAAGTTATGACTTAACTAACCCTCAAACTAAAAAAGATTTTATTAAGTTTTTCAGCGACCGCAAAATTGCAGAGCAATCAGAACAATCTGTGCAAACGCAAGCCTCGCTTGACAAAGTTCATCAGCGCATGAAAGATTTGGTTGAAAAGCGCATGCATGAGCGGATTACCAACGGCGAGCCTATCAGCGCATCTGAGTTGCAGGCAGTTAAAAAGATTAAAGGCATTGCCCCGAATGAGGCCAAAGCGCAAACCGAAACCTTATTTAATAAAATTCGCACTGTCAGCGGCGCCGAATCGCGTTAAAAATTTGTTTGTAATTTAAAATTAAATTGCATTTGTAATTTTGCGTGATAATCTATATATGTTTTAACAAAACGCGTATCAATTTTATATGGAGGAAAACATAGCTATTGAAAATACCAATGCGCCAGTACGCGAGAGCGACGGACCGCGCATTAATGAAGCCATTAAGGCTAAACAAGTTCGTTTAATTGATGAAACCGGAGAGAATCGCGGCGTTGTTTCAATCAGAGAAGCATTGCAGATTGCAGCTGAAGCCGGTTTTGACTTAATTGAAATTTCGCCGCAGGCTAACCCGCCGGTTTGCAAAGTTCTTGACTTTGGAAAATATAAGTATGAAGTTCAAAAGCGCAAAAATGAAGCTAAAAAGAACCAGAAAGTGGTGAACATTAAAGAACTTAAAATTCGTCCGGCGATTGATACGCATGATTATGAAGTTAAAATCAAACAAGCCAAAAAGTTTTTGGCGCAAGGCGATAAAGTTAAATTTACGATGCGCTTTAAAGGACGCGAAATGAGCGCCAATGATTTGGGCAAAGAAGTTTTGAACAAGATTATTGACGATTTGGATTTGGTCGGAAAAGTTGACTCTGCTCCTAAACTGGAAGGCAGACAAATGACCATGATGATTGTTCCGGCATAAAAAACATTGCATTAGCAATAAAAAACCTCAGCTGTAAAAGCTGAGGTTTTTTATTGTTGCTCGTGCGTCAGATTTTGGTGATTGAGATTACCTCACCTTTATAAATCTTAACGCTGACGGCGTCTTGTGGCTCTATTCCGGCGGTATCTACACCGTGCCTCACTTTGAGAGCGCCCTTACCGGCAAGTATTACAGTTGTACCGATAGGATTCCTGTCAATGTAATTAACAGTGAGCGTTTCTGCCTTAGTGGCATTCTGAAGCTCTTCAGAAGTACATTCATGCAGCCAAACGAGCCTTCCTTCGTAGGTTATGACTTTTACAATGTCGCCGGTTTTAAGGTTAACAGAACCTTTGACATCAACGTCAAAAATGCCTTTGCCCTCTATGTAAACTCTATTACAATTTTTATCTACATAGGTCAACTGGACGACTTTAGGAGTTGCCTGCGCGATGTACTCTTCCTCTTGACGGTCTGCTCTAACTATGAAAGAAAACGCAAAGACAATGAGAATTGCCAGAACTGCCGCACCTCCATATTTTTCATCTCCGGCACTCAATCTCCATGTCATCACAATGCTAATGATAGCAAAAGGAATGTATACCCAATAAAAGGATATTGGACACTTCCACATTATCGTGATGGCAAGAAAATAGACGGTAACCCACAGCATCTCCGCACATCCTGCATTGCGGTCATACTCCGCCCCTGATATATGCAAGTAAAGCAATGTCAGGATAGACAAGACAGCAGAGCTATAGAATACAATTCTGTGCTCGCGAAAGATGTTAGGGTTGGTCAGATAGAGAATACACGCGACAACGATGATTACGAGACTGACGAGCCAACGCCAGTTTTCTTGAAAAAACTTTTTCATAATTGATAATTATTTAATAAAATGAAACTTCAAACTAACAAATTATCAGAAAAACGCCAAAGAAAACCGGCGGACAATAACTTTCTAAATAATTTGTTTACAAGGGGCATTATAGCACTTTTGACAAATTTGGCAAGATATTTTATTCAGGCTGATAATTTTCCATAATCGGTTTTAATTTTTGCACCGCTTTTTTATAGACTGCACGCTTGAAGGCAACAATTTCAGTAACCGCCTCATCAATATTTGCCCACCGCCAGCTTTTAAATTCCGGTTCAGCGGTGTTAAGGTTAATTTCCGAATCGCCGCCGTAAAAATACAGCAGGTTCCAATACATATTCTGCCCATTGCTGACAATGCCGCGGCTCAGCAGTTTGCGGCGCACCGCGTCAGGAAAATTATAGCACAGCCCTTCCGGCAGACTATATACCACCTTAGCGGAAGTTACGGAAGTTTCCTCGTTAAGCTCTCGCAATGCCGCGGCGGCAGAAGATTCGCCCTCATTAATGCCGCCTTGCGGAAACTGCCAACAATTACTCTTTTTATCATTGCGGGCACAAAGCAAAACCTGTTTGCTGCGATTAAAAAGAATAATGCCGGCGCATTGGCGATAATTTAGCATTTTATTTGCTCTCCGTTGCGGCTTTTTCGGCTTGCGGAACGCTGTATAAGTTAAGGGCTTTAACCAAATCAAGCGCGCGAATCAGCTGATAATCAGCAAGTTCTTCTTTATTTTCAGTCTTTTCTTTTTTGCCTGATTTAGCGGCCTTGGTGTCTTCTTCATTTTTAAGCGCGCCTTTTAATTCCGCCTCTTTAATATTGAGCCCGTACGATTCAATCTCCTCAAGTTTAGCCTGCTTAACCAAAATATCCGGTTCAATGCCTTTGGCCTGAATAGAGCGTCCGGACGGAGTGTAATAACGAGCCGTGGTAATGCGCATTGCTCCATATTCGCCAAGCGGAATAACGGTTTGCACCGAGCCTTTGCCGAATGATTTTTCACCGATAACAATGGCGCGGTGATGGTCTTGCAAAGCACCGGCAACAATTTCAGAGGCAGAAGCCGAGCCTTCGTTAATAATAACCACAATCGGCAATCCGGCGGCAATGTCACCGGCCTGCGCCGTGTATTTTACGGTATCTTCTTCATTGCGGGAGCGGGTGGAAACAATTTCGCCCTTATCTAAAAATAAATCTGAAACCGCAACCGCCTGATCAAGCAAACCGCCCGGATTGTTGCGAACGTCTATAACAATACCGGCAAGTTTATTTTTAAGCTTTTTTTGCGCGTCTTTTACCGCTTTGGTAATTTCTTTGTCGTTTTCTTCAGCAAATGATGAAATTCTGACGTACAAGATGTCATCATTTTTAATTTCGGTTTTAACCGAGTGAATTTTAATTTCTTCACGCTTTAAGGTAACCTCAAACGGTTTGGCATTGGCGCGGCGCACCGATAATTTTACTTTAGTGCCGATTTTACCGCGCATTTTGGCAACCGCTTCGTTTAAGGTTAAGCCGATAACGGTTTGCCCGTCAATATGGGTGATATAATCGCCGCTTTTAATGCCTGCTTTGGCAGCGGGAGTATCATCAATCGGCGATACCACCATAACAAGCCCGTTATCCATGGTAACTTCAATACCCAAACCGCCGAATTTGCCGCGGGTCTGCTCGCTCATGTAGGCAAAACTTTCCGTATCAAGGTAACTGCTGTGCGGGTCAAGCGAGGTTAGCATGCCGTTAATTGCCGCTTCAATTAATTTTTTATCCGAAACTTCTTCAACATACGATATTTTAGCGCGTTCCATAACTTCGCCGAATAAATTGAGCATTTCATAGGTATCGGGTTCGGCTTCTTTTTTAGGCGCGGCGTTTACATTTACATTCATCAACACAACCGCTAAAATCAATATAAATTTTTTCAACATCTTGTTTTCCATTTCGTAAAAATCAGTTACCTTGCAAACCACGGCGCCGGATTTACCGGCTTGCGGTTTTTGCGAATTTCAATATACAATTTGGCCGTATCGGCATCCGGCATGGTTCCGACCGGCTCGCCGGCAAGCACCATTTGCCCGATTTGCGCGTCAATCGCGCTTAATCCGGCCAACAAAGACATATAATCTTCGCCATGTTCAATAATAATCAGGTTGCCGTAACCCTTAAAAGGGCCGGCAAAAATAATTGAGCCGTCATAAGGGGCTATAACCTGCGCCGCCGGTCTGGTTTTAATAACCATACCCTTAGAGGTAACACCCTTGGAAAGCTCTTGCCCGTATGAGGTTACCACCTGTCCGCGCACCGGCTTGGTTAATTTGCCGCGAACACCGGCAAAATTAACTTCCGCATTATTTATACTCTGCGCTTTTACATTTATCAAGTCTGATTCGGGCGCCGCGTAATCTTCACCGCTTTCAGTTTGCAAACCGCTGCCTTTACCGGCGGCAATCCGGCGCTTTTGCTCTTCTTCCAGGCGGCGCTGCTCTTCACGCTCGCGGGCGGCGCGTTTAATTTCTTCTTGCCGGCGACGTTTAAGTTCTTTGTCATGCTCCAGTTTTTCCATTAAGTCGCGCAAGTCTGAGGCCTCTTGCGCCAACTTAACCGCTTCGGCCTGCGTTTTTTGGCTCTCGCCTTCAATTTTTTTACGCATAGCCGCCTTTTGCGCCGACATTTGTTTTAAAGATTTTTGCTGCGCCTGCAAAGATTTTTTGTGTTTTGCAAGCTCTGCCAACTTGGCTTCATGCTGTTGTTTTTGCTTGGAAATATTATCTAAATCAGTTTTAATTTTGGCAGCTTTGTCGTTTAAGAAAGGCACGCTCTCACGCATTAAAATAGCACTGCGGATAACATCAACCGGCGAAAGCGGCTGCATTAACAAAGATTCGGTCGGGTGCAACGCCAAATTTTGCAGCGCCGCCAAAGTTTGCGCCAAATTGCCGTACTGCTGATTAAACTCCTCTTGCGCAACCTGCAGCTTGCCTTCTAAAAGTTTTAATTCCGCCTCGGTTTTGGTGGTTTTTTCTTCTTCATCTTGCAGTTGTTTGGCGGCTTTTATCATTTTTTTGTTTACATCGGCAAGTTCAATGCTGATTTTAACCGCTTCCGCCTGCAGTTTTTTATATTCCATTTGGCGAGCTTGAGCTTTTTGCTCGGCCGCTTTAACATCTCCGCCTGAAACAGGGGCGGCAATAACCGGCTGCGCCGTTAAAAGGCACAGTAAAGCCACGATGTATGCCGCCCGTGTTTTCATTTGCTTATTTTTCCAACAATGACTTGCCGGTCATTTCTTGCGGCTGTTTGATGTGCAGCAAGTCAAGCAAAGTCGGCGAAACATCAGCCAAACGACCGTTTTTCAGGCCTTTTACATCAGCCGGAGCATTGTATAAAACCGCCTGAACTTTGCCTACCGTGTGGGCAGTATAAGGCTGACCGGTGGTTTCGTCTACCATTTTTTCAACATTGCCGTGGTCAGCGGTAACAAATAACACGCCGCCGGCGTCTTTAATGGCTTTCATAACTTTGCCCAAGCAATCATCAACCGCGGCAACCGCTTTTAACGCCGCCGGCATAATTCCGGTATGTCCGACCATATCGCCGTTGGCAAAGTTACAAATAATTACGTCAAAACGCTTGTTTTCAATGGCATCAACCAATTTTTCAGTAACTTCATAAACGCTCATTTCCGGTTTAAGGTCATAAGTGGCAACTTTCGGGCTCGGAATTAAAATGCGGCTTTCGCCTTTAAACTCGCGTTCTTCGCCGCCGTTAAAGAAAAAGGTTACATGCGCGTACTTTTCGGTTTCGGCAATACGCAGTTGGGTTAAACCATGCTCTGACACAACCTCGCCGAAAATGTGCGTTAAGGCTTCCGGCGCAAACAAAGTTTTCATAAAGCGGTTGTGGTCAACCGAATATTCCGCCATACCGACGGAAATTGCAAATTTAACGGTTTTTTGACGGGCGAATCCGGTAAATTCAGAATCTGAAAGCGCATACAAAATCTCACGCGCGCGGTCTGCTCTGAAGTTTGCCATCAGCACGGCGTCGCCGTCTTTGGCGCCCTGATAGTCGCCGATAACGCACGGCACAACAAATTCATCATTAACACCGGCGGCATAAGAAGCTTTAATCGCCTCGTCAACCGTGGCATAACGTTTGCCGGTTGCCGAAACAATATTGTTATAAGCATTTTCAACTCTGTCCCAACGTTTATCGCGGTCCATAGCGTAAAAACGACCTGACAAAGTAACAACTTTAACATTCGCCATATCTTTAACGGCATTATTAAATTCTTGCAGAAAACCGGCGGCAGAAGTCGGCGGAGTGTCGCGGCCGTCCAAAAAGGCATGAACATTAACTTTAATGCCGTTATCATTTAAAATACGAGCCAACGCCACAATGTGATTTTGGTGCGAGTGCACGCCGCCCGGCGACATTAAGCCCATTAAATGGCAAGCTCCGCCGGTAGATTTTAAGGTTTTAATTAAGTCAAGCAAAACCGGATTTTTTTCAAGTTCATGGTCGGCAATGGCTTTATCAATACGCGGTAAATCTTGCATTACAACGCGTCCGGCGCCAAGATTCATGTGGCCGACTTCCGAGTTGCCCATCTGTCCGGCCGGCAAGCCGACATCAAGACCAGAGGTTTCAACAAAAGCATGCGGACAGGTTTTAAGCAGGCTGTGCCAATTAGGCGTGTGCCCTTCTTCAATGGCGTTATCTTGAGTAATTTTTTCACGATAGCCCCAACCGTCAAGAATCAACAACATAACAGGTTTTTGCATTACATTTTCCTTTACTATAAACATTCTGTTTTAAACTTCCTCTATTATATATAAGATGAATACTTCTTCAGATTATAAAAAAGTTGACATTGTGCCGTTAAAAATTTAAGCTTTGCCATAAGGATAACAAAGGATTTTTGATGTTTAACAAAGCGTTTTTGTTTTTAACGGCATTTTTATTACCAACGGCGGCAAGTGCAGGCGGCATTGAATATGAATATGGCGGAGATTTACGCGCGATTGCCGGTTATGCTGAACCGTCCGGCAATTTTTTAAGCAAGCAGAATCATTTTCATGCGCCGGCAGTCGGAAATTTAAGCGGAGCCGCAATTTATAACTTTAACGATAACACTTCAGTTAAACTCGGGGCGGAACTTAAAGCTAAAACCGGCAGCAATTTAGACAATCTGAACTTTGGGCAGTACGGCGAAGAAGTTTACGGCAAACTGCAAACCGCATACGGTGATTTTTATGTCGGACAAATGCAAAATCCGGCGGCATTGCTCAGTGTGGTTCAGCCCAATTTACCCATTTGGCAAATCAGCCCCGCAGAAGCCGCCGATTTTATGGAGAATCCCAACTGGCGGCAGCATAATCGCCGTAAATATTACAGCACCTTAACCTCTGCGCAAATTAACACTGACGGAAGCTCGTTTAAGCTTGCTTATTTTACGCCGGAATTTGCCGGAACAACTCTGGCCTTAGGCTTTACGCCCGAAAACAACGCCAATGACGGATTAACCTCAAAATTTGCGCCATATTACAAGCAGAGCGCCTATCATATTGCGTTATATAACTCGCATGAGTTCAGCTTTGCCGATACGGAGTTTTACTTGGCCTATGCCGATTTTAACCACAGCCACCGCGAATACGCCGGCGGAGTTTCAGTTTATCGGCGCGGGCTGACTCTGTTTGCCGCTTATCGGCAAACCGAAAGTTATGACCACGCAATAACGGGTACAACCTTATCGGCCAACCAACCCGCTTATTATGACGCTTTTCGCAACGGCTTTGCCTTTAACGGCGGCGTATCGTATGAGTTTGCAATTTTAACCTCTGTTTTAAGTTATTTTGAGGCAAAAGCCGACAATTTGCCGGCGCGGACGCGGTTGGTTACCTTGCACAACAGCATTAAGCCGTACAAGCACTTAGGTTTTTATCTTGGCGGCGGATACGCTGAATTTACTGACGCCGAGCGCAGTGAAAATCGGGGGCCGTTAGTTTACGGCGGACTTGAAATCAGTTTTTAGGAGTTAACATGCCAAATTTACTTATAGTTTCAGACAACAATGTTTTTTGTGATGATTTGCGTCTGCAAATTGAGCGTTACGCTCCTGAATACGCGGTTAATGCCGAAGCGGCAACGCCGGATATTGTTATTTTAGATGAAAAGCCGGAAATGCTGGCTGCAATTAAAGCCAAACACCCGCAAACTCCTGTTTTTGTGTTGTTAAAAAAAGGCGCTGACAAACCGCAGGCCTCAACTTTTGTTAAGTTTGAAATTAAACCGATTGTGCTCAAAGATTTTATTAACGCCTTATGTTCCGCCATTAATTTAGCGCTTAATTCCGATGACGGGCGCATAAAATTTAATTGCTATGAACTGCGGCCGCTAAGCAAAGAAATTTATAACTTCAGAACCGGCGAGGCCACCAAATTAACGGAAAAAGAAGTGGCAATTTTGCAGTATTTATACAAAATTAAAGGGCGAATCGTAACCAAAACCGAATTGTTGCAAGAAGTTTGGGAATACAGTCCTGACGTTACTACGCATACGATTGAAACCCATATTTACCGTTTGCGGCAAAAAGTTGAGCATGAAAATTCTTCAGCTCAACTGATTTTAACCGAGGACGGCGGCTATTTGCTTAAACGCTAAAGAGCGCCGACCAACGACAATGATGAAATTGTATCGCCCATACCAACTAAGGTGAGCGGTTTTTCAATTAAAATAGTGGGCACCACAATTAAATCCCAACCGCGGAAACGGCCGATACCGGTTTGCGCTAAATCATTTTGACCGGTTGCCCATGACAAACCGTCTGCCTCAATCAGCCCCACGTCAGAAACTTCGCGCCCCTGCGCCCACAGCAAGTTATCAATACTGCCGGTTCCGGCTTTGGCGGCGGCAATGGTGGCGGCGGTCATCATTCCGCGCAAATTAGCCTCAGGAGTTATGCGGAAGTTTTTATCCTGTAAGGTTATATAAAGCCCGAACATGTGCAGCTGAATACGCGCCACACCGGTTTTTTCTTTAATTTTTACAAGTCCGGCAAACAAATTTTCAGATGTGGTTTGGCGGCGGCATTGTTCGGCTAAAGATTCTTCGCCGATTACCTCCAAAATGTCCATGGTTTCACGCTCGTTAATGCCGAGCGAATCCATTAACGGAGCCGCCTTTTCCACAATCGCTTTGCGGATAATTTTATCTTGAGTGGAAGCAATTTCCAAATGGAAAATTCCGTCCGGAGATTTTTGCTTCCAGTTTTTAATTTCAGGTAAAATCTTTTCAATTAACGCCACGCCGTTATTGTTGGAAGTTAAGGCATGAAAACCCGATAAAACCACATACTGCATGGGGTGATTGTGAATATAGCGCATAAAATGCTCGTCGGTTACAAGCTTTAAGTTAAGCGGGTCATAAGTGGCAATAAAGCGGTTAGATTTAGGACAGCGGAAAGTACGCCCCTCAATGGTGAGCACATCGTTTTTATTAAATTCGGCAATCCAATGGATAAGCGGAGTTTCAGCTTTACGGTCAATGGTGTATGCCGGCGCCGGTTTACCATTATCATCAAACGAGAACAAATTATCTTTTTTTACAAACCGGTCGGCTTGTAATTTAGGCAATGAATTTGTGTGCACATAAACGTTTTGAATCCCGACGGTTGCCAGCGCATTGGCAACAATTCCGCCCTGCCCGCCGATTTGCAGATGGTCATAACCGATTTTTTCATTCATCCAGTCATAAACCGCTTTTTCTTCGGTAATCCACTCTTCGGCAATGCCTTCTTTAAAGCATTTGAATATACCCTTTAACACATCGGCCGGAGCATTAATTTTGGTTTCGGTAACATCTTCTAAATCTGCCAACGAAAGGCCTTCTTCCGCAATAAGTTTGGCAAGTTTATCTGCCGAAATTTTAATTACCGCGTCAATGTTGGCATTAAAGGCCGTAGCCGCGGTTTTAATTTGTTTAATTTTTTCAAGCTGCGAGGGCACAACCTGATACTTATTTTTCCAAATTTGTTTTAATTCCGGTGTATCCATTGCTTTCTCCTTATTTTTAATTTAATCGTCCTTGGCCGATTTTTCCACATACAAATGCCATTTATATTCGCCGACTGCGGAACATTTATTGCAAACCGGACGCCATTTTTTACTTATATTGC
>ERZ1034928.939-NODE-939-length-11742-cov-12.711046_pt1 | contig 11742 bp, 26 predicted proteins | sample MGYA00520627_ERZ1034928 | MGnify/ENA primary metagenome ERZ1034928 (study PRJEB33766, sample SAMN09781755) | gut metagenome | biome: gut microbiome | host: Homo sapiens | place: Madagascar | study: EMG produced TPA metagenomics assembly of the PRJNA485056 data... | reverse complement strand
GGGTTTCAACATAAAACGGAAAATTTAGTTATCATTTTCAGATTTTTTATTATTTTGTTCTTCTTTCAGTTTAATAATAAAATTATCAATAACCTGTTTAGATTTAGGGTCCAGCTGATTATAGACTTTCATAATGTTAAAAACCAATGATTTAATCTCACTGAATAAAGGATTGTCATATTCATTTAAGAGCTGCTCAACAAGCACTGTATCTTCATCAAGTTCTAATGTAAACATTGAACCTTCACCAGTCCTTAACCAGTTTTCATCAACATTAAATTCTTGCGAAATCAATTTGATTATAAAATCTTTAATAACAACTCTACCACGCTCAAGATTATTTATAGAGTCACCAGACATACCAAGCCTTTCACCAAAATCATTGCGACTTAATTTTAAATATTCTCTTACTTCCCTTATTCTTTCGTTTATATTATCCAATATTTAAATCTCCTTTCATGTTTGTTAAACATATTATAACACAACCTTTTTAGTAAATCAACCAAATTAATAAAAAAATATTGGTAAAATGGTTGACATACCAAAATAAAGTGTATATAATTGGTATATAAACTAAAGAGAGGTGAAAAACAATGGTAAACGACAAAAAAGAAAAAATAGGTAAAACAATAGCCGATATGATGACGTTGGACGAAAAAAGTTTACAGATTGTAATGTGCAGTGTAATGGTGCTTAAAGCAAGAGAGGAAATGGAAAAGAAAGAAAAAGAAAACCAGACAGCGTAAGGGGGGAGAACAGTGAATACAGAGGAAAGAAAAAGTGCTTTTAAAAAATTAAAAGCACTCATAAACGGTCATTGGAACGGAAAGAAGATAATAATTCATTATTCTATATCAAATAAAGAACATGAGAGCAGTAAATAAAGAGGAAAATGAAGAGTTAGCCAAAGAAAAAAGAAAGTATGAGCAACTTTTAGCAGAGTCAGGAGGTGAAATTTCAAATGACTTGTAAATATCCAATAACTAGCAAAAGTTATAAGTTTTGTTTAGGCTGTAGTGATATAGATTGTTGTGAAGATGCAGATACTTCTATCATTTCTATGCCAGAAGTACAGTTACCAAAGAATATTATTTCGTCTGCATTAGAAGCAAATAAGATGACAAACAATGTAATTGATAGCAGCACGAAACAGCAAATAACAGAATTATCTAAATTAATTAGATATGCGATTGCAGAAGGTAAATTTTCAATCAGTGCAGATGGTTCTTTAAAATCTGAAACACGAAAGAAATTAGAGGAACTGGGTTATAAAGTTAAAACTGGTACTCAGTACAATGAGCCATATTACAGTATTAGTTGGAGAGAAACGAAGGAATAAAGCATTTAAACTATATAGCAAATGTAATAGAAACGGTCAATAAGAAGGTGATAATTATTGAAAAAACAGATTAAATACATATGTGAGTGCTGTGGAGTTGATTATGACACAGAGGAAGATGCAAAGAGGTGTGAAGCAAGGCATATAAAGCCTGTAAAAGTTGTAAAGGCAGATTATAAGTATATCGGAATACAAAACTTACCTGTTTCGGTAACAGTAGAATTTGAAAACGGTGCAGAACGTGAGTATGTTGCAAGAGGAAGGGAGTAGGAAATGCTGACAGTAATAAGCGTAAGCACAAAAAGAAAATTAAGCATAGAAGACTTTTCTGCTATTTACAACAAAATAGCAGAAAACGAAAAGGGCAGTATTTTTTTCGGAGTAGGCTTTAACAAGGATTATAAAAACAATATTTATCATGTAATATCAAACAAAGATTTAAATAAAAGCGATATTGAATATATAAAAAAATGCAGTCAGGAAGACTGCAAAGCAAAGGTTTGTTATGTGCCGGAGGAAAATACAGAGGATTTATTTAAATTTCTTAATCGTTAAAGTGTATAAGCGAGATAAAAACCATCGGGCAACATATAAAAATAAATTTCAGGTGATGAACCTTCGGTAAAAATTAAATTATGTGATTCTAATTCGATAGCAGCATTAAGAGCATCGGCAAAAGACATATTTAATTTTTTAATATCGGCAGGTGTAAATTCATTTGAACTATGTTTAAACATTGCTTTTAAAAGTATTTGAGAATTTTTAGATAATTGCATTAAATACACCAACTTTCAAGAGTTTTAACTCAATTATATAAAAATCAATAAGAAATTTCAATAAATAAAGGCGGTAGGAAATGAAAAACAAAAATAAAGACCCCTGCCCTTGCTTTTATTGCAGGATAGAAAAGGAAAAAGATTATAAATGCAGGGAATACGGCTGCACAAGTTATTCAAAGTGGTGCAAGAGAGAAAAGGAGAGACAAAAATGGTAACAAATGATTATTCAACATATGTTGCGGTAGCTGCCGGAATAGCAATGGTTTATTTTTACTTTAAGTGTCAGTATTTCAGGATAAAGAGTTTGAGAAAAAAGGCAACACAGCCGATAAGAGCATATAAGGAAAGAACAGAGCTTGAAAAGAAAAGATTTATGAAAAATTCCGAAAAGATGTGGGGTGTACGCTAATGGGAGTTATAAAAGGTGGTGTAAAGGCAAAGAGCGTAAACGCTTACAACTGGGATTTATGCCACAGAATAATAAACACAGTTCGACAGGCAAGCGGAATGACTTTAAGCACAGAAGAAAATCCTTATTTATTGACACCTGCAAAAAAGGGAAAGAGTGAAGAAAAAAGCATGGTGCTGTGAACATCATGCTTTTCTTGTACAAACAATTATTGTATTCAACTCGGCTAAGTTAAATATAAATCAATTTTAACATAGCTTATGAAAAAAAACAAGCGGTTATATACCGCTTTTAAGACTTGATGAAGACATTCATTTTAGGACTATAGTCAAAAAAATATAAGAGAACTAAAGAGGTAGGCTATGTATTTCAAGACGATGGTAAAGGCAGGAAAGACATTAGAGGTATACAGGTCTTTTAGCAAACGGACAGGCAAGGCAAAGGGAACAAGTGACAGAACGGTATCGAAAGAGGAAATAGAAAAAAATAACAGGCGGAGGGCAGTCATTAAATTAACAAGGGTGCTTAATGCCAACTTTGACAAATACAGCTGTCACATAAGTCTCACTTATAGGAATGAAAACAGGCCGAGCGTGGAACAGGCAAAGAAAGAGTTGAACAATTTCCTTAGACGGCTACGGCACGAGTACAAAAAAAGAGGGGGCGAACTGAAATACATAGTTGTTACCGAATACAAGAATAAGAATGTGCATCACCATATCGTCATAAACGGAATAAAAGGCGGCGGTACTCTGGAAGTAGTTAAAAATCAATGGAGACATGGCTATATAAAATGCTCAATGCTCGACGAAAACGGACAATACAGAAAGTTGGCCGAATATTTAATAAAAGAAACTGACAAAACATTCAAAGAGGGAAAGGCAGCAAAGCAAAGATACACCCCAAGCCGAAATTTAAGAATACCGAAAACAAAAACAAAAACGGTAAAAGCTAACAGGTGGCTTTCAGAGCCGAGGATACCGAAAGGATATTATTTAGATGTCGATACACTTTTTAATGGGGTAGACCCGTTTACAGGGCGGCTTATACAAAAATACACATTAATACAATTTGCAGAGGAAAAGAAAGGGCGTGACAAAAAAGGTGGATAAGAAATTAACAGCAATGAAAAGCAATGCACAGGGTCATCTTTTTGAGGATTTAATCAAAATGGCATGTGGCTACTACCGGGAAAAAGGGAAAGCAATAATTGAGAAGATGCCCGAACCTTTCAGAGTATTAAAAAAAGACAGAAACAGAGGAACGGCACTGGTTCAGTTTAAATCTCACGCTCAGCCGGACTTTATAGGAACGCTGAAAAACGGAAAAACAATAATATTCGAGGCAAAGTGTACTTTAACGGACCGGCTGAAACAGGACATCATAACGGACACACAGAGGAAAGCATTGGAGCAGCATTTTTCGATGGGTGCATTTGTAGGTGTGTGTGCAGGAATAAAAGACAGCTATTATTTTATTCCCTGGGCGGTGTGGCGTGATATGAAAAATCTTTACGGACATAAATACATGACGGCAACAGAGGCAGAAAAGTACAAAGTAAGATTTACAGGGAATGGAGTAATGTTTTTGGATTTAATAGAAAGAGGTGTGAAGTATGATAAAAATTGATTTTAATAAAGTTTTAAGTCTTTTTAAAAATGGCAGATACATAACGATTTTGGATAATAAGAAAAACGGTGAGCAGTGGATTAGTAACGGTGCGGCAATATACAACATCGGCAATACAGAATTTGACGCTGTAAACATAAAGCCGATACTGCCAAATGCCAAAGGCGAGTGGCAGGTGGAAAGTAACTATACATACACGTATTCGGAGTTGGAATTTGAGGATATTGCAAACTATGAAGAACCATGCGACAGGCTGCCGGAAACAGAAATTACACACCAGGGAAAAACATATATACCCTTTATATTACCAAACCGTGAGGTTATGTTCATCAATAAAAAATATTTAAAACCATTTGTTATTGAAACAAGCGGAGTAAGTGCTTTTTATGTAAGAACAAGCCAGATATGCGGTAATTATCTGGCAGTAAAAGACGGGATGATTTTAAAAGGCATAATACTGCCTGTGAAATTAGTCGAAAAAGACAGGGATACGCATTTTTACAGAAATTTAGAAACTTTATATGAGGCGTGCAGCTTGAGGTATTACAGCAGCACACCGGAAGACACAAAAGAGAAAGAAGATGAACCCGAAAATGATGATTGATTGCGTAAGTTGTGAATATTGCCAGTCGATATTTGAACATACCCCAAATGGGACTTTTCAAAGACTGGGTAAGGGGTGCTTTTATGCACCTCACTGGGGCAAGAACATAGTAACTATTGAAAAATGCCCGAAATATTTCACACAATTAGATATAGATAGAATCGCACTGGGGTTAAACGGAAGGTGAAAAATGGAAAAACAAATATCATTGTTCGATATGGAACTACCGCCACAAAGTGAAATAAAAGAAATATACCAAAAAGAATTAAAAAATAATAACCATAAAGCCGAGAAAATCAACTTTGCAAGAGTTCCCGATAATGAGCCTAAAATTAAATATGAGAAAATTCCAACAATAAATGAAATAGTAAAATTGCTTGATAATTTTACATACAAAGTCGGTATACATGAAATTTTGTCGGATATTTTCAAATTAGGGGCTATTGCAATTTCCAATAAATTTGACAAAACACAAGCAAAAGAGCGTGAAGAACAATACAAAAAGACAATTTTAAAGTACGACAAAAAAGGAAGGTATCTTATAGCGGAAATATTTACGAAGATATATATATTATTAGCATCATCGGTAAACAATGGCTTTGATGATTATTTAGGCGAAATATATATGTCATCGCAAACTTCAAACAATAAAGCCGGGCAGTTCTTTACGCCGTACAACGTTTCAAAGGTTTGTGCAGAAATGTCTATTAATAGCGAAATTGTAAGCGAATACATGGAACAAGACAGAATATTTACTTTGAATGAGCCAGCTTGCGGTTCTGGCGGCATGATTCTGGCGGCGGTTGATGTTCTGTATAACAAATACCGTTTCAATTACAGCAGGAATTTACTTGTTGAGTGTTCGGACATAGATGAAAGATGTGTATATATGACTTATTTACAATTAGCGTGTGCGGGCGTTCCTGCCATTATATATCAGCGTGATACATTATCTATGAAAACATGGCAGAGGTGGGAAACGCCCGCATATATAATGCAATGGACAAGGTTTAAAGATGTATTGAAACAAGGAGACGAAGAAAAGTGATAATAATATCAAAAAATCTGGACAGCATAAACAATACAGAACACATAATGAATATTTTTAAAGGTGCGGACGGTTGCAAAATACAAGTCACTTTTACAAATGGGAGCGGATGTCAGATAGCAAGGTATAGCACACCTGCCGAGGCACAAACGGCTTTTGAAATGTTGGCAACTGCCATGTTAAAAGATATAACAGGCTTTAGTATGCCGTCTGACGAAACAGTAAAAGCAGAAATGTTAAAAACAATAGTACCAAAGCATAGAGCCGAGAACGGCAAGAAAACAGTAAGACGAGGAGGTTCGTAATGAGTGAAGAAAGCAAGGCATTAAATGAGTTTGCAAGGCATGAAATGTATGTCAAAATCTTGCAGGACATTAAGTTTGATATAACTGTTTGTAAATTGGAGAACTGGGACTATAAGCAGTATTTATATCAGTTGCGAGATTTAATAGACAGCATTATTAATACCGATTTAATTACAGCAGAAATGTGTTTGCAGAATGATCGGACATAGATGAAAGATGTATACATATGGCATACATACAGCTGTCAGCAATAGGCGTTCCGGCTGTTATATATCAAAGGGACACTTTAACAATGCAAACATGGCAAAAATGGGAAACTCCGGCGTATATAATGCAATATTTAAGATTTAAAAAGTATGGAGAGAGGAATGGACAAGCATGATTATGTATTTAAACAGTTGCATAGGCAAGAAGATGCCTTCAAAATAAACACTTAAAAACAAAACAAAAGATGAACTTATAGAAATGCTTGAAGTAGCACAACACAATTATGAAGTGCTTTATGAAACATATGAGAATACAGTTAAAGTAAATACAGAATATAGTGAGAAAATAACGGCGATAAAGAAATTTATAGAAGCATTTGAAAAGGGGGAACAAGACAAATGAACAAGGTTATCTTAATGGGCAGACTCACAAAAGACCCTGAGGTCAGATATACACAAGGTGCAAATCCTTGTGCAATAGCAAAGTATACATTGGCAGTAAACCGACGTTTCAAAAGAGACAATGAACCAAGTGCGGATTTTATAATATGTATTGCTTTTGGCAAAAACGGAGAGTTTGCAGAAAAACATTTGAAAAAAGGCCAGCAGATAGCAATAAGCGGACGAATACAGACAGAGCAGTGGGAGGATAAGGACAAAAATAAGAGGTATGCCACAAATGTAATTGTGGAGGAACATTATTTTTGCGGAAGTAAAGATAATACTGTAACAACATCGGTTAATACATCAGCAGATACAATGTTTTATCAAACAGAGGCAGGTGATGTTGTAGATGATGATTTTCCCTTTCGATAATTACGTTCGCAGCTTAGAACAAAAAAGACAGGAAAGGGTTATACAGAGGATTATAGGAAAAAGTAAAATATTGAGGAGATAAAGATGGATTATGAAAAAAATTCGATAGAAATATTAAAAATGCTAAGCAACGAGGCCCCTTTTGTAGTAGCTGACAGCGGTGGAAAAGACAGCAGTGTTTTAACACACATTGCATTGAAAGCAGGGGTTAAATTTAGGGTTATTCATAATCACACAACAGTGGACGCACCAGAAACAGTGTATTTTGTCAGAAATAAATTTAAAAAATTAAATGAAATGGGAATTTGCACCGAAATAGCATATCCAAAAAAAACGATGTGGGAATTGATTGTGAAAAAAAAGCTTCCACCAACCCGTTTGATGCGATACTGTTGCTCCGAGTTAAAAGAGACATATGGAAAAGGCGAAAAGTTAGTTACAGGCGTAAGAAAAGCGGAAAGCAGAAATAGGGGAAAAAATCAAGGTGCGGTAACATTTATGAATGCAAAAAAAGAAATACGAAATTTAGTTGATAACACAAATTTTATACAGACGAGCAAGGGTGGGGTAATAATTTTAAATTTGGACAATGACGAAAAAAGGAGAATTGTTGAAACCTGCTACAGGACAAATAAAACATTGATAAACCCACTGATAGATTGGGAAGATGACTTCATTAAATGGTACATAAAACACGAAGGAATAGAAATTAATCCGCTTTATAGCAGAGGATGGAAACGTGTAGGGTGTATAGGTTGCCCAATGGCAAGCAAAAAACAAAGAATAAAAGAATTTTCAGAATACCCAAAGTATAAACAGTTATACATTCATGCATTTGACCGAATGATAGAAGAAAGAAAAAGAGCAGGTTTGAAAGTAGATAACGGTTGGAAAACAGGAAAACACGTATTTGAATGGTGGCTTGAAAGTGGGATTGACCCAGACCAAATACAGCTTGATGAAATATTAAAACAAAATGGAGGAAATGTTTAACATGGCTAAAGCAAAATGGGAGGAAATTGAACAGGCAAGGCGTGACGGTATGGGTTACGCCTTGAGGATAGCAAGAGAGAAAGGCATAGAAGGCCTTGAAGACGAAATTAGATTCAGGAATATAAGTAGGGTGTCAGTGGCAATGAGCAGCAAAGAGTATATAGAGCTAAGAGAGAATTTGGGAAAGAAAATATCTCAAGTAGTACTGACATTAGCGGAAATCACTTTGAGGGATGAGTTTGGTTTCGGCAAAAGCAGACTTGAAAAATTTGCAGACAGATTAGGCGAAAAAGCGGATTGCATAGCAGGGGGGTATACAACAATAGAGGAACAGTTGGAAATATTGGAAAAAGAAACGGGAATGTTAGCCAAGTTGGAATAAGGAAGGTGGCATTTGATAAGTGTTTGATAAACAGTGCAATGTGTCAAAAGCAGAAAAAGCGGAAATGTTAAAAAGATATAAGCGAGGTGAAACTGTAGAGCAGATAGCAAAAGAAATGAAAAGGCACGTAGTAACAATACATAGGCATTTACGAGGACTGGGTGCAATTCCTGAGTCAATTAGCACAAAATTAAAAATTGAGAAACAACAAGATAAAGAAGCAATGATGGCGGTCCGAAAAAGAAATACACTTGATTTAAAAATCGGTGATTCAGTGAAGTATTCGATAAAAGGCAATGAAGACAGTGACAGCGGACGAAAAAATGTAAGAGATGGCAAAATAATAAGCATAACGGATTTTATAATCGCAATAAAAAACGAAAACGGTTATGTGGAATGTGTGAATAGGAGTGCAATAAATACAGAAACATTTGCCCATAAGATAAGAAAGGTGAAATAAATGACTTTTAAACAGTATCAGAAAGAAACTTTAAGAATAGCAGCTGGTATGAATAGAGAAAGTTTAAACGATGTAAACAGCTATATATTAAATGGAGTTTTGGGAATGAATGAAGAAGCCGGGGAGGCAATCGGCATTGTAAAAAAACATATTTATCAAGGTCATGAATTTGATAAAAAACATTTAGCGGAAGAAATAGGTGATTGCTTATGGTATATTGCCGTAACTGCCAGCGGTATAGGGTATACATTAGAGGATATAGCTGAAATGAATGTAGAAAAATTACGTAAAAGATACCCAAATGGATTTGAGACGGAAAGAAGTATAAACAGATAAACTTGAAAAAGCAATGTGCAAAATCAAAAATGGAAGTGGTGCAATGAACGAAGAACGAAAGAGGATAAGATATTACCTACAAAGATACCGATATTGTATAAACAGAAAAAAAGAGTTAGAGACAAGGCTATACGAAATAAAGGCAGAAATGCAATATCCACTATCAGCGGTATCTTATAACAGTTCAAATGGTCAAAGTTTTAATGTTTCAACGGGTGCCGCGGCATTCACATACAGAATAGCCGAGATAGAAGACAGAATAGAAGAACAACAACGAAAATCTGTATCCGAATTACTTGCAATCATGGAAGTTTTAGACTTTCTTCCGGTTGAAAGCGTAGAGCGTGAAATTATTGAAAAACGGTTTGTTGACAGAATGGCGTGGTACAAAATTTCAAATAAGATGCACATGAGCCGCAGCCGAATAGCGTTCTATGAAAAAAAGGGCTTAGATAAATTAATGACATATAAGAGGGTGCAGGAACTCGTAAATGATTTTTGGGAAAGCAGATTTGAAATAATTTAAAAAGAAAGAAGGAAAAAAATAATGGCAAATTTTGATGAAGATATTAAGAAAATTACATATGAAATTTTACAAGACGGAACAGTTGACAAAATTATAAGAGAAAATATAATAAAGGGCTTTGAATTGGCGATAGAACGGTCATTCAGTTATGGAAAGTTAAGCGATGCTATAAGGAAGAAAACAGATGAAGGCCTTGTTCCGTTTATTGAAAAGTATGACATGAACAACTATATAGTTAAATTAGATACGGTTCTTTCAGAAATAGTAAACTCAACGGCACTGGTGGAAAATAAGAAAATTTTGGAAAATTTCAAAAATCTTATGATAGAGCCGGAAAAGAAAACAATAACAGTAAGCGAATTATTTGAACAGTATAAACTATATGTTGCAAAAGAAATGGACACTGACGGAAGAGATGTTCAGATTGAAGATACTGTTTACTATGAGCCTATGGAAGTAAGTTTTGAATTTCAAAAAGAACAGGAACGTTCATGGAGCTGCTTTGACAGAGCAGTGTTGGAATTTGGTGTAACTGAGGAAGAACAGCAGGAAAATTTAAATCGTACTATAAGACTTGACCATTATAAGAACGGAGCGGAAGGGTGGAATATTATCACTGAAATTAATCCTGAAATAATGTCACTAAGGTACTTAGATGATTTTGATATTTTGCTCATAAAACTTCAGAGAGGAATGGTTAAGCTCATCATAGATGAGGAGTCCGACTGGGACAATGTTATTTCAGATAATGAGCCGGAGGCAACGTATGAATAAAGAAAAATAACCAATTAAAGTATAGCAGAACTGGATGTGAAAAGCGATGGAAATAAGCATTGTTGAAAGGAAAGGCAAAACCTACACAAGATTTAAGATAACGCAAAAAGAAATGAGAGAAGCGTTTATAAGAAGAATGGTTAAAGGGCTTAAGTCTATTAAGGAAAATTCAAGGTTTGTTTATTTTGAGATAGAGGGGGATTTGCTTAATAAAGACAGAACGATTAACGGCAAGGAGTGTGAAAAGCAATAGTATTGTAATTGAGGTTATGTGTGCAATGTTTTCAAATTTAAATATAAAAAGGAAGGAGGGGAATAATGAAAATAGGCAATTAATAAAACAAACTTGACAAAAGTATTATCTTTATAAAAAATAATTTACATCAAAATAGTAAAGGAAAGATGTGATGGCAATTAAAAGAGCATACAAAATAATAGCTGTAGACTTTGACGGGACGCTGTGTGAGGCATGTTATCCTGACATTGGCAAGGCAAATATAAGTTTAATAGAATATTTAAAACAACAAAGATTATATGGGAATAAAATAATATTGTGGACTTGCAGAGCAAACAGACAGCTAACAGAGGCAGTTGAATGGTGCAGTAAGCAAGGGCTTGTATTTGACGCAATCAACAGCAATCTGCAAGAAGTAATAACATCATGGACAGACGGAGAGTCAAGAAAGATATATGCAGATATATATATAGATGATAAAGCAATGTCTATAAAAGAGTTTAAAGTTCCGGCTGTATCAGCATTACACAACATAAGAAAACATCGGCGGTAAATAAAAAAGGGTGGGCTATTATTTTAGCTCACCCCATATTTTTATGGGGTGCAGGACAACACAGGACATCACAGGACATTTTATCTGTTATAATAAGTAGTGTGAAAAGTGAGAAAACTATTCACACCTCCCATGTGATTTTGGTTATGTATGCAGAAAAGACAGACGATTGAAAGCCTGTCTTTTTTGTATATAAATATATTACGTGGCAATCCTATAGCGTAGCAATATACAAAGACACAATAAACAACCAAAGCAGAAAGAACAATAGTATTAATTGATATACATATATATTTATTTCTATTGACTGAACAAGCCAATAGAACACAGTAAAAGAAAAGATAAATC
>ERZ1034928.938-NODE-938-length-11745-cov-3.709410_pt1 | contig 11745 bp, 9 predicted proteins | sample MGYA00520627_ERZ1034928 | MGnify/ENA primary metagenome ERZ1034928 (study PRJEB33766, sample SAMN09781755) | gut metagenome | biome: gut microbiome | host: Homo sapiens | place: Madagascar | study: EMG produced TPA metagenomics assembly of the PRJNA485056 data set... | reverse complement strand
GATGCAGGCGGCGGCGCGGGCGGCCATCCAGGATATCCACCACGCGGCGGCAGACATCGCAGACATCGACGCTGCGCTCCTGGATGTACTCATCATCGACATTTTTTAAGCGGTTGGCGAAAATCTGCTCGGCGCGTTCCACGGCGGCGGCACCACCTGCACCGGCGGCTATGTAATCGCCGATTTCGTTGGTAAAGGATTCATCCTCCAACAGCGCGATTTGGAAAAGCAGGATATCCGCGTCGGGGCCTTTGGCGCGCTGGCTCAAACGGCGCAGTTCATCCTTGGCCAGCACAACGGCCACATCGTAGAGCGCGCGTTCCCGGAAGGGGTCGCATACGATGCGGTGCAGGCCGGTGGTTCCGTGGTCGATCTGTTCGACCGGGCCGGCCACAATGCCGGGCGACGCCGGCACGCCGGTGTAGGTGTGCATAGAGTAGGCCTCCTTTATTGAATTTCCTTATAAAATCGGCATCTCGCCCAGCACTTTGCTGACGAGGGCGGTCACAAACTCCTCGGGCACGGCGGCGGCGATAGCACGTTCGGTCACAAGGGTGTTCTCATTACCATCCAGCAGGGCGGGGAAGCGGTCTGCCGGGTCCTTGTCAAAGCTGCCCATAAACGTTGCAGCCAGCAGCTTGGGCGTGTAGGCTATGTCCTCGGGCACACCGACGCGCTCGGCGGCCAGCTCCAGCGGGGCCAGCGCACCGCGGGTGGGGGCGCTGGGGTTCGGCGCGTAGGGCGCAGGGTAGTTGGCTCGCTGGCGGGCGTTCTTCTCGACCAGATCGATTTCCGGGGCACGGGCACAGACCTCGGCGAGCTTTTTCTGGTAGCATTCGGCAAAGTGCGCCAGGTATTCCTCATTGTCGGGCAGGATGGCGTAGGCCGTACCGCCGCAGCGGCCAAACAGCCGCATTGTGTCAAAGTAGCCCAGGGCAATGTTCCGCGCCGCGCGGGCCGGTGCAAAGTCCAGCGTCGGGCCTAAGTTCCAATGGCTGCGCACAATGCGGGTGGGCAGGCCGGTGGTGTTGGGCTTTACGATGCCGATGCCGTCCACATCGACGCCCAGCAGTTCCGCCGCGCCCATCTTGGCAGCCAGGTCCAGCGGCATATTGTCGCGCCAGCCTCCGTCAATGTACTTCACGCCGTCGATTTCCCGCGGGCGCAGGGCAGGGAAGCAGGCGCTGGACGCCAGCATATAGTCTTTCAGCTGGCCCAGGGGGATATCCTCAATGGGGCACTGCACGCTGCGCAGGCTGCCCAGTTCGGTCATGACAAGGCCAAAGTGGATGGGGGATGTGCGCACGGCATCCTCGTCGATGAGGCGGTCAATGGTCTCGGTCAGCGGTTCCACGTTCAGCCCGCCGCTGCGGATGATATCCAGGAAGAAAGGGCGCAGTTCGTCCGGCTTGAGCGTTTCGGGAATTTCCAGCACGTCATGAATCTCCAGCCCGCGCCACAGGTCCTCGGCCTCCTGAATTTTGCCCATTGTGAAAAGACAGCCGTTCAGCGTACCGACGCTGGCACCGGTGATGATATCGGGCGTCCAGTCCAGCGCCTGCAAGGCACGCCAGACGCCGATCTGGTAGCTGCCCTTGGCCCCGCCGCCAGCCAGCACCAGGGCGCGTTTTCCGGTATGTTCCATCTTGTTTTTCCCTCCCGGTCATGGTTTTTCCTCATTATAGCATCTTCTGTGCAAAGTTGCCATAGCAAACCGCGTCACAATCTGCGGTTTTTGTATGGAATTTTTGTGTTTTGCCAGGGGTTGCAACGGAAGGGGAAAAGGAGTAAACTGAAAAGTAAGTTCGTAGGGGAAGGATTTATCCCTCCCGGCTCGTTTGCCGCTGCTGCGGCGCTAAAACACGGCAGAGATGTAGGGGCCGCATATATGCGGCCCGCAAGTTTCCCATTATCGGCCCTCTGCCGGAAAGCCGCGGGCGGCATATATGCCGCCCCTACATGGCAGCGCTGTTTTTTCGGGCAGCTACCCGCCAAGTCCCCGGGAGGGATAAATTCCTCCCCTACAAAACAAGAGGAGCAAATTTCTATGTCTACCAAACCCATCTTAGTTGTCATGGCTGCCGGAATGGGCAGCCGCTACGGCGGATTGAAGCAGATCGACCCGGTCGGGCCGTCGGGCGAGGCCATCCTGGATTACAGCCTGTACGATGCCCGCCGCGCCGGGTTCAAGACCGTCGTGTTCATCATCAAGCATGAGATCGAGCAGGCCTTCAAGGAGGCCGTCGGTGCCCGCGCCCTGCGCGCCGGGTTCGAGGTCCGCTATGCCTACCAGCAGCTGGACAAACTGCCCGCCGGCTTCACCGTGCCGGAAGGCCGCGTCAAGCCCTGGGGCACGGCCCACGCCATCCTGGTGGCCGAGGAAGCCATCGGCGACGCGCCGTTCGCGGTCATCAACGCCGACGACTACTACGGCCCGCAGGGCTTTAAGCTCATCTATGACTACCTGAGCACCCACGCCGACGGTGACCGCTACGCCTGGGCCATGGTGGGTTTTCTGCTGGGCAACACGGTCAGCGCCAACGGCAGTGTCAGCCGCGGTGTCTGCGTGACCGATGCCGGCCACAATCTGGTCAGCGTGACCGAGCGCACCTGCATCGCCCCCTACGACGGCGGCATCCATTACAGCGAGGACGGCGGCAGTACCTGGACCGACCTGCCTGCCGACAGCGTTGTATCAATGAACCTGTGGGGCTTCACCCCCGCCTATGTGCAGGAGGCCAAGGCCGGGTTTGCGGCGTTTTTGAAGGAAAGCCTGCCCGTCAACCCGATGAAGTGCGAATATTACCTGCCCACCGTCGTGACCGGCGCATTGGAGCGCGGTGAGGCGGACGTCCACGTCCTGACCAGCGCCGACAAATGGCACGGCATAACCTACCGCGAGGATAAACCCGAGCTGGTAGCCGCGCTGAAAAAGATGAGCGAGGACGGGCTGTACCCGGTGGATAAATTGTTCTAAAATGACACAAAAATGCGGCCTCCCGCGCGGAGACCGCATTTTTGTGTTGCAGGGGCGGGATAAATTTCTCCCCCACGGCATTATCCCTTTCCCCCAAACGAGCCTTTGCGCTTCAGCACCGTATACATCACCAGGCAAACGATAACCGACAGCAGCGAGCCGCAGGCCGTCGCCAGGCCCATGGGCAGCAGGTTGTCCGGGAAGAGCTTCGACGTCAGGTACGCCCCCGGCACGCGAACGAGCACGATGGACAAAATGTTATGGATGAACGACAGCTCGCTGCGGCCATAGGCGCAGAAATACCCGCTGAAACTGAAATGCACCCCGGCAAAGAAGCAGTCGAAAATATACCCGCGCAGATACCACGCGCCCGCCGCAATGACGGCGGCGTCAGCGGTGAACAGCCCCACGACATTCGGCGCGATGAACTGCACCAGCACGGCCGCCACCGCACCAAAGCCCAGCGTAATGCCGATGCCGTACCGCAGCGTAGCCGATGCACGGTCGTGGCGGCCTGCGCCGACTTCCTGTGCGCCCAGCGCCGACACGGTGGAGAGCATCGACGACGGCACCAGGAACACAAAGCTGATGAACTTTTCCACCACACCCACAGCAGCTGCGTCCGTCAGGCCGCGCCGGTTGGCAATGACGGTAATGATCAAAAACGAAATCTGGATCAAGCCATCCTGCATGGCCACCGGTACGCCGACGCGCAGGATGCGCCCGATGATGGAACGCCGGGGGCGGAAGTCGCTTTTCTGCAGCTGCACGCCGTCCAGCCCGCGCTTTAAGATTGCCGCCAGCGAGACCCCGACGCTGATGGCCTGGGACAGCGTTGTGCCCAGCGCCGCGCCCACAGGCCCCATGCCCAGCGCCCCCATAAAGACGAGGTCGAGCACGATGTTGACCGCGCAGGCCACCGCGATAAAGTACATCGGGCTTTTAGAGTCTCCCAGCCCGCGGTAGATGGCCGCAATGATGTTGTACGCCGTGATGCAGGGGATGCCGATAAAACAGATGGTCAGGTACGCCCGGGTGCCCGCAACGGCCTCGGCCGGGGTGGACATGATGGCCGTGATGGGTCCCACCAGCCCCGCCAGCAGCGCCGCCAGCGCCGCCGAGAGCACCAGGAACAGCACTGCGCCGTTGCCGATGGTGCTGCCCGCGCGGCGGTTTTCGCCCGCACCGACGGCGTGGCCGATGCCCACCGTGATACCCATAGCCAGCCCCACCAGCATGACCGTGACCATGTGCATGACCTGGCTGCCGATGGACACCGCCGTCGTGCCCGCCACACCGTCAAATTGGCCGATGATGAGCAGGTCCGCCATGCCGTAAAGCGTCTGCAAAAAGTAGGAGAGCAGGTACGGCAGCGAGAACCGCAGTACATTTTTTAGTACACTCTCCCTGGCAAGGGCGTTTTGCATAGGGGATTCCCCTCTTTTCCGATTTAAAGTACTAATATAGTAAACCGCATTCGGGGCCGCTTGTCAAGGCGGGGCAGAGCCGGGCGGCATCACATTTCCGGCAAAAAGCGGCGCAAAAATCCAGGAATATTTTACAAATTGCAGTGTTGTATTTGCCCGCCGCGTCGGGTATAATAGAATCAGCAAATTATCCATTTCTGTATGCGTTTTCAAAACTCGCGCATCTGTGCAGTTTTTATGTAAAGGAGAACCCATTATGATGAAGAAATCTACCTTCGGTGCCGTTCTGGCCTTCCTGTTTGCCGCTGCCGGTGCGCTGACCGCCGCCGCGCTGTACCTGTACCACCGCGAGAAGGAGCTGGACGAGTACGAGCGCCTGCTGTTCAGCGACGATTACGATGATTTTGGCGACGAGTACGACGAGGACGACGAGGACACCACCACCTACGAGAAGATCCCCGACGCACCGACGGAGGAGTAATTTCCTTCCCGCGCAAAACCTCTTCCGGCCGGGCGCTGGCGGCGTCCGGTCTTTTGGCAATGGAGAATATGAATTATGCGTAAACTGCTGCTTTGGCTGGTGATGGTCGCCGTGATGGTTGCCGCGATCCTGGGCGGAACAGCGGCATTCCTGTACAGCCGCACCGGCGAGGACGCCCTCCCGCAGGAGCCTGTGCAATTCGGCGATATCACGCTGGAATCCAACGGCTGGGATTGGGCTGTCCCGGTGTTGGGTGACAAAGTCACAAAAACATACGAAAGCCCCACAAATTTGACCGTGCAGAAACTGGGCACTTTCACCGATACCATCCCCCAGCTGATGCTGCCCGCATGGGTCACATCGGCCACGGTGCAGATTACCGCGCCCGACGGCACGGCCTGGAGCGGCGATAAATCCAGCTGCAACACCTATACCTATGCCCAGAACGGTGATTATCAGATCATCGTAACGGCTTACCACAACGACGCCGACGCCCCCGGCGACCCGGCGGGCTGGTACGCCTACCGCGCCGGGTTCACGATGGCCATGAACCCCAAAGTGACCCTGAGCACCGAGCGTGCGGCCCAGGGCAGCATCGTTGCCGTCCAGCTGTCCGGCATTCTGGACGGCGAGCCCAGCGTCGAAAGCGACCTGGGCACGGTCTGGTTCCGCAAAACGTCCAGCGGGTACATGGGCTACCTGCCCGTGACCTACAACGCCGAGGGCGGTGACCACACGCTGCACCTGACCTGCGGCACGCTGGAAAAAGATATCACCCTCACCGTGACCCGCACGATGTACGATACCCAGGCTGTCCCTGCCGAGGAGGACGTTGGCGGCGGTGAGGAATTCCGCAATGCCATCTGGCCGCTGTACACCACCGGCAGTTCTGCCAAGCTGTGGAACGGTCGCTTTGAGGCCCCCAGCGCGGGCGCTGTCACGATGGAATACGGCACGACCCAAATGGTGGACGGCCAGCGCAGCGGCCAGGCCACCGGCCTGACCTACGACGCCCCAGACGGCGAGACCGTCACCGCGCCCCAGGCGGGCAACGTGGTCTTTGCGGGCACGCTGACCCTGACCGGCGGCACGGTGGTCATCGATCACGGCTGCGGCGTCAAGAGCTACCTCTACGGCCTGGAAACCGTGGATGTGGAGCGCGGGCAGTCGGTTTCCACCGGCGACCCGCTGGGCACTGCCGGGACGACCCACAATTTGATTTATGAGCTGCGCATTGGCAGCAAATCCACCGACCCGCAGATCGCCCTAAACGGCAACAGTGGTCTGCAATTCAGAGAGTCGGAATAAATATTATACGGCGGGCCCCACACGAAGGGCAAACGACCGCCCGCCCAAAAGCTGCGGGGCGTCGAGGATACCGCCCCCTACATCCTAGGGAATCGAGTTATTAGAAGAGTGGGAGAAACCATGGAAGAAGAGAAGAACACCGCGGCTGCCGTGGATTGGGAGGAAGCACCCAACCCGAAGCACCGCAAACGCAGCCGCAAAAAGGAATCGGCCGCCAATGCCCCCAGGCCCGCCGAGACGGCTGTTCCTGCGGCTGACTTGGCCCCGACTGCCGAACCTGACACGGCATCCGATATCCCCGAGCAGCCCGAACCCGCCGAACCGGCGGAGACCCCCGCTGCCCCGGAGACCGTAGGGCGGGATGTCCCCATTCCGCCGCAGCCTGCCGACGCCCCGGCGGAAGAAGCTGCACCTGCGGATGCCCCCGAAGATACGCCCGAGGCATCCGCGAAGTCTGCCGATCCAGCCGAAACCGAATCCGCCCCTGCCGAACCGGACGATGCTCCCACCGAAGAAGAATCTGCCAGCGTCCCAGACGCTGACGATGCTCCTGCCGACGAGAACGTGAGCGGTGACACCCCCGCCGACGAGGCCAAGGACACCCCTGCGGACGACATCGACCCCGACGACACCCCCGAAGAAAAAGCGCGTGCTGCCACCATTTCCCGCACGGCGCAGCTCTCGATTTCCCAGATCATGGCCGGGCTGGATGAGAACATTCCCGACGTCCCGGCAGAGGAAAACGCAGCCCCCGCGCCGGACGCTGACGACACCGCCGACGAGGACGACGAGGACGACGAGCCCGACGACACCATCCCGCAAAAGCTGGGCCGCGCCGGGTTCGGCATGATCAAATGGTTGCTGCTGGTCATCATCTTTGTGCTCATCATCGCAGGGGCGGGCGTAGCGTGGCTCTACCGCAGCGCCACGCCCGATATGCTCCCCACCATCAAGGCAACCTTCGACGGACAGGAGATAAGCCCCACGGCGTACAGCTGGCACGTCCCGGTTGTGGGCAACCTGTTTAAGCGCACCTACGCCGAAACCTTGAGTTCCGCACCCTATGTGCTGGGCACGCCGGTCTCCGGCGCGTCGCCCGATGTGGTCGTCACTCCGTCCGGCTACACGGCCACGCTGACCGTCACCGATGCCGACAAGAACACCCTGTACGACGGCGGCGTCACCGGCTTCCGCAGCTATCTGTTTGAAGAAAACGGCACCTACGACGCCAAGCTCGTCGTCAAGGTCGATGGAAGCTCGTCTGACCGCGATTCCAGCGTCACCGGTACCGAGACCTGGCAGTTCCAGTTCACGGTCAACATCAAGCCCACCATGCAGCTCTGCACGCCGTCTGTGCAACAGGGCAGCGTGGCGGCGGTGCGCGTCGGCCCGACGCTGAGCGGCGAAGCCCCCGCCATCAAAACGGCCTTGCAGACCCCCGGCTTTGTCCAGGCGGCCAACGGCTGGATCTGCTATCTGCCCATTCCCTGGAACGAGAGCACCGGCAACGTGACCCTGACCGTCACCGCCGACGGCTACACCGAGGATATGACGCTGTCCATCCGCGCGGCGTCCTACACCTATAAGGATTACAGCAAAACGTCCCAGATGATCTCGCCCTACATCGGCGAGAGCGACGCCCCCGCCGCCGTCACCAAGGTGCTTTCCACCACGGATGACAGCATCGAGTGGGCCGTGGGCGGTTTTGTGCAGCCGTTCCTGGATTCCTTCGATACACCGCTGATTTACGGCATGACCGAGTACGCAGGCCGCGCCCGCAGCGAACGCAGCACCAACTACGGCTACGGCGGCCGCACCGCGACAAATGTCGTCATCAAGCCGAAGAAGTCCAACGATTCGATGATCGTTCCCGCCAGCGGCCGCGTGCTGCTGGCTGAGGACCTGGGCGGCATCTACGGCAATACCGTCGTTATCGAGCACGGCGCCGGCCTCAAGAGCATTTTCTACGGCCTGGGTGCGCTGAACGTCAAGGCTGGCGAGAACGTCAAGCAGGGCCAGCTTTTGGGCGTTTGCAGTAAGACCGTCGTCGCCGAAATGCGCATCGGCACCGTATCCATCAACCCGCTGCTTGTCTGGCGCGGGCAATGCGATGGGTTGAAGAATTATTGATATTGTATAACGGCACCCGCTGAAAACGGCGGGTGCTGTTTTTTTGTTGTACAAGGCTTTCCCCGAGGAGGGAAGGCTTAGTCAATTCACACCTCCCGCCGCCCCGGCATACTATATCCCAAAACCAACCGAGGTGAGCGCTTATGCCGAAAACATTTTGCGTGGTGGGGCACGATGCCCGCCAGCAGGCGGCGGCCCATGTGCTGCACCGTGCGGGCTACGGCGTGACCGCAGCCGACAATGCCGCCGCAGCCGATTACATCTTATTGCCCATGTCCCAGGGCCGCGTCAGCGACGAAGTTGCCCGCGCCTTGCAGGGGGCCGGGCAGGGCACATGGATTTTTGCGGGCCGTCCCGGTATGCCGGTGCGCACCGCCGTGCGGCAGGCCAATCTGCCGCTGGTGGATTACTTCCTGCGGCCCGAGCTGGAATCTCTGAACGCCGTACCCACCGCCGAAGGCTGCCTGGAGCTGCTGCTGCGCCTGCGCCAGCGCACGATTTGGGAGAGTGACTTTCTTGTGCTGGGCTATGGCCGGGTAGGCCGCGCCGTGGCCCGGAGGCTGGGACTTCTGGGCGGGCGCGTCACTGTGGCTGCCCGCAGTGCCGAGCAGCGCGCCAACGCCCGGTGTGCGGGCTGCCGCGCCGCGCCGCTGACCGCCCTGCCCGGGCTGCTGCCGAAGTTTGACGCCGTCATCAACACGATCCCCGCGCCGGTGCTGCCCCGGGCACTGCTGCAAAAACTGCCGGGCGGGGCGCTGATCATCGATCTTGCCAGCCTGCCGGGCGGCACCGATTTTGCCGCCGCCGAGGAACTGGGTCTGCACGCTGAGCACGCCCTGGCCCTGCCGGGCCGCTGTGCGCCCCAGACAGCCGGGGCGCTGATTGCGCAGACCGTTCTGACAATTTTAGAGGAACGCGGCGAATACGCGGAAAGGAGCACCCCATGACCACCCAACCGAAACGCACGGTTGCCTTTGCGCTGTGCGGCAGCTTTTGCAGCTTTTCCGCCGTGCTGCCCCAGGTGCGGCTGCTGGCCGCGCGGGGGTGGGATGTCCTACCCATTTTAAGCGTCAGCGCTGCCGGGCAGGACACCCGCTTCGGCACGGCCGCCGCCCTGCGGCAGACCTTGTACGAAGTCACCGGCCACAAACCGCTGACCACCTTGCAGGGCGTCGAGCCGCTGGGCCCGCAGAAATTGGCCGACGCCCTCGTCATTGCCCCGGCCACCGGCACAACGATGGCCCTGCTGGCGTCAGGGATCAGTTCGACCCCGGTCACACTGGCCGCCAAGAGCCTTTTGCGCAGCGGACGGCCCATCGTCATCGCACCGTCCACGAACGATGGGCTTTCGGGCAGTGCTCCGGCGCTGGGCCAGCTTTTGCAGCGGCGGCACTACTATTTTGTGCCCTTCGGCCAGGACGACAGCTACAAAAAGCCGTGCAGCTTAAAGAGCGATTTTACCCTTCTGCCCGACACCCTTGAAGCCGCCCTGCGCGGCGTGCAGATACAGCCGATGCTGTTGTAATATGTGGCCGGGCAGGCGGCATATAACAAGGTAGAACACATTCAGGGAGGCCCGCTCATGCAGACGATCACGATTCACGGCAGGCAGCCCCTGCACGGCAGCATCCGCCCGGCGGCGGCCAAAAACAGCGCCCTGCCGCTGCTGGCGGCGTCACTGCTCTGCGGCGGGCCGTGCCGTCTGCGCGGCGTGCCCGCCCTGGCCGATGTTGACACCAGCCTGGCCCTTTTGCAGGCTGTGGGGGCCGACGCGCGTCGCTGTGGCGCGGATATCTGCACCCGCCCTGCCGATTCCCTTTGCGGCGAGATTCCCGATTACCTGGCCGGGGCCATGCGCAGCTCGGTGTTCTATTTGGCGCCGCTGCTCTGCCGGGCGGGGTATGTGCGGCTGCCCCTGCCAGGCGGCTGCCGCCTGGGGCCGCGCCCTGTGGATATCCACCTGGCCGGGTTGGCCGCCATGGGGGCCGAGGTAGAATTAGAGGGCATCGCCGTGACGCTGCGGCGCAAAGGGCCGCTGCATGGGGTGGATTTCACGCTGCGGCTGCCCAGCGTCGGTGCTACAATGACACTGCTGATGGCCGCCTGCTGCGCCCAGGGCCGTACTGTGCTGCGAGGCGCGGCGCGGGAGCCGGAAATCGGCGATATGATTGCCTTTCTGTGCGCCTGCGGGGCTGACATTTCCGGCTACGGCACGTCGATTTTGACGGTGCAGGGCGGGCGGCCCCTGGGCGGGGCGGTGCACGCCCCGCTGCCCGACCGCATTGCCGCCGCCACCTACGCCGCCGCGCTGGCGGCCGCGGGCGGAGATATACGCATTACCAGCTGTAACCCAGCCCTGTACGGCGCATTTCTGCAATTTTTGGCGCAGACCGGCGTGCAGATCGAGAACGGACCGGACTGGGCCGGACTGGCCCGCAACCCCGCCGTGCCGCTGCGGGGCGGGGTGCAGCTTTGTGCCGACGCCTGGCCCGCCTTTGCCACCGACACCGCGCCCCTGGCAGCCGCCGTACTGCTGGCGGCAGAAGGGAAGAGCGAAATTTTTGACCGCCTGTTTCCCAACCGCTTTGCCTGCGCCGCCGGTTTTGCCGCTATGGGCGCGGAGGTAACGGCCAAAGGGCGGCGGCTAATGATTGCAGGCGGGTCACGGCTGCGCGGTGCCGCCGTTACCGCCCCCGACCTGCGCGGCGGGGCCGCCCTGCTGGTGGCCGCCCTCGGCGCAGACGGCACGACCACCCTGCGCGACCCGGGGCATATCCGCAGGGGGTATGCCGATTTGCCGGGGGAGATAAGGCGACTGGGGGCGGAAATTGGATAAGAGATAAGAGAAAAAAGAGCAGCGTATGCCGTATCCCTACCACTTTTTTTATGAATTTGCCCTTGGGGTATTGAAATTGTCTGTAAAATTTGATATTCTAATAATCAGTTATATGTAAAAAATCGCGGATCAGTGTGCCCATATGCGGGCCAAACCCATAGGATCCGGTTAAACAACTTCACTTTTAGGGGGATACACTCATGGCATTCGTTCTCGATGAAGAAATGCAAAATGTAACCAATATCAAGGTTATCGGCGTAGGTGGCGGCGGCGGCAACGCCGTCAACCGTATGGTGGAGGCAGGTCTGTCTGGTGTCGAGTTCGTTGCGATGAACACTGACCAGCAGGCCCTGCTCAACTCCAAGGCCACCCAGAAGGTCCAGCTTGGTGCCAAGCTGACCAAGGGCCGCGGCGCCGGTGCTGACCCGGAGATCGGCCAGCGCGCTGCCGAGGAGAGCAAGGACGAGATCACCAACTCCCTGAAGGGTGCGCAGATGGTCTTTATCACCGCCGGTATGGGCGGCGGCACCGGCACGGGCGCTGCCCCTGTCGTGGCTGAGACGGCCCATGACCTGGGCATCCTGAC
>ERZ1034928.937-NODE-937-length-11754-cov-3.514830_pt1 | contig 11754 bp, 12 predicted proteins | sample MGYA00520627_ERZ1034928 | MGnify/ENA primary metagenome ERZ1034928 (study PRJEB33766, sample SAMN09781755) | gut metagenome | biome: gut microbiome | host: Homo sapiens | place: Madagascar | study: EMG produced TPA metagenomics assembly of the PRJNA485056 data set... | reverse complement strand
ATCAGAGTGAGGTCATCTCCGCGTATGATGCGTTGGCCAAGCACACTCAACACACTTTTTGCATTTGCCACATTATTGCGGTATTCAAATGTAATAAGACTTTTAAACTTCATTGCTTCTTTGCATAAATTGCCTGCCGGTCTTAAATGCAGACCTGTTGGATTCATAATTTTTATTTTCTGACTAACCACTCTTTTTCTCCCTTATCTGTATATGTTTTAATGACCATTTGTTGTGGAACTGCTGCCTGTGCTGTTGCTATCTGTTCCATCTTCTCTGGTCGTTTTATTGTCGCTGTCTTCTCCAGTCGTGTCTGTCGTACCGTTTCCGGTATTATTTCCAGTGCTCTCACTGTTTGAAGTATTATGATTGGTATTACCATCATTCGTCGTTGTAGTTGTTGTTCCATCCGGCTTTCTGGTGATCGTAACATCGGTTGTTGTCGCCTGCTGCACAAACTTATCCGCATCTAACGTCAACGTGACATCCACGGTATGTGTTCCCTCCCCAAGAGATGACACATCAATGCTTCCCTTGATGCTGTTTGCATTCAGCGACGACAGATCGCTGGACATACCGCTGACCGCCGCACTCACAGTTGTCTGCCCAAATGCCAGATTGTAATTGTCATCCAGCCCGTTCACGGAAATATTGGAAACCGGTATGTTATAGTTTTGTGTCGTATATGGTTCAATCCGTATCGTAACAGATACGGTTGCCTGCGAATTCTTAGTCAGTGACACGCCATCCGGAAGATATTCGGAAATATCAATGCTTGTCGTGATATCTTTATTCGCTCCGTCAACATTCAGCACCTCTTCCGGGATTTCAAGAGAACTGATCGGATTCAGCACTGAGGAACTTCCTTTGATCTGTACCGTCTCCGGATCACTGGTGATCTCTACAACGGAATACGTATCCGCTGGTGTTCCACTTGTATTGAAATGGATCGGCACTTCCTTTGTACTCAGGATCTTGGCGGATACCGTCACTGTATTGCTGCTCAGTTTCAGTTTGGTCGTATCCACGGTTTTATCATCTTCATCATAAAATACCGGCACAACATTGTCCGAAATATCCACAGACATTCCGCTGACATCGATCGTTGCTACCACTTTCGAAATCTGTCCGACCACAGATGCAGGCCCGGATACTTTGATCACATTCGGATTGGAAACGCTTACGTCTCCGAGTGTAAATCCGTCTGCCACCTTTCCTTTGGTGTCTGCGGTGATCACGAACTGTTTCTCCTGAAGATCTTCCAGAGAAACCTTCAGATATTTGGTAAGTCCGCTGACTTTCACAGAGGACGTATAATTATTGGCTGAAATTGCAATCGGAACGCTTCCTTCCGTTCCATCATCACTTACATTCATCAGACTCATATCTGCAATCGCAGTAAAATCCGAATAGTCCAGTTTCTCTAAGATGCTTCTCTTTGCCGTAACACGAAAACTTACTGTTCCGGTTCCATCAATCACCTCATAGCACTTATTCATATCCGAGACCGACTGTGCATTCTGGATGGTTACCGTTGCCGTAAAATTCTTGCTGGAGCTTGGATCATCAATGTTATAGACCACAAGCCACATAGCAAATGCAAATAATACAGCCAGAAGCTTAAAACCAAGGTTATTCGTCAGCTTTTTTAGTATCTTTTTTAGCATTTAATAACCTCCTTTTCAGCAGTTCAAGGCGTGTTGCTTCATGAGTCCGGTTCTGCATATATTTCAGTTTGCCACGCAGAAAGTCCGCATCCACATTATGATAGATCTGACCGCGCATTGCCACAGAGACTTTTCCAGTCTCCTCGGATACTACAATCGTCAGCGAATCACTGACTTCGCTGACGCCTACTGCTGCACGGTGTCTGGTTCCAAGATCCTTGGATAATGTCAGGCTGTCCGAAAGCGGCAGATAACAGGTCGCAGATACCACTCTGTCCCCGCGCATGATCACCGCACCATCATGAAGCGGTGTATTCTTCTCAAATATATTGATCAAAAGCTGACTGGATACGAGTGCATCTACATCAATTCCGGTACGGATATACTCGTCCAGTTTGATGTCATCTTCGATTACGATCAGCGCACCTGTCCTGACTTTTCCCATTGCGTAACTTGCTTTTACCAGTTCATCGATGGTACGATCGCTGAACTTGGCTTCATCAGTCTTATTTAAACTAAACAGATTGCCAAGAATATTTCTGGTACCAAGGTTCTCGAGTGCACGTCGGAGTTCCGGCTGGAAAATGATAACCAATGCGATCACGCCGACATTAAAGGTATTCTGTGCCAGCCAGAGTATCGTATTCATCTGGAAAATCGCAGCTACCAGTACAAAGAGGAGGATCACGATAATTCCTTTAAACAGGTTCCATGCCCGTGTATTCTTGATCCACAATAATACATGATAAAACAGGAAAGAAATAATCAGAATCTCGACGCAGTCTGTCGGTCCGATATGAATATCCGGCAGATTATAGTTGTTGTGTATACTTTCGTTAAACATCTGAAGCGTTTCAAATATACCGTTCATTTTTCTCTCCTTTCTCACAATTTTCCAATTCTACCGCAGGTACATGTCCAAAATGTGAACAATTACTTGCGTTTTCTTTAAAATTATATGTTTTTTTCCGAAATTATTTCAGGTATTTTTCATCAATGTCCAGTTCCTTTGCAAATACCTTGCGGGCAAGTTCCTCTTCTTCTTCCGAAAGTTCCTGCTTACTGTGGTCAATGCGTTTCCCCATACTTGCAGTATTGCCAAAATGCTTGACCGTTTTCTCCTGAACTGCAACTGTCTTCTTTGGAACTGCTTTTACGTAGTAATAATATTCATCGTCTTCAAACTGCACACGTTCCGTTCTTGCATAATCCAGATTCATAAAAAAGAACTGCAGGATAAAGCTGATCACAAGAGACAGGACTACACCAATGAGCAAGGTAACCGTCTTGCCTGTAATGCCAAGGATCAGGTATCCGGCAAAAAGTCCCAGTGCCTGGATCAGTACTCCGGACACGATAGCGATCAGCCATGCATGATCCATCGTGGTTCTGCGGATAAAATATACAACGATCGATGTCACAACAAAAATACCGATCATAAGAAACATCTCTTTATTTCCAAGAAGCTGTCCAACGGAAACGCTGAACTTGGATGTGCTTCCAGTCTTATCTTCCGTAACAACTGCTGCAAGTGTTGTACTGTTTCTGTGGATCCCATCCAGGAAATAATATACCACCGTTCCGCATACAACGGAGATCACCGAATACAGTTCCCCGAAAAGTCCTGTGCCGACTGGCATAACATAAGGAATGTTCAATTTGAAGGCAATCGGAGTAAACAGTGCGCCCATACAGTCCTTCGGTGCAAAACGGAAATATATAAAGTAAACTACTGCAAAAAGTACTACGGCTGTCAGTGCAACCTCCGGCGATAATGCATACATATCTGCGATGATCACGAATGCTGCGATCCAGATCGTTCCATTCTGTGGAAGCAGGCAGCATACGAGTGCCAGGATCAGTGCTACCGGAAATGTGCTGATCGCAGCCATAAATCCAATGTTGGCATTGATCAGTAAAAACGTGATCAGTGCAATCACAAATTTAAATGCCGGATACATGTATGTCTCATAATTCTCATAAAAACGAATGATTTTATCTTTATATTCCAATAATTTTGTCATTGAGTCCTCCCCAAGTGCTATTTGCTGTTTTTAATCTTGTCTTCCCGTTCATAGAGCTTATTGACTCTCTTCAGGTGGCTGCAGTATTCTTTCAGTTCCTTCCGTCCCCGTGTATACCGGCGGTAATAGATGATGTATGTAATGATCTCATAAACGACCATAAATATGACGTATTTGCATACTGTGCTGACTGCAACTGCGATCACATCCAGCGAATTAATAGCCGCCAGGATATTCTCCATGTCATAAAATATCCAGAGTGCCGCACATAAGAAAAATGCCAGTGTTCCTGTAAAAATGCTCTTGATCATTTCCTTGCTGATATAATCACTGCGGTAATACATCCCCATCTGTCCGGACTTCTTCTTTTTCCCGTTATCATATAATGCGATCTCGTATAATTCTTTTACACGTTCCTCGTTAATCATGTAATAAACTCCCTTACTTCTGGACGCAATTGCGCATTGTTAAAAATCATTATACCATACCACTCTATATTTTCCAAATGTTTCTTGTGTGAGGCGTTTTTCATAGAAAGGTTGGGGGAGGTTCCTTTATATGAAAAAGCTGCAGATTGCTCTGCAGCTTTGGTTGTTCTCTTTATTTCAGAAATCTCATGCGGTCATTCTCTTTCTCTGTACGCAGGCTTCGTTCCGCAGGCTTCGGTTTCTCGAACGCATTGGACAGATCCTGTACCATTGTCTTCTTGCAGGATTCACAGAAACGTCCTGTGTGAATTGGCTTTCCACAGTTCTCACAGACGATTCCTTCTGCCATTCCATTAGAGATCACAAGTCTCTCTTCACGGATCCACTGTTTGATCTGTTTCACCGTCACATCATTCTCAGTCGCTGTCTGACTGATGCTGGAATCCGGATTCTGACGCAGGAATTCCTTCACCTGCTGAAACTTCTCTTCCAGCTTCTTCTGGCATTCCGGGCATCTTCTCGGACCCGAAATATAATTAAACAAACGACCACAGTCTCTGCAATTCGTAACCTCCATAATGTAAACCTCCTCATATGCCTTTCCCGATGCAGATGCTTAGGGAATAAATATCGATTACACCTGTCTGCAGTATAGCCTGTGCAATGGTATCAACCGTACTGCCTGTTGTGTAAATATCGTCAACTAATAGAATATATCTATATTTTACAATATCTTGCGACACATGAAAAGCATTTTTCAGATTATTTTTGCGTTCTGTGTCATTTAAATTCTTTTGCGGCTTCGTGTCGCGTGTCCGGGAAACCAGATCCATCCGGTATGGAATGCCCGTCCGCCTGGAAAGTTCCCTTGCAAATACTTCTGCCTGATTATATCCGCGGAGCTTCTGTTTTCTTCTGTACATCGGAACCGGTACGATAACTTCTGCTCCGATACGCTGCATCCATTCTGTGTATTGTTCTGCTGCGATCCCTGCAAAAAAAGCTGCATACTCTCTCTTATTGGAATATTTAAACCGGTACATGGTCTGTTTGATGTCCCCTTTATATAGGAAAACACCCTTTCCCTGCCGGTAATGATGATGTTTTTTCCCGCAGTCAAAGCAGAATTCAACCCTGGCATTATCGACCGGCTGTCCGCATTTCATGCAGACCGCACCTGTAATGTAAAAAAGCTTCTTCCTGCATTCCGGATGAACCTTCCCCCTGTCTTCAAATGCAACGATCTCGTCGCACACCGGACATCTTGGCGGATAGACAAGCGCAAGCACTGCCTCTGTCACTGCATAAATCCATTCTTTTCCCCCCATATTATTCCTTTCCACTCTCCCTGCTGTTACCATAACATATCCCATTGAAAAAGTCATTGACTTTTTCATGATTGACTTCTCCGCTTTAAGCGCATATAATTTATTCAATCGATGCATTGATGCGTTAAAGCATTAGTGCCACAAGGAGGTTATAATTATGAAAAAGGCAACCAGATTTGCTTCCGTTGTTCTTGCCGCTGTCCTGACATTCTCTCTTGCAGGCTGTGGAAGTTCTGACGCAGGCACAAGTAGTACACAAAGTTCCAAAAATGCATCCGGTAAGACTTACACCATCGGTATCTGCCAGTTGGTCCAGCATGAAGCACTTGACGCTGCAACCCAAGGATTTAAAGATGCCCTTACAGACAAGCTCGGTGATAATGTCAAATTTGATGAACAGAATGCTGCCGGAGACGCACCTACCTGTTCTACCATCTGTACCACATTTGCAACCAACAATTATGATCTGATCCTGGGAAATGCAACTGCCGCCCTTCAGGCTGCCACAGCTGCTACCGATACGATCCCTGTACTTGGAACATCCATTACCGATTATGCAACAGCGCTCGACGTATCCGACTGGACCGGTACCACTGGCCGGAATATCTCCGGAACAACAGATCTTGCACCACTTGACCAGCAGGCCAAATGCATCGCTGAATTATTCCCGGATGCCAAAAATGTAGGTATCCTGTACTGCTCTTCTGAGCCAAACAGCATCTATCAGTCCACTACCATTACCAAATATCTGAAGGACGAAGGATACACGGTAAAAGAATACACCTTCTCCGATTCCAACGATGTTGCTTCGGTAACACAGAGTGCCTGTGATAATTCCGATGTCATTTATATTCCGACTGACAATACTGCTGCATCCTGCACAGAAGCCATCAACAATGTAGCTTCTCCTGCAAAGGTTCCGATCTTCGCCGGTGAAGAAGGAATTGCCAAAGGCTGCGGTGTTGCAACACTTTCGATCAGCTACTACGATCTCGGATATACAACCGGAGAAATGGCATATGATATTCTTGTAAACGGAAAAGATATCTCTACCATGGAAGTCCAGTCTGCGCCAAAATTCACAAAAGAATACATCGCTGACCGTGCCGATGCACTTGGGATCACGATTCCGGACGGCTACGAAGAACTGAAAGCAGATTAATCCACATCCATATACAGAGTAAAGGTCCAATGGACCTTTTTTCTGTTTTATTGGAAAATGTCATATTTTTACTATGGAGGTAAACACATGTTTCTGATCAACTATTTTTCATCTTTAAACCCGCTTGCATTTACCAATGCACTGCCGGGCAACATCGCCCAGGGTCTGATCTGGGGAATCATGGCACTTGGTGTATACATCACATTCCGTCTGCTCGATTTTGCAGACCTGACCGTAGACGGTTCTTTTGCAACCGGCGGTGCGGTTACCGTTATGCTGACAGTCAAAGGCTATAACATCTGGGTTGCTCTGCTCTGCGCCTGCATTGCAGGACTTCTCGCAGGACTCTGCACGGGTCTTTTACATACCAAACTCGGAATTCCTCCGATCCTTGCCGGAATTCTGACACAGATCGCACTTTATTCGATCAACTTAAACATTATGGACCGTCATGCAAACCAGGCGCTCAGCGTTGACAAATACAGCCTGATCCTTTCTTCCCGTAACCTGACTTCTGCAATCGTGACCGGACTTCTTTTTGCAGCCGTTCTGATCATCGTTTTATACTGGTATTTTGGAACCGAGCAGGGTTCTGCCATCCGTGCAACTGGTTGTAATCCTGCCATGAGCCGTGCACAGGGAATCAACATTGATAATATGAAGCTGATCGGGCTTTCCATCTCCAATGCGATCGTCGCATTATCCGGCGGACTGCTCGCACAATATTCCGGATTCGCTGATGTCAATATGGGACGCGGCGGCATCGTCATTGGTCTGGCTGCCGTGATTATCGGAGAAGTTCTTGGCGATGCGGTCCTTGGAAAACGCATGGATTTCAAAGGCCGCCTGATCTTTGTTGTCATCGGTGGCATCATCTACTACATCGTTATTGGTATCGTACTCTGGCTGAAAATGCCAAGTGATGATTTAAAACTTTTTACAGCGATCATCGTTGCCATTTTCCTTGCAGTTCCATACTTAAAGGGAAAGAGCAAAAGTTCCTTCTCAAAAGCAGGAAAACGTGCTGCAGCCATGTTAGCTGGCCATTCTGCCACTGCATACAGTGATGTAGATGCCATGAATAAGGAGGAGAAGTAAATGTTAGAGATCCGCAATGTACATAAAACGTTCAATCTTGGAACGATCAATGAAAAACATGCCCTAAACGGGGTAAACTTAAAACTGGACGAGGGTGATTTTGTTACCGTGATCGGTGGAAACGGTGCCGGAAAATCAACCATGTTAAATGCGGTCGCAGGCACATGGCCGGTGGATGACGGAGCGATCTTAATCGATGGAGTTGATGTAACCGGACTTCCGGAGTTCAAACGTGCTTCTTTTCTCGGCCGCGTGTTCCAGGACCCAATGACCGGTACGACTGCCACGATGCAGATCGATGAGAATCTTGCTCTCGCCGCACGCCGCGGACAAAAACGCGGACTCCGCTGGGGTATCACCAAAGCCGAAAAAGAACACTTCCATGAACTTTTAAAAGAACTTGACCTTGGTCTGGAAGACCGCATGACTTCAAAAGTCGGACTTCTCTCCGGAGGTCAGCGACAGGCCGTCACTCTTCTTATGGCATCCCTCCAGAAGCCAAAGGTGCTCCTTCTCGATGAACATACAGCTGCCTTAGATCCGAAGACGGCATCAAAAGTTCTTGCTCTTACTGACAAGATCATCACGGAGAACCATCTGACCGCCATGATGGTCACACACAATATGCGTGATGCCATCGCACACGGCAACCGCCTGATCATGATGAATAACGGAAAAGTCATCTTAAATATCTCAGGCGAAGAGAAAAAACGCCTTACCGTAGAAGATCTTCTCCTCAAATTCGAAGAGGTTTCCGGAGAAGAATTCGCATCCGATAAGGCATTACTTGGTTAAAAAACATAGCATATCAGGAGGTACTATTTATGTGGGCTTACGAAAGTGTATTTTACCAGATCTATCCGCTGGGATTCTGCGGCGCACCATTTGAAAACGATGGTGTATCAGAACACCGCATTTTAAAAGTCAATGACTGGATCCCTCATATCAAAAAGCTCGGTGCGGATGCCATCTACTTCTCTCCGGTCTTTGAATCCGATACACACGGTTACAACACAAGAGATTACACCAGGATCGATACCCGTCTTGGAACCAACGGAGATTTTGCCGAGGTCTGCAGCAATCTTCATAAAGAAGGCATCCGTGTCGTCTTAGACGGTGTATTCAATCACGTTGGAAGAGGTTTCTGGGCATTTCAGGATGTTCTTAAGAACCGGGAAGCTTCCCCTTATGTAAGCTGGTTTTCCCGCATTGCCTTTGACGGCAACTCCAATTACAACGACGGTCTGTGGTATGAAGGCTGGGAAGGCAACTACGATCTTGTCAAACTGAATCTCCGCAATGAAGATGTCATCGGGCATATCTTCGCCGCAATCCGTGGATGGGTCGAAGAATTCGATATTGACGGTCTCCGCCTTGACGTTGCCTATTGTCTGGATCACGATTTCCTGAGAAGGCTCCGCAGCTTCTGTAACGAGTTAAAACCGGATTTCTTCCTTGTCGGCGAAACACTTCATGGCGATTATAACCAGATCATGAATGATGAGATGTTACATTCTGTCACAAACTACGAATGCTATAAGGGACTTTACTCAAGTTTTAATTCCATGAACATGTTCGAGATCAATCATTCCCTTCTTCGTCAGTTTGGTCCGGAACAGTGGACTTTATATAAAGGAAAACACCTGCTTTCCTTCGTGGATAACCACGATGTCACCCGTGTTGCAAGCATTTTAAACAATCCGGCACACCTGCCGTTAATCTATGCGATTGCATTTGGCATGCCTGGTATTCCATGTGTATACTACGGCAGCGAATGGGGTGCAACCGGACGAAAGGAAGATGGAGATCCTGCGCTTCGCGTTTCATTTGATGCCCCGGTTGAAAATGAACTGTCTGACTGGATCTTTAAACTTGCAGCTGCAAAGAAGGCTTCCAAAGCGTTACAGTATGGGGATTTCAGTTCTGTCGTTCTCACGAACGGACAGTGCATCTTCAAGCGCGAATGGGAAGGCGAACGTGTTCTTGTAGCAATCAATGCAGCGGATTCGCCATTCTGGGCTGGATTCAATCTCGGAAGCAGTCAGGCAGTTGATCTGATCACCGGAAATGACGTAACATTCCATGACGGCTATGAACTGCCAGCCTACAGTGCTTTCTTCTTCCGTCTGAAATAAAACGCAAAAATAACGCAATACTTTTATACAAAAAACACGGTGTCATCTCTGACACCGTGTTCCCCATTTTATTCCTTCTATTACTTCTCCCAAAAGATAATCGAAAGATTTCTATATCAAAGCGACCCCCATCGCTGTGATACCTAAATTATAACTTTTCCTCCGTCTCATCGTCCGGATTCTCTTTTGCCCAGCCATATGCATATTTGACTGCTTTATTCCAGCCTTTTCGTTTGGCTTCACGCTCCTCTGGAGCGATCTGAGGCGTAAATTCACGGTCGAGCGACTGGTTGGAGATCACATCCTCCTTATTCTTCCAGTAACCCACTGCGAGTCCTGCGAGATATGCAGCACCCATTGCTGTGGTCTCAATGCAGGAAGGCCGTCTTACCGGCACATCTAACATATCTGACTGAAACTGCATCAGAAAATTATTCGCACTTGCTCCGCCGTCTACCTTCAGTGACTTCACTTCCATACCGGCATCTGCTTTCATTGCGTCAATAACATCGCATACCTGAAGTGCAATGGACTCCAGCGTTGCACGGATAATATGATTCTTATTCGTTCCACGGGTAATTCCCACAATGGTTCCTCTTGCATACTGATCCCAGTGTGGAGCGCCCAGTCCGGTAAATGCAGGTACCACATAACATCCATGCGTGCCTTTGACTTTGGTCGCCATATACTCGGAATCGGAAGAGGAATCGATCAGGCGCATTCCATCACGCAGCCACTGGATTGCGGCTCCTGCAACGAATATCGAGCCCTCCAGGGCATAATTGACTCTGCCATCCAGCCCCCATGCAATGGTCGTTACCAGTCCATTCTTGGAAAATACCGGCTTCTCACCAGTATTCATGAGCAAAAAGCAGCCAGTTCCATATGTATTCTTGGCTTCTCCCTCATGAAAACAAGTCTGTCCAAAAAGGGCAGCCTGCTGATCCCCGGCAGCACCTGCCAGCGGAATCTCATCTCCAAGGAAAGACGGATCGGTATATCCGTAGACCTGACTTGACGGAACCGGTGTCGGGAGCATGCTCTCCGGTATATCCAGTTCCTTTAGAATATCTTTATCCCATTCTAATGTATTGATATTAAAAAGCATCGTTCTGGATGCATTGGAATAATCAGTTACATGAACCTTTCCCTTGGTAAACTTCCAGATCAGCCATGTCTCCACGGTTCCAAATAAAAGCTTCCCCTCTTCTGCGAGCTTACGTGCACCGTCCACATTGTCCAGTATCCACTTAATCTTCGTCGCAGAAAAATACGCATCGATGATCAGACCGGTCTTCTGGCGATATAGCTCCTGAAGTCCCTTTGCCTTCAATGCATCTGCGATCGCAGATGTCCTGCGGCACTGCCATACGATTGCGTTATATACAGGTTCTCCTGTTTCTTTATTCCAGACGATCGCAGTCTCACGCTGATTCGTGATTCCGATCGCCGCAATATCTGCAGCCTTTGCATTGATCATGTTCATTGCCTCAACAGCAACTCCAAGCTGCGTAGACCAGATCTCATTGGCATCATGCTCCACCCATCCCGGATTCGGGAAAAACTGGCGGAATTCTTTCTGTGCCATGGAACAGATCTGTCCCTTCTCGTCGAATAAAATACAACGGTTACTTGTTGTTCCCGCATCTAATGCCATAATATACTTTGCCATACCTGATTCCTCCATAATTATATGCCTCGCGTTACTGCCAGGAGTGGTTGTTTGGCTGCGTGGCGCTTCCCTTTCACCTGCAATAGAAAAGTGGACATCAGATGAATACCTGAAGCAACCTGCTTCAAGCACGTCAAATCATCTCCACTCTCCGATTCCACCTTATGAAATTCTATCGCCTTTCGATGTATTGATTATACCATTTCTATAATGGGTTTGGAAACCTTCGAAACATTTTTG
>ERZ1034928.936-NODE-936-length-11755-cov-3.773590_pt1 | contig 11755 bp, 5 predicted proteins | sample MGYA00520627_ERZ1034928 | MGnify/ENA primary metagenome ERZ1034928 (study PRJEB33766, sample SAMN09781755) | gut metagenome | biome: gut microbiome | host: Homo sapiens | place: Madagascar | study: EMG produced TPA metagenomics assembly of the PRJNA485056 data set... | reverse complement strand
AACTTATACAAAGATATTTAGGGCAGGCTCGTGAGTAAAAAAAATCGTATTCGCATTTATATTAACGTTTCGCTTAAAGCCGGCGAGGTTGCGGTGTGCTCGGCAGAGCAGGCGCATTATCTTGCAAATGTGCTGAGGCTTAAAGTCGGCGATGAAGTTTATGTTTTTAACGGGCGCGACGGCGAATTTTGCACTAAGGTTGCCGAGTTAAGCAAAAAAACATGCGCTTTGGAAGTTGTCAGCAGGTATAAAAATTTTGAAAAAAGCCCTGATGTATGGCTTTTGTTTGCTCCGCTTAAAAAGGACAATACCGATATGGCGGTTGTAAAAGCCACGGAGTTGGGCGTAAGCAAAATTGTGCCGGTGATAACCGAATATACCAACGCGGCAAAAGTGCGCGGCGAGCGTTTGCGAGCGCAACTGATTGAAGCGGCGGAGCAAAGCCGGCGGCAAGACGTGCCGGAACTTTGTGAAACGGTAACTTTGGCTGAAGCGCTGCAAAATTGGCCGTCGGAGCGTAAACTTTTTTATTTGGATGAAACCGGCGGCGGAAATGATATTATCGGCGCGCTGAAAAACAATGCGGGACCGGCGGCATTTTTGGTCGGTCCGGAAGGCGGATTTTCCGAAAAAGAGCTGGCAATTTTACAAAAAAGCAACTATACTTACGGCGTGACGCTCGGTAAACGAATTTTGCGAGCCGAAACGGCGGTGGTGGCAGCATTGTCATGTTGGCAGGCTGTTTGCGGCGATTGGAAATAATTTGGTTGAGGAGAACGAATTTGAAAATATTAATCGCAGATGATCATGAGCTGTTTTTGAAAGGGTTGGAGTTTATTCTGAAATCAGATTTTAAAGATGCTCAAATTGAACTGTGTAAAAATTATAACGAGATTTTTGCCAAACTGGAACAAAATACTGATTTTGATTTAATCGTAACCGATTTGGCAATGCCGGGGGCAAATTGGTTTGAAGCTTTAGGCACAATTCATTCTATGGCTAAAGATACTCCGATTATCATTATTTCAGCGGTGTTTGATAAGGAAATTGTGCAAAAAACTTTGGAAATCGGGGTTTCGGGGTATATTCCCAAGTCTTCGCCGAACGCGGTTATTTTGGGAGCAATCAATTTAGTGTTGGCCGGCGGTGTTTATATTCCTCACGAGCTTTTGAACAATGATACCGGCAATAATGAAATTACGCAAGAATTTCAAAAACTTAAATCGTTATCGGAACTCGGGGAAGCTCCGAGAGAAAAACGTAAAAAACTCACGCCGCGTCAGGTTGATGTGGTGCGCGCCATTGCCAGAGGTTTGTCAAATAAAGTTATTGCGTATGAGCTCGGACTGACCGAAGGAACGGTTAAAGTTCATGTTACGGTTATTTTGAAAGTGCTCGGCGTTACTAATCGCACGGCCGCGGTGCTTGAAGCGGTTAAACAGGGCTATATTAAAAAAGAAGAAGTTAATTTATAAGGAGAGACTCATGCCGGCGGTTAAATATAATATGGTAAAAAGCTCAAAAGCCGTTAAATTACCTGCTTATGTTAAAGAAATTTACGGTAAAATTTATGAAAACGAAAAATTATGCCGGTATCTTGATGATGAGCGTATTGTCAGTTTTATGACGTTCGGGCTGCAAAACCGTATGGTAAATGATGGGGTTAAAGAAATAAGCACCAACAGCAAAGTTTTGCAAATAGGCTGCACTTTCGGCAGACAAATTGAGGCGGTGGCCGAAAAAATCGGCGCGTACGGAAAATATGTAATTGCCGATGTTTGTCCGCAGCAAATTGAACGTTGCCGCAGTAAGGCCATTTATCAAAAAATAGATTTTCGGTCTTATGACGGAAGCCGTCCGATGGGTGAAAAATTTGATACGGTAATTTGCTATATGCTGCTCCATGAGCTGCCGCCGGTTACCAAAGCCAAAGTGATTAATGCCGCATTAGACAGTGTTGATGAGGGCGGAAAGGTTATTTTTGTGGATTATCATCAGCCGAGCAAGTGGAATTTGTGGCGCTTTGTTTTAAAACCGTTTAATCGGCTTTATCAACCGTTTGCGGAAAGCATGTGGAAATACGGCATTGAAAGCTATGCCAAAAACAAAGAGTTTTTTTCATGGCGTAAAAAAACATACGGCGCTAAGATGTACCAAAAAACGGTGGCGGTACGGCAAGTTCCGAGCTATGTTAAGCCGCCGGCAAAATCAAGTTTTTACGAATAATAAAAAAACTGCCTGAACGGCAGTTTTTTTTGCGCTAGTTATTATCGCCGATGTCAGCATGATACTGTTTGTGCAGTTTGCTGATTTTGGCGATGTAGTTTTGTATCATGGCCACCAAATATTTGCGGTTGGCGGGGTTGCCGATGGTTTCATTTACATCGGTGTTGCTGCCGACGGCATTTTTTGCGAACAAAAATTTTAATCAGGGCTCGTTTCAGCGCGCCCGGTTCGGTTTGTTCCTGTGCCAAAAACAGCTCAAGACCTTTGCCGATAACCGTGCGGGTAACCGAGTTGGGATTGCGGTTTTTGAAAGTGTCGTTCATTCCGTCAATAATATCAGGGTCGCCCTTGCCGATGAGCAGAATGGCTTTTACCATATCAGCCGAGGCAATGCCGTGTTCTTCTTTGGTCATTTTGACGGTTTTTACCAAATTAACAATAGCGGCAATTTTGGCGGCAAATTGCGATTTGTAGTTACCGCTTTTGTAAAGCATTTGATAAGTTGTCATCATGTCGGGGTCAAGTCCGTTGGTGTTGTCTGCCACCGTAAAGTTAAAGGTGTCATATAAAAGGCGTCCGAATTCGTAACGGTCTTCAGGCGAAAACGGTTTGCCGTTTTCTTGCAAATTAACGGTGGAGATAACTTCTTTCAAAAATCCTTTTAAGATTGCTGAATCAACATTTTGCCGATTGACCATCTCGCCGACGGAGGGCATAAATTCTTTGGGCAAGTCCGAACTTAAAGAGGTTTTATCAAGCTCCTGAATTTTATCGGCGATGATTTTCAGCAATGATAAATTTTCATCAGACTGTTGCTGCGTTTTGATAATTTCTTTTTTAATCACGCTGCCGATTTTGGTGGGCAGGTACTTAAACGAATCGGCGTACATGTTAAACAGCAGGGCGCCTAAAAGCTCTTTATCGCGGGAAGAAAGAACCGGTTGAACTGATTCAAAAAGCCCGATGTCTTTTAAGCCTTCGCCGATAAAACCTTTCATTAAGTCAGGGTCAATTACCAAATTTTCATTGTCTATGGCATTGGTAATGCAATTTAAAAAGTCGGATTCATTAAAATCTTTGTAAAAATCAACCAATGAGTTTATTCCGCTTTGCGCTTCAGCCAAATATGATGACATGGTAAGCTTTTTGCGGTAGGCGGTGTCTATTTCGGTGCTTAATATAAATCCGGCGCGGCGGAAAGCGTTGCCTTCATGCGAATCGTTGATAAATTTTTCAAGCGTGCGATAAATAATTTTACCGAGCAGCTCTTTATCGCTTGCAGACGGCGGAATAAGCGCGCTCGCGCCCAAATCAAAAATACTGATAATATTCTGGTCGGGATTTATGCGCACCAGATGTCCGAGCTGATTATGTTCAAACTGACCGCCGGAGAGCAGGTTAGAAATTTCAAACGTGAAATAAGTTTTGGAAGCGGCCTGCCGATAACGCAGATTTTTAATGCTTTCAAGTTCAGAGCCGTTGGCGCGTTCCATTTCCGCCCAAGTGGTGCCGTAGGCAATCCAGTCGGAAATATGAAACTTAAATTTGTAGCCGTCGTTTTCAACTTCACGATTGTTATAAATTTTTTGGGCGGCGAGTTGTTGCTTGTAGCCGAGCTGCAAATCTGTCTCAGTCATTAAATTTTGTACCGATTGTCGGATTAATTTGAGCACATCGTCAATACCGTTGCGGAAAAAGCCTTGGCGAGAGAGGTCATAAAGCATGCCCTCAAACGCGCTTAATTCGCGAGTAACGGAAAGGCGAATGCCGGCGCGCAAAATTTTAATAATGCGGTTGCTTTCAAACGGAGCTTTGTTTTGTTCATACACGCCTTTTTCAAGAGTAACAAAACAGGCGGAAGAATTGATAATGCGGCCGAGCCATATATTTGATTTATAATCAAGTTTGGCATCGGTTTCCTGACTGTTGTAAAAATCAAGCCATTCAAACAGTTCCCAACGGGCAGGCGTGTTGCCGCCGCATTGCGCGTTTTTAATTTCTTCACGGATAAACCACGGTATGACGGTGCAGGCAACCAAAGCCTGGCTGACTTTAACCGCTTCGGCGCCGGCGTTTTCCAAAAACAGCCGCAAACCGGAGGCAATGCTTTTGTGCGGCTCGGTGTTGACGGCATTAAGGTTGGAGGCGGTTATCATGGCAACCAGATATAAAGCGCGGTCTTGATTTTGGTGCGCCTGAATGTAGCTGTGTAAAAAGCTGTATCCGACCTGAGCAAATTTGTCATCGGCGTTCGGAAAGATGTAAACGGCAATTTTGCGGAACACGCGTTCCCAACTGTCATCTGTTGTGCCGATACTGGCGGCTTGTAACAGCTCGTTTAAAATAACGGCGCGGGCTTCGGGCGGATAACCCCAGTATTCGTGATACATGATTTTTAAAGTTTGGGGCGAAATTTGCAATTTGCTTTCAGGCATATTGTTTTGTTTAACCGCAGTTAAATATTCGCAATAGTCTTTGCATTTTTCCATAGTACCCGATGAAATTAAAAAGCCGATGATGCTGTCGGTTTCAGACGGAATAATGCGCAGTAATGATTTAATAAAGTCAAATCCGGCAATTTGAAAATGGTTGTTGTCGGCGTATTCTTCATTCATTTCATTAAAGTCTGCCGGCTGCGGTTTAAGCATGGCGGCCAGTTCTTTTTGCGCAATAAAGCGTTCGGCAAGCAATGAAGAAATTTCAATACGGTCGGCCGGATTTAAATTTTCTTCCAAACGAGAACCGGCTATATCGCGAATTACGTAATGACCGTGCAATTTTTCGGCATACGGTTTAACTTTGTTGTAAAGCGCGGCGGATTTATCGTCAATTTGCGAACCGCAGGCGGTAAATACCGACTGAACCCACAGTTGATGATAGCGGCGTCTAATGTCAGGGTCGGCAATGCGGTGCTGCTTGCTGATAAAAATGTCATAGTAGCTGTTTTTAAGCTCGGCATCGCGTATGTTTTCAATATCAGGAATAAAACTTTCCAAAAATTTGTTTTGCAAAATGTAATCATCGGCAAAAGCGCCGGCGGCCGAAAGTTTTTGATAAGCCTCAATTTTGTTAAACAATTTGGTGTTAAAGGCGGGGTTATCTTCAACCAACAGGTCTTTGAGGCTGTTATTGCCCATGCGTTTTACAATATCGGCAATTTCAAGCGAAGCGTTTAAGGCTTTTTGCGCGTCGGTCTCAGCTTTAATCCGGCTGATGATAAATTCAATACTCTCGTTGTCGCCGGCCAAATTTTGCAGATATAACTGCCGGTAAATAATAGCCATGGCAACGGTGTTGTGCGGATAATTTTCACGTTTCAGCAAAAAGGGTTTGAGTTTGGCTTTTTGCAAATCTTTGAGCTCATAAATCGGGTGTTTGGCCAAAACTTCAAGCGGAAAACGATGTTCATCGTCAGTCAACAGGTGTAATAAGATGCCGAATTGCAGGTTGGCGGCAAGGTCTTTGTTGCGATTAAACAGTTCTTCATGATCAGATTCATGATAATCGGTCGGCAAATTAAGCAGAGTTGAAAGCCGGTCAAAAAACAGAGGCTTGTATTGCTTAAAGTCAATTTCGGCCTGGGTTTTGGCGGCTTTTTCGGCAAGCTGCGTGAGGGCAAACATGGCCAGATGCTTTATTTCAGGAATAACAACATCGTTTTTGGAGAGCAGACCCAAATCAAGCAATTTTTTAATGTCAACTTCTTTAAGCAAAGTGTCATAATAGGTTTTAAACTGCGCCTCGCTGAAGAGCAAATGATTGCGCGGCGATTTGAGCACATCTTCAGCGTTGACAATCAGGTCGCCCTCAATGGGATTAATGGTGTTAAGCTTCCAACCGTGTTCGGCGGAATTGACGTCTTTGACAATGTGCCGCATGTAGGCATTGAACACGGCTTCATCGTCAACCGGATTGTATTTGGAATTAATAAACGCCATTACTTCGGCCGAAAGCATTTTTTTGAGCTTGGCGCCTTTAAATTCGCCGTAAGCTTCGCCGATTTCGGAAGATGTTTTTAAAAGTTTGAAACTTTCGGTTAAAAAGTTTTCTATCGGCTGTTTTTGCGGCGCAACTTTAGTGCTGTGCGGATTTTGCATTTCAAGGCAATAGTCAAGCAACGAAACACCGGTTTGTTTGGTAACATATTTATAAGGAGCGGTCATGCCTTTAAGATGCAGTAAATCTTCAGTTCTAAGGTTGGCAAGTTTATCGGAATTTTCAGCGGCGGTACGGATTATATTGTAATATTCCTGAATTTCTTTGGCTAATTGCTCGTAAATAACTTCTTCATGCCGGCTGATAAGATTTTTTATTTTTTCAGGCATTTTATCGGGCGCAAACGAATCAATAATAACGCCATCGGCAGAAGCGATATAAAACCAGGTTTTGTCGCCGATAACGTTGGATAACGGAGCTGAGCGAAAGTCTGTCTGGTATTTTACCAAATAATGATTGGTATAAATTTCTTTAGAGCTTAGGCCGGTAATGTTTTCATAGGTGTGAGAACGCAACACGATTATCGGAATTTGCCGTTTTATGTCGTTTGCTGAGGCTTCTAACTTAACTTTAGGAAAAATGTCTAAGTTAAATTTTTGAAACAGCAAATTGTGTTGGTGCGGCGAAGCTTGTAATTCAGCCGGCAAAAACGATGAAGGTTTGTCAGCGGTAAAATTATCGGTTATATTTGAAAATTTGTGCCAAACGCGGCGCGGATATGAAAGATAAGGCTCGTTATGAAAAATTTTTTCAATGTCGTCCAAAATTTGTTTGCCGGTGGTCAGGCGATTGATGTTAATATGGTTAATGCCATTTAAAATACAGCCGTTATATATGCTTAAAACATTGCCGTCCGGCAGGTTGGTTTCAAGTTTTAAGAGCTTGTCCCAGAACAAAACGTTAACGCATATACCGTCGTCAAGTTTCCGTCTTTGTCTGATGGCAACCAAGTCATTGGCGCGGCTTTGCTCGGCGTAATCTTTATCGGTCACGATTTTTTGCGGAAACGAATTAAGAATTGATTTGCGAATCTCAATATTGGCGGGCATTTCATCATAAAAAAGTTCTTGCCAGTGTTTTTGGCGTTTTTCATCGTCTTCAGGATTGTATGAACACAAAAATTCATAATCAGTTTGCGATATTATAAGCCGCGGCATGTTTTGTCTTAATTCGGCAACGTAACTTAACACGGCATCTTCAATCTGGTGTTGTTTGGCGTGTGATAAGGGTTTGTCGGTATCAATAAATTTTTGCAAAACCGAGATTAAAATATCTTGTTTTTGCAACAAACCGGCCTGATTGTAACCTTGTTCGGTTAAAATTTTGCGTAACCCCGATTTATAAACTCCGCTGCCTGCCACGGTTTTAATTTTGGCAGGTATACCGGTGGGAACAAAAGAGTTAATATCGGTGTTGCGTTTTTGATATTTTTCTTCCAAAGTTTTAATTTTTAAGTCAAGCGCGTTCAGGCGGCTTTCATTGTTGGCGGTATTTTTCAGCGTTGATGAGCACATGCGAAATAAGCTTGCGAGCCTCATTGATATTATATCCGGCATTAATCATTCTTTCAAGACCGGCAATATCCGAATCAAGCGCTTCACTGCCGGCGTTAATTATGCCGTTGCTGCTGAAATACGGCGGAATACGCTTGATTTCAGTGTTTAAAATAAAGGCTAGCTGGTCCTCGTTTTGCACAATGTTTAAAAGTCCGGTTGTGATGTAAAATACCGGCGTGGGTTTATCTTCAGACGATAAATCTTTTTTTTGCGAAAATACAAAGGCGGCGTCGGGAGCAGGATTTTCAGAGATGCAAAAGAATACCTGATTTTGGTTCAGGTCAAAGGAATCCTTAAACAAAAGCTTGGCAATTTTTTCAAGGTAATTATGCCGGGTTTGTTCATCATTTACGGAGCCGTCAATAATTTTTATCCGGTCATATAAATCGGAAGATAAATTTTTTTTAAGCTGTTCAATGTCCATTTTGTACCTGCTCATAAATATATTAAGATAATTAATAACTGATTTTATCCCGAAGAAGGTTTACAAATTATTACAATATTATAAATTTTTTGCTTGAAGAATCGGAATTAGTGGTATAGATTTTAGCCGAATTGAAAGTTTTTTAATTTGGTCGCGCTTTGCTTAAAGCGTGGCGCGACTGTGTTTTAACAAATAGCTGCAAAAGGAGCTTAAATAACCATGAGTAAATGGGTTTATACATTTGGAAACGGTAGCGCCGAAGGCGATGCCACCATGCGCAATCTCCTTGGCGGTAAAGGTGCCAACCTTGCTGAAATGAACAAAGTTGGTTTGCCGGTTCCTCCAGGATTTACAGTAACTACCGAAGTTTGTACTTACTACTATGACAATAACAACACTTATCCGGCAGATTTAAAAGAGCAGGTTAAAACTGCGGTTGCCGGCGTTGAAAAAATTATGGGTAAAAAGTTTGCTGATGCTAACAACCCGTTATTGTTCTCGGTTCGTTCAGGTGCCCGCGTTTCAATGCCGGGTATGATGGATACCGTATTAAACCTCGGCTTAAACGATGAAACCGTTAAAGCTTTGGCTAAAGCTTCAGGCAGCGAAAGATTTGCTTATGACTCATATCGCCGCTTCCTGCAAATGTTCTCAGACGTTGTTTTGGGCGCAGACCTTGACTTGTATGAAGAAGCTTTGGACAATATGAAAAAATCAAAAGGCTACAAGTCAGATACTGATTTGACCGCTGACGATTTGAAAGAATTGGTTAAAGAATATAAAGAAATCGGTAAAAAAATCGGTAAAGTTGTTCCGCAGGATCCTTGGGATCAGTTGTGGGCAGGTATCGGCGCCGTATTCGGTTCATGGATGTCGGCTCGCGCCATTACTTACCGTAAATTAAACAATATTCCGGGTGACTGGGGTACTGCGGTAAACGTTCAAACCATGGTATTCGGTAATGCCGGTGATGACTGCGCTACCGGTGTTTGCTTCTCGCGTGACCCTGCTACCGGTGAAAACAGATATTACGGCGAATATTTGGTTAACGCTCAAGGTGAAGACGTTGTTGCCGGTATTCGTACTCCGCAGCCGATGGGCAGCATTGGCGACGGCACTTCTTTGGAAGAAAAATGGCCGCACCTTTATAAAGAATTGGTTGATGCCAAAAACAATTTGGAACATCACTACAAAGATATGCAGGATATGGAATTTACCATTGAACACGGTAAATTATGGATGTTGCAATGCCGTAACGGTAAAAGAACCGCAGCCGCTGCCGTTCGTATGGCCGTTGAAATGGTTGAAGAAGGTTTGGTTACCCATGAAGAAGCTATCATGCGCGTTGGCGCTGATCAGTTAGACCAGTTGTTGCACCCGATGCTTGACCCGAAGGCTAAAAAGCATGTTATTGCTACCGGTTTGCCGGCTTCTCCGGGCGCTGCCGTCGGTCGTGCCGTATTTAATGCTGAAGACGCTGAAGCTTGGGCTGCCAAAGGTGAAAAAGTTATCTTGATTCGTAACGAAACTTCACCGGAAGATATCGGCGGTATGCACGCTTCACAAGGCGTTATTACTGCTCGCGGCGGTATGACTTCTCACGCGGCCGTAGTTGCTCGCGGTATGGGCACTCCGTGCGTTTCAGGTTCAACTGACATCACCATTGATTATAAAACCAAAACCATGAGCACCAAGTGCGGCGTGGTTGTTAAAGAAGGTGATTGGGTATCATTGGACGGCGCTAAAGGCCAGATTATTGAAGGCCAAATTCCGACCGTTAAAGCTGATACCAGCACCGGTAACTTTGGTAAATTGATGACTTGGGTTGACCAAATTCGTACTTTGAAAGTTCGTGCTAACGCCGAAACTCCGAAAGATGCTCAGCAGGCTTTGGACTTTGGTGCTGAAGGTATCGGTTTGGCTCGTACCGAACATATGTTCTTTGATGCCGACCGTATTCCGGATATGCGCGCTATGATTTTGGCTGATGACGAAGCCGGTCGTCGTGCTGCTTTGGCTCGTTTGTTGCCTTATCAAAAGCAAGACTTTAAGGCTTTGTTCAAAATTATGGACGGTCTGCCGGTTACCATTCGTTTGCTTGACCCGCCGTTGCATGAATTTTTGCCGCACACTGATCCTGAAATGCAGGAATTGGCTGACAAACTCGGCAAAACTTTGGCTGAAGTTAAAGCAAGAGCCAATGCTTTGCACGAATTGAACCCGATGTTGGGTCACCGTGGTTGCCGTTTGCCGATTACTTATCCTGAAATCGGCGAAATGCAGGCTCGCGCTATTTTGGAAGCCGCTTTGGAATGTGAAGCCGAAGGAATTAAAGTTATTCCTGAAATTGAAGTTCCGCTTACCGGTTCTAAGAAAGAGTTGGATATCGTTAAAAACATTATTGATACCACCGCTGAAAAAGTATTTGCTGAAAAAGGCAAGAGAATCCACTACATTGTAGGCACGATGATTGAATTGCCGCGCGCTGCTTTGATGGCTGAAGAAATTGCTAAATCAGCTGCCTTCTTTGGTTTTGGTACCAATGACTTGACCCAAACCACTTTGGGTATGAGCCGTGACGATACCGGCGCTATTTTGGACGAATACCGCGCTAAAGGCGTTTACGTTGCCGATCCGTTTGCATCTATTGATGTTGATGGCGTTGGTAAATTGGTTAAACGCGCTTGTGTTGAAGGTCGTAAGGTTAATCCGGACCTGCACCTCGGTGTTTGCGGTGAACACGGTGGTGATCCGAAGTCTATTGAATTCTTCCAAGAATGCGGATTAGACTACGTATCATGCTCTCCGTTCCGTGTACCGGTTGCTCGTTTGGCAGCAGCTCAGGCCGCTGTTAAAGCCAAGGCTAAAAAATAATCTGAACGGATTATAACAAACCCCCTCTGTATAGTTTTACAGAGGGGGTTTTGCTTTAAGAGCTAATTATTGATACAGCACATATAAAGAACAGCGGATACCTTCACACGTATTGCAGATAACTTCCGTGTCATTTAAGGTCATATTATAGAGGCATTTTTTGCCTTTTTCGCAATAAGTATCACCCCAAATAGATTTTTCGCTGTATACGGGCTGAGAATCGGAAAGCCATTTTACCAGTTCAACTTGCCATAAATTAGCGGAGTTTTCTTTGGCGGCAAATAAAATATTGCGGCAAATTTTTTCGCCTTGAGATGATATCGGTATGCTAAAACCGATACCGCCAAAGTTGTTATGATTGCCATTGCCTAAATCGTCATTGGCATAATATATAACCATACTGCCGTTAAACCACATATCTCTGATATCGCAGTTATAATGATATTTTATGCCGTCCGGCAGTAAATTCATCTTATTAAATAAATCGCCGTAACAGGTGTGGGTGTCCGGTTCAAATTTCAGCTGCCCTTTGAGCTGCAGCACGTTATTTATCAGCATATTAACGGCCTCAGCATGTTTATTAAGCTTATATTTTTCCATCGCTTTGGAATAGCCGGCAATCGCGCCGACCGATAACACGCCGATAATCGCAAGTACGCCTAACATTTCCACCATACTG
>ERZ1034928.934-NODE-934-length-11784-cov-26.300963_pt1 | contig 11784 bp, 11 predicted proteins | sample MGYA00520627_ERZ1034928 | MGnify/ENA primary metagenome ERZ1034928 (study PRJEB33766, sample SAMN09781755) | gut metagenome | biome: gut microbiome | host: Homo sapiens | place: Madagascar | study: EMG produced TPA metagenomics assembly of the PRJNA485056 data... | reverse complement strand
CTCCGTGGGCTTGCCCATCTTGATAGATACGGTGCCGTCGCGGTGGTCAGTGATGTCACCCGCGAGGCTGTACGCGCTCATGTCCTCTTCGGTCACGACCTCTTTGGTCTCGCCAGTGGGCTGGTCTTGCTCGTCCAGCACGTCCACCGTGTCGCGCATGACGATGCTCCACGGCGTGTTGTCGGGCAGCAGCGTCGCCGCCTGCGCGTAGGGCATGGTGAGGCGCACCGTCTGCGTCTCGCGCTTGTCCCAGTTGAGGTCTTGATATTTGCTGATAAACTTGGCAGGGTACTCCTGCCCGTTGACTTTCAAATACTGCGCCATAAGCGCTCCTTTCTTGTGTTAGGTGTTTTAGGCTTTGGGAATTGCAATATAATGATAAGTGATGTTGGCTTTGTTAATCGCGTATAACATGTAACTTGAAAGTCCGGAAAACGTCACGCATGTTCCATTAAAGGTCGCGGTCGAATAGTTTGTGTCGTATTGGTTGCTTGACGAACCAACTCTGACTCGCTCTGTAAAACAACGACCATTGGGGCTTGATGCTACGGCGGTTGCTCTTTGCAAGTCATTGTTATCGCTTTGGCCTACTATCATTACCATCTCTACCGCGACGCCGAAGTCGATCGTTCTTGACGAAGAACCATCCCCCGTATACGTCCCGACCACAGCGCCACCGCCGCCAGCAGCGGCCATGACATTCGGATTGAAGATCATGCCGCCACCCCGCTTTCGCATGGGTTAGAATATGCACATATATATCTGAGGGCTTTTTGGATGTTGTTCATGTGTTGCTCCTTTCTCATGGCGGCGCGGCGTTGGCTTGCAGCCACGCCAAGAGTTCGCCGTCGTCTTCCGTTATAAATCATCCCGTTCACCCCTTGTAGCTCAGAGTGATGACGGTGACGAAAACCTCGACCGCCGTGGTCGGGATTTCGCTGCACTGGAAGGTCACGCTGTTCGCGCCCTGCGCGACGGCTTGAATGCCGCAGGTATTCCACGCGGAATCATAGCTCGTGTCAACGGGGTTCGGATGGAGTTCCTGCTTCGTGATGTCGGCAAGAATGCCCGCACACGTCACCGTCTGCTGCTTGGTCGAGCTGTTCCAGCCTGCGACGGTCAGCGTGACCTTGCGCGAGAAGATCGGCGAGGCGTAGTCCGTCTCAGGTGTGGCCGCCACCAGCCCGCCCGAGCCGTTGCCCTTGATGAGAGATGTAGTGGAGGGGACGTCCACTGAATCCGCCTCGACGTCTGCCCACGCCTCGCCGTCCGCGGTTTTCGTCAGCACTTGACCGGCGCTGCCTCCATTCGGAAGTTCCTTGGGATGCCGGTGATCGCCGCGGGAATAAGTCTCGGCGTTGCCGGCGCTGGCTACACCGGGAGCCTGCGGAAGCTCGTTCGTTGGCGCACCCTTGCCGTCATTGCCGCGCTGCGCGATGAGCTGCCAATAGGACGCATCCGGCGGGGCGACGCCCTTGCAGGGCTTAATGCACACGTAGCTGCTGCCGCCGCTCGACACCTTATTGCCCGCGGTATATTCCGCGGCGGCGGAGTATTCGCTCCAACTGTTTCGGGCGTCCTCTGCTTTCTGCCGCGCCTGCTCGTTGCTTGTGCGCTGCTGCTCGGCGGTTTCGCGCGCCTGCTCGGCGCTCTGCCGCGCAGATTCATTTGTGCCGCGCTTGGTCTCGTTGCTCTCACGCACGTTCTCGGCGCTCTCGCGCTCGCTTTCCGCCTCGGCTCTGGCGTCCTCGGCGGTTTTGCGGCTGGTCTCCGCCTGCACGCGCTGGTCCTCGGCGTTTGCCCTTGCGCCTTCTGCCGTTGCGCGGTTCTGCTCGGCGACGGCGCGGGCGGATTCCGCATTGCCGCGGGCGGTTTCGTTGCTCTCGCGAGTATTTTCGTTTGCGGCGCGCTGCTCTTCCGCCTGCGCGCGGGCCGTTTCAGCGGCAGCGCGAAGAGATTCCTCATAGACACGGGAGGCCTCCGCCGCCGTGCGCTCTGCTTCCGTCGCGTCGGCGGCAAGAATGGCTGGGATCAGGTCATTGTTGATGTAGTCCTTGATGGCGTTGCCCGCTTCATCAAATTTAGCCTTGAGCTGCGCAGATGTCAGACCGCCGACGTCGTTCGGCTCGTCGTCCAACTTCTGGATGATGTTCAGGTCGCCATTTAAGTATTCAAGCTCGATCGGAGCATTCTGCACTGCATTCAGGTCAGCTGTCAGTTTCGTGCTCATTCCGAATTACTCCCTCCTCGGGACTTCGCCCGTTTCATTGATTTTGCGCTGTAAATTGCCATAGCCTGCGCCGCCGCGGACGGGCGGGGAAAAGCCGCTCGGGTCCATCGGCGAATCGCTCTGCCCGTTCCCGGGCGCGCCGCCCGGTGCCACGCCACGCTCGGCAGCTTCCGTGATGGCGATGAGCGTCTCGCGGTCAGTGATCTGTCCGTTGGGCAGGCGGCGCAGATATTCACTCGTCGGGATCTTCCCCTGCATCAGCAGATTGTCGAGCGTCTGCATGTTGGCGATCTCGCTCCAATAGCTCGACGCGCCCGCATCAAGGTCGATGCTGCACGGCACGCTCTGGATCGTCGAGAAGTCAAACGGGACGGCCATCTTTTCGCCGATCTCGCGCACCTCGACTTCGACAGTGCGCGTTCCGTAATATTCGCCCTCGAACTCCATGAAGATGCGCCCCAACTGCTCAATGCATTGCAAAAGGTTCTGCTTTGTCAGCTCCATCGGCGTCGCCGCCGCGCGCTGCAATGCAATGATGGCGCTCGTGTTATCCGGGCGCGTGTCGCCCAGCGCCACGTCGGACGCGCCAAGGAATTTCTGCGTGTAGCCGATGGCCACGTCGATAAACTGCGAGATTTGCGGTGAAATGCTCGCGGGGTCAATGATCTTGGCCACGCCGTCCACGCTGCCGTTGACGCCGATGGCCGCGCCGACCTTGCTGCTCCACTTGGTGACCTTTGTGCGGTCGTATACGATCTTCGGATAGGCCAGCGTCATGAGCGAGATCATCGACATCGCAAAAAGCTTGTTGACGAAAATCTGGTTTGGGATCAGCCCTGTAATCATCGCCTGCCCGTGATAGCAGTCCTGCACGTAGTCCCAATTCATCCACACGATAGGGTAGAGGGTAATGCCAAGGTCCCATTCCTTGCGGATCTCTGCATCGCCGCGCGTGCATTCATAGCAGTGAATCGTCCCGCTCTTCTTGTCGCGCCACAGGCGGAGGATCACAGTGACCTTATTGCCGCCGAGCTGGTCGATCTCAATGTTGCTGCCCTCGCGGTCGTCTTCCGTGATGTTTTCGATGTCCGACGCGTTTGCGCCCCATTCGCGGGCGTAGTCCTTGCACTCATTCACGAGCATACGTCGCTCGATGAGGATATAGGGCTGCGTCTGCACGTCGCGGCTGTTGGGATTGCCGAAATGCACCTGCGTGTTTTGCAGCACCTCCACGCCGATAGCGCCCTTGGCCTGCTGGCCGGTCTCCACGCTGCTGTCCCAGTAGGCGAACAAGCAGCCGTCGCCGTCCACCGCCGCGTTGCGGCAGAATTCGCGGATCTTGCCGCCCATCTGGTTTCTCTCGAAAATGGCGGCAAACTGGTCGTTTAAGATATCGCTGTATAGCTCAAGCACCCTCGTCGATGCTTTCCCGCTGCTCGGCAGCGGCTTTGCGTGCAGCTTGAGGTTATCGGTCGACACGTTGGCGACGGAGAACAGCACCACGCGCTTTAAGAAGTTAAAGACCGGCGTCGGGAGCCCATTGCTGCGCACGCCCTCCCACTGCTTGCCGATGAAGAAATTCTCATTCGTCTGCACCGTGTCGTACAGGTTGATACCGGTGTTGAACTGCACGCCCGCATCGTATTCCGCCGCCACGCGCTGCGGGGTCATTTTTCGATTTGTCATTCGTGATTCCTCACTTTACATTGCCCGCGTAGCGCAGCCGGATGTCCGTTTCAATGACCGTCGCCGTCGCGCTCGCAGAATTGCTTTTGAAGATCAGACGGTAAAACGTCGCCTTTTTCACCTTCATTTTTACTTTCTTCACCTGCGGCTTTCGGTTCGTTGCGAAAGAAAAGTGGTTAAAGTCCACATGAAGGAACGTCGCAAGGTTGTAAGAGACCACCTTATCGGGATAATCGCTGCGCCGGTTCGTCTCCACGGTGACGGTGATCCGTGCATTGGACGCGGGCTGCATGGCGACAAAAATCATGGGGCTGTATTTCAGCAGCCAGTCCTTGTCAAAGTCCATCGCGCCGGTCGCCGCGTAGCAGTTAATGGCCGCGCCATCGTCGTTTCGGTACTTGTGGGAGAATTCCAGCACTTTCCCGTCGTCGGCAAAGCCGATCACCGTGCCGTTCCACTCGAGAACACGGTCGAAGGGAAGCCCTTCGTAGAGATACCACGCGTCATTTGCGTAATTCAAGATGAGGGCGCGCCGCCCGAATAGGAACCAATATTCGTGATCTCCCTTGATGTTCGCCGTGCGCACCTTCGGCAGATCAAAGCTCTTGAGCGTCGCCGCCACGCGGTCGCTGATGCGCTTGGCGTTGTTTTCGTTGTTGGAGATATAGCTTGCGTAGTTGCTGCCGCTGCGCCACTGATACACGCTGCCTGCATCCAGTGTCAGCGGGTTGTTTTCCAGCAGCATGACCTGCCCGGGCGCTTCGTTGCCGAACTGACGGTTGACCGGCTGCACGTAAAACGCCGCCGTGCTCGTGTCGTCGGCAAGACTGATCTCGCCGTGCATGATCGTCCACGCGCTGTCTGTCTTAAAGGCCATCAGGCGGGAATAGTGACGTACCAGCGCTGTGAGGGGGGTGTTGCTTTCACCTACCGTCAGCTCGTATAGATCAGGAAAATATTCTGCGCTTGCTTTACCGGTCTTGTACGGAATGCCGGAGTAAATGGCGCGGTTTGTGCCGTCTCCGTAGAGGAACACGCGGGTATCCGTCGCGCCGTTGAAAAGCTCGCTGTATTTCATGCCGGTCACTTCGCTGCGCGCGCCGTCGCCCTTGCGGTATTCGACCTCCACAGTGTTCGTCCCTGCGGCTGGGGCGGCGGTAAACGTCACCGTCCCGTTTTTAAGGTTCATCGTGCAGTCCGTCACCGGCTCTCCGCCGGATTTGACGCTGCTGACCTCGTTGAGGTCCTTTTCCGGCAGCTGGAACACCTTCGCCGTCCCGTCGGGGGAGAACTGCACGCGCCGCTTGCCGGTCAGGCGGTTCACGTTTTCAACGAGCGTGCCCTCGCCCTTGGGCGTCGTTGCCGTCTGGATGAGCGGCACATAGCCTTCGACGGTTTCAAAACTCGTTTCACTGCCACCGTCCCAGCTTTTGTATTCGCTTCCATTCAGCAGGTACACCTTCCCGCCAAAGCCGAAAAATGTTGCTTCGCTATTTTGGCAAGCCCCTTTATTGCTGGCGCTGCCGATTTCAGTGTCAATGTCCCAAATGTGCCCGCCGTACACGGCGAGGATGTGCTCGGAAGCCCCCACAATGCCGTGCCAAACGCCGTATACGCGCGTTTCGCTTTCGCCCCCTGCGGTTCCTTCACTCAGCGCGGAAAGCGCGTCAGCAAGGCTCAGAAGCGTTTTCGAGCCGGGACGGATTTGCAGGTGCTTGTCCTGCGTCACGCGGAAGTTTCGCATCTCGGCCATCTCGCCGACTTTCAGCGTGGTATCGCCGTCCGGGTTCTCGTTCAGACCAAGGAACGATTTGATCTTCAGAATACTGGAATTGTCCTTTGCCGTGATCTGTGCCAAGTTTTACTCACCTCCGTAGGAAAGATAGCTCATGTCCATTTCGCCGCCGGTCATCTCTTCGTCGTAGTCCTCGTTCGCCTCTCCGGGCAGCCGTTCTTCGGTCTGCTCGGGGAGTTGCGCACCCAGCGTGCGCGTGATGCAGAAATAACGCAGTGCGTCGTTGATATGCGTGATGTTGTGCGGCTCGGTCGCGCAGTCGCTCGGGTTCTTCTCGTCATGCTGGATGAGCATGATATTTCGGATCAGAGCGCGGCAGTTGCTCGTCACCAGAAGTCCGGGGAGGTCTTTCTCGCCGCGCAGCGGCTTGAGCATTTCCTTTTCCGCCGCCCAGCCCTGCACGCGGTTGTTGCTCGCCCGCAGCAGGCCCACGCCGTTCTGCGCGAACAACTCAGCCATATTTTTACCGCTGTCCTTCTGCCGGTTCCACATATCCGGCGGCGCGATGGTGAATTCGATGTGTTCCTCCGGCGTCGTCATGGAAAGCGCCAGTGCCGCCGCCTCGGAGACGATCAGCCCGCTTTGCTGTACCTCGCGATAGACGTAGCTGCGGCCCTCGAAATCCACCGCGATCCAGAGACAGGCGAACATATCGAGACCATAGTCGAATGCGCGGTACTTTTTCCACTCGCCCGGGATGCGGGCAAACGGTTCGATGACGTGCGTTTCCTTGCGGAACTCGGGGAAGAACGTGCCCGCCAGCGCGTCCCAGTCGCCGTAGCGCCAAGCACGGCGCACGTCCTCGGGCAGAAGATCGAGCATCTGCTTGTATTCCGGCGACGCTTCCAACAGCTGCGGGTTATCGTCCACCGTCGCGTGGATGAATGTGTAGTCCTTTTCCTTTTCTCCGTCCTGATACTCCCGGTCGATGAAAAGGCGCTTGACCCATGCGTGCCCGATGCCGCCGGGGTTGCAGGTCAGATACATCCGGCGCGGGATCTTCGTCGCACCGCGCAGGCACGCGCCCAGCGTGCGGAACTGCTCTTCGGTGAACTGCGTCGCCTCGTCGATGAAGATCCAGTCATATTCCTGGCCCTGATACTCCACGTCGTCGCCGCTGCCGTAGTGGCCGAATTTGATGATCGCGCCGTTGTAGAAGGTGAACATGTGCATTCCGCCGTTATAGGTCGCGAGCTCGGCGGGGATCATCCTGCGCATGGGGATGATAATGCCTTGTTCCAACTCGGGATACTCGCGTCGGACGATCAGAATGCGGATATTGGGATAGGTCAGCGCACCGCCGAGCGCCTTAATGCGCAGCACGTGCGACTTACCGCCGCCTCGTGCGCCGCCGTAGCCGACATAGCGGCTGCGCGCCTGACAGAATTGCTTCTGTTTGGGGTTCAGCTCGCCAAAGTCGACGGTCGGCAATTTTTGCTTGTAATAAGGGGCTGCCATGCGTTCAACTCTCCTGATATCCTGTAATTTGCAAAAAAGCGGCCAGAGGGGTTAGCTCTGGCCGCTTTGGTTGGCGGCTTCCGAGTGGTTTACTCGTAGTCCTTGGTGGCTTCGATGCCAACGCAGCCGTCCTTGGTGCCGACGGCGCGCATCGTCTGTCCCTCCGCCAGAGTGACGGCGGCGCTGTAGGTCTCCGCAGTGCTGGAATAGCGCGGGTCAGTGCCGTCCAGCGTGTAGCGGAACGTCACGCCGGTCGCAGCGGCGATGCTCGCGGCGTGGCTGGTCACGCTGATCGAGGGCGCATCCAGCACGGCGGACTTTGCGCCCGCAACGCCGATGCCGACGTTCTTGCTGCCGATGACGAACGCATCGTAGTAAACGAGGCCCTGCACCACGGGGCCGCTGAAACCGACGCTCTTCTTGATGACGTCGTACTGCGTGAGCTTCACGGGGTCGGCGGAAGTGCCCTTCGCCTTGATCATGAAGTACACGCCGCTGGGCAGCCAGCTCGACGGAACGGGGACGACGTTCATGCCGTCGAACGTGCCGACGCTGCCGTCCTTGACGGCCTTCGTGCCCATGTCCTCAAGACCGACGATGGCGTCCGCCTGCTTAAGCAGGACAAAGTAGGTCGTGGAGATGTAGAGCGTCAGTCCGGTGTCGGGGACAAGGTTGTCGCCCATCTTGCCCTTGAGGTCCATGATATCGCCGACGATCGTGCTCTTGGTGGGAGTCGCGGTCATCTGCTTGAGCGTCGCAGCGCCCATGACCCACTTCTTGAGGCGGTACTTGTCCATCATCGGGACAACGCGCTCGTCGATCTCCATGCGCAGGAACTTGCCCGCGGCGGTCTCCACGGCGATATCGCTGCCGTCCAGCGCCTCAAGATGCTTGGTGAAGGCTTTCGCCTGCGTGCAAAGCATCTCCTGCGTGGTGTACTCAAGGTCGGTCACGTCGCCGTAACGCTTGCCGCCGCGCTGATAGTCCGTCAGTTCAGCGGGGACCATGGAGTAGATCTTCACGCTCTTTGCGCCGGTAAATTCGTATTCGTGACCGGCTGCACGGTTGGTCTTGGATGCGAGCTTAAAGCGGTTGGCAATTTTGCTCGCATATTTCACGGTATAATCGAGTGCCATTTTCTTTCCTCTCTTTCATTCGGGCAAAGAGGACGCCCTATCGGTCAGGAACCGAACCCGGCAAGGAACGGATCGACGTTCCTGCTGTCGTTTCCGGCAGACTTCATGCTGCCGGTCGACCGCTGCGCGTTCTTCTGCGTCTGCTGCACGGTCTTGACCGTCTCCTGCGCGGTTTTCACACTGGCGCGCGCCTGCTCCACGGCGTAGCGGGAATAGGCTGCCGTCAGCGAAAGGCCGTTTTTCACCTCGGCCCACACGCTGTCAGGAATGCTCTTGGGGTCCTTCTTTGCGTTGTCGTAGGCGTCAGGAAAGGCCCGCTGGAACTCAACAAGATCGCGGTTGATGCGCTCCTGCTCGGCACGCTTTGCGGCCTGCTGCTCCTGCTGCTGGGCTTCCTGCGCATGAATGCTCGCTTCGCGCTCTTCGAGATCGACGGCGCGGCGGGCTTCTTCTTCGCTCATGCCGCCCGCACGCTTTGCTTCAGTGCGGACGCTCCTGACGTAATCGGGGATGCTCATGCCGGCTGCGCGCGCAAACTCGCCGAACATCTCGATCACGGGCTTTGCCTCGTCGTACTTCCCGCGGATGCGGTCGTAATCAAGGCCCTTCTGTGCGAGGGCGACCATTTCGGCCTCGCCGACCGTGCGCTCGCTGTCCAGATGGCGCAGCGTCCACGTTTTCGGCTCTTCCTGCTGCCCTTCGGGGGGCTGCTGGTCAGTGTTTTCGGCAGCGTCAGCCTCCTGAGCCTCGCCAGATGCACCGTTTTCCGTGCCCTCTGGCGAATCCTCGCTGGCGTCTTCGCTGCCCGCGTCGGTCTCGCTACCTACGCTTTCCTCCTGATCGTCCGCGTCCTGCCCGTCGGCAGAAACCTCGGTGTCAAGGCCGTCATCTTCGCCCCAGCCGTCAAGAAATGCGTCCTGCTGGTCGGCAGTCTCTTCCATGACTTCGGTGTTTTCGATGGATTCGTTCATGTGATGCTCCTTCCTCGGCTGGTCTGCCGTGGGAATGTATTTGCACCGGCGCTGGTCTGCCCCGGCGTATGGATAATAATAAAAAACGCCGAAACAGCACGGAAAACCGTGTGTCTCGGCGTTGAACGCTCTTGCTTGTTATGTACTTATTCGTCCGCGAGCTGCACCCCGTCAACGATGAGCGGGAATCGCTCGGCCTTGCATTTGCTGCACCATACCGGCGTATTGCGCACGGTGCTGGTCTTCAGCACTCGCAGCAGTTTTTTCCGGCATTTGGGGCAGGTGTACCATCCGTTTACCACCATCGCGCAAACTCCCCATACTCGATGCCGCCATACGGCAGCCCGTCTTCGATGCTCTCAAACGAGGAGGGAACTCCCTCACGTGCCTTAGCGAGCCGCTGCTCGTAGAGCTGCCAGAAAAAGTCTGCAAGCGTCGGATTTTCCTCGCTCAGCAGCTTTGCCGCAAGCCCGCAGGGAAGGACGCTGCGCACAATGTACGGGTCCATCCTGATCTCGTCGGAAAAGCTCGTCAGATCATCGAGCGCCGGACGCTTGCCGTCCTCGCCGATGGCGAAGGTGTCGCTCGCGGGGTAGGCGTCGTCGATGAGGTTATTGAGAATGCCCAGCGTTCTGACCTTGTACTCGGTCGTGTCGCTGTTGTCCGTGCTGCCGGTGCTTTCGTTCTGCGCGTCGATGAGGTACATGGCCTTGTCAAAAACGCCCTGAACGCTCAGATCAATGCTCATGTCCTCACTCCTTCGTCACTCTCGTTCGAATCCGGTCTTACCGTTCACGGCGTACCGCATGATGTTCTCGAATCCCTCGTCGATGGGATCCGGCGGCGGCTTGTGCATCTCCTGCTCCACGCGCTGCTCGGTTCGCTGCTCCTTGGTTTTGAAAAATTCACGGGCAAACAGCGCCGACGTCTCCGCGAGGATGACCGCAGCCATCACCAGCAGCACCACAAGCATTGCCGTCATTCCTGTTCGCCCCTTTCTCACTTGAAATCGCTGTCGTCCACGCTGTCGCCGTGAACGATGCGGACCGTTGTGTCATTCTTCTGCTCGATCTTGTCCTGATAGCCGCCAAGGCGCGTCTGCTTCTGGAGGAAAATTCCCCTCGTGACCATGCCTTTCTCGCGGTATACCGCGCTGGTCTCGATCTCGTTCTGAATGCGCAGATAGGCCATCTGCACGGCGTCCTGCAAATACGCGCAGCGGTCGCCGTCATACCACGAGCGCAGCACCGCCAGCGTTACGGTTCGGCCCTTCTTGTTGTGCTCGGAGAGGTAAAGCGCAAGCCCCGCCTCTCCGTACAGCACGCCGCGCTCGTCGCATTCGTCAAAATAGGCGTCGGCGACCTTCTGGAAGTCCTCGACATGAGGGAAAATCGAAACGGCTTCGTGGGCCGCCTTGGAGCGGGCGAGCTGGCCCGTCACGGTGTCGCGGTTTTCGATATATCCCGGCTCGCCCTTTTTCTTCGAAAAGGCCGGATTCCCGCGCCGCTTCTTGATCGGCTCATCCGCCATACCGTTTTCCCCCTTTCGTTTCGTTGGCGCAGACGGCAGGACTTGAACCTGCATCCCCTCCGGGAGCGGTGCTCTGCCGATTGAGCTACGTCTGCGTGTGGCTGCCCTTCATGCCGTATGGGCAGCCGGGTAGGAGGTCTTTTCTCATGATCACACTTGCAAATCCATCGTCCCAGTTCTCATTTATGCACGAAATGCAAGCCCAGTCAATGGACAAAATTTCATGGATACAGCGAGATACAGTGCCGCACAGTCTTATCCGCAAAATATTTTGTAGACCACCGTTTTCAAGACCCTGCCGCCAGTTTTTCCGCTACCCCAGGTCGGTGAAAAGGGAAGGGAAGATGTGGGACAATAGCCATACACCCGTCCCCGCGAGACCCCGCCATTTTTCCGCTACCCCCGGACCCTTAGTTCGTTGTCGGGATGGTGGGGCATGCATCCCTGCGCCGCGCAGCCGTCAGCCATCCCCGTGCGCCCAGCCCGTGACCGAATCGCCCCGCGCAGCCGTGCGCCCTATTGCATCCCTGCGCGCTGTCATTTCTCCCGCATAGCCGCCGCCCATCCCTGCCGAATTGCCCGCAAATGACGCAGTAAAGACGCAGTAATCCCGAAAAGCCATGCAAAATCAAGGGAAATAGTTAATAATATCTTAAATCGCGGCGGCGACAGCCCCAGCCCTCGCGCGTTTTTTACTTCTCTTGCACTCTCTTAGTTGTCTATTTTGCAATACCCTTGCTAAGCCTTTACCCTCTGCTACTCGTTACCCTCTGCTCCTACCGTTACTCTCTGCTATACGTAAGCCTCTGCTATTACTCACGGAATGGTAATTACTTACAAATCCCGTCACCGTCAGAAGAATAAGACTATCTTGTCGGAGTAGAGAGTATCGTAACTGCATACTCCTAACGCTACTCTCTGCTATACGTAAGTCTTACTATTAGCCTACGGCAGTAAGGTATAAAATAAATATAATAT
>ERZ1034928.927-NODE-927-length-11829-cov-8.144896_pt1 | contig 11829 bp, 9 predicted proteins | sample MGYA00520627_ERZ1034928 | MGnify/ENA primary metagenome ERZ1034928 (study PRJEB33766, sample SAMN09781755) | gut metagenome | biome: gut microbiome | host: Homo sapiens | place: Madagascar | study: EMG produced TPA metagenomics assembly of the PRJNA485056 data set... | reverse complement strand
TTTAAAAAATTATTTTCCTGAAGCGGTTAACGTATTCTCCGTATTGAAATATAATAATAAAACTCAAGTTTACAAAGATAAAAATCTTTATAGCGCAGTAATGAACTTAATAATGTCTTCTCCAAAAGAAGATGAACATTTATCTATTCTTAAATATAAGGGAAAAACATATGATTTAGGTGTTGCTTCTGACTCTCAAAAATATTTAAGAGAAAATTATAAAGATAAATCAATTTCACCAAGTGCAGAAGTAAAAACTTTTATTGATAATGTAGCTTCTTTTTTGGATAAACAAGTTTTGCCAGAAAAAATGGAGCTTTATAGGGGCGAACGTTATGGAGTTTTTGAAAATGTGAAGATAGGCGATAAAAGCATAAATTTGGGTGAAATGATGCAAAATGCCGCACAAAGTAAAGATTATAACGAAATTGAAAAAGTAAAAGAATTTGTTTTGAATAACGAAATTACTGTTACTCAACCAGCGTTCATGTCAACATCAGCAAACAAAGATACAGCTCTTGAGCGTAAAAATGGTATCTTTTGGATTTTTGAAACAGAACCAAATACGAAAGGTGCATATCTTGAAGGCTTGAATACTTCCTTTTACACTTTTCAAGATGAAGTGTTGTTACAGAAAAATTCTAAAATTAAGTTGATGAGTTGTGATTATAATTCAGATGAAAATATTTGGTGCATTAGGGCTAAAGTTTCAAATACTTAATCTCAAACTCATGCTCGTTGTATAATTTATTTTATGAAAAAAGTTTCTAAACTCTTAAAATTTAGTGGTGTTTGTTTGCTTATGCAAGCAGTATCAGTAGGGGTTATTACTGGCTTGTTTGTCGTGCTGTTTAAGATTTCAATCACTAAATTGTTTGGTGTCGTTCAAGCATGTTCTTATTTGTTGCCACTTATCACGGCTTTAGGTGGACTAATATCAGGCTATGTTGTTTATAAATTTGCTCCAGAAACAAAAGGTAGTGGAATCCCTTATGTTAAAGCAAGTTTAATGCATTTGGGTAATTTGACCAGAGTAAGAAGTATATTTGTCAAATTTATAGGTGGTGTTGCATCTATTGGTACAGGTATGTCTTTGGGTAGAGAAGGTCCAAGTGTTCAATTGGGTGCAGGTAGTGGCGCACTTATAGGAAAAGTTTTCAAATTAAGAGGTACAGATAAAGATAAATTGATTTCAGCAGGTGCTGGAAGTGCTATTGCAGCAACTTTTAATGCTCCAATTTCGGGTGCAATTTTTGTGCTTGAAGAATTGATGCAAAAGTTTAATTCAACCGTTCTTTTCCCAGTCATAATAGCAACTGTCGTAGCGGCATCAGTTGCAAGAACATTTTTGGGTGATAATACGTCTTTTATTATTCCTCTCCATAAAACAGATTTGAATATTTTAATCTGCCTTCTTACAGGTATAATTTCCGGATTTGCAGGTGTTTTATATTCAAAACTAATCCACTTTAACAATTTTTTCTTTTCGAAAATCAAAATTAAACCATATTATAAAACTTGTATAGCAGGATTTGTTATAGGTTTTATCGGTTTGTTTGTACCCCTTGTTTTGGGTAGTGGAAACGATGCTGTTGAAATTTTGCTTCAATATAAATTGTCAATTTTGATGGTTGTGTTAGTGTTTCTTGCTAAATTTATTTTGACACCATTTTGTTTTGGTTCAGGTGCCGTTGGTGGAATCTTTTTGCCTATGCTTATGATTGGTTGTTACCTTGGATATATTGTTGGTGTTTTATCAAATTTCGCAAGCGTAGAAATAGATTTAGTTGCAATTTCTCTTGTTGGAATGGCATCATTTTTAGCTGCTGTTGCAAGAACTCCAATCACAGCAACTGTTATGGTTTTTGAAATGACAGGCGCATATAATTTTATACTGCCAATTATGCTTGCTTGTGCAGTAGCTGATTTGATAGCTGAATCTTGTCATCATAAGTCTATATATTCAGAGTTAATAGTTTTTGGTGCAAAAAATTCGCCAGCTGCAAAATATCTCGAAACGAAAACTGTTTCAAATATTATGAAAAAAATGTATAAAACGATACCTCAAAACTACCCCGTTAAGGATGTATTGAAAAAGATGAAACAAGATAATCAAAGCTTTTATCTTGTGGTGGATGATTTTGATAAGTTGAAAGGAACTTTTCAAAAACAAGATGCGGAAGATGTCATTATAAATTGTGATAATGAAAAACTATGTGTAAAAGATGTAATGGGAATGAATACGGTAGTCACAAACGAAAATGCAAATCTTTATGAAATATTTTTTGAATTACATATGAGCAATATGAATGAAGCAGTGGTTTTAGATATAAATGAAAAAGTTGTAGGTATAGTTGAACGTAGTGATTTAGAAAAAATATTGATGCCATATTTAAGACAAGAAAATTGCTAAAGTATCACGATTGAAAATTTAATCGTGAAAAAAATCACATTATTACATTTTGTTAAAACCCTTTTGTTTTGTTTCTTGACAATCAAATTTTTTTGAAATAGATTGTAAATAAGGAAATATATCACGATATAGAAGGAGCAAATAATGGCTACAAAAGTAAAAGAAAAAAAGGAAGTAAAAGTTTCTAACGTTGAAGCTTTAAACCAATTGATTGAAAGAGCAAAAAAGGCTCAAGAAGTATTTTCTAAATACAGTCAAGAGGAAGTAGATAGAATTTTTAAAGCTGCTGCAACAGCTGCAGATAAGGCAAGAATTCCACTTGCAAAAATGGCAGTAGAAGATACTGGCATGGGTGTTGTTGAAGATAAAATTATCAAAAACCACTTTGCATCAGAATACATTTACAACAAACACAAAGGTGCAAAAACTTGTGGAATTATCAAAGAAGACAAAACAAATGGCATCAAAATTGTTGCTGAACCTTTAGGTGTTATTGCAGGTATCATCCCTACAACAAACCCAACATCAACAGCAATATTCAAATCATTGATATGTTTGAAAACAAGAAACGCAATTGTATTTTCACCACACCCAAGAGCAAAAAAATCAACAATTGCGGCCGCAAAACTTGTTTTGGATGCTGCAGTTAAAGCAGGAGCTCCAAAAGATATAATTGGATGGATTGAAGAACCATCAATGGAATTATCAAATGCATTATTGCACCATCCAGACATTGCTTGCATATTGGCAACAGGTGGTCCTGGAATGGTTAAGGCAGCATATTCATCAGGTAAACCAGCATTGGGTGTTGGACCTGGAAACGTACCTGCTATTATTGATGAAACAGCTGATATTAAAATGGCAGTTTCTTCAATTTTGATGTCAAAGACATTTGATAATGGTATGATTTGTGCCTCAGAACAATCAGTAATTATTTCAGAAGAAATTTACGAAGATGTAAAGAAAGAGTTTGCATACAGAGGTGCATATATTCTTAATGCAAAAGAAGCAGACAAAGTTGCAAAAATTATATTGACAGAACAAGGTTCTGTAAACCCTGCAATTGTTGGTCAACCAGCATACAAAATTGCAGAGCTTGCAGGAGTTAAAGTTGATGAAGATGTAAAAGTTTTAATCGGAGAAGAAAAGGATGTAGACATTAAGAATCCATTTGCTCACGAAAAACTTTCTCCAATTTTGGCAATGTATAAAGCTAAAAATTATGAAGATGCAGTTGAAAAGGCTCATAATTTGGTAATGATTGGTGGTGCAGGTCACTCTGCAGCATTATATACAGATGCAAGAAGTCAAGAAAGAATTGATTACTTTGCTAAAAAGATTCCTACTTGCAGATTGTTAATCAACTCTCCATCATCTCAAGGTGGTATTGGTGACTTATACAACTTTAAGTTAGAGCCATCATTGACTCTCGGTTGCGGTTCTTGGGGCGGTAATGCCGTTAGTGGAAACGTTGGAGTTGAACATTTATTAAATTACAAAACCGTTGCAGAAAGGAGAGAAAATATGTTATGGTTCAAGGTTCCACCAAAAGTTTACTTTAAGAGAGGTGCTGTTGATTTAGCTCTCCGTGAATTACAAGGAAAGAAACGTGCATTTATAGTAACTGACAGATTCTTATTTAACTCTGGCGCAGTTGATAATATCGTAAGAGTATTGGATGAAGTTGGAATTGACCATCAAATTTTCTTTGATGTTAAACCAGATCCAACATTGTCTACAATCAGACAAGCAATGGAAATTGTAAGACCTTATGAACCTGATATCATTATCGCATTGGGTGGCGGATCTCCAATGGATGCTGCAAAAATTATTTGGTTGATGTACGAACAACCTGATACAGTATTCGAAGACATCTCTATGAGATTTATGGATATAAGAAAGAGAATTTGTCATATTCCTGAATTGGGCAAAAAGGCAACAATGGTTGCAATCCCTACAACATCAGGTACAGGTAGTGAAGTAACACCATTTGCAATTATTACTGATGATGAAACTCACGTAAAATATGCGATTGCAGATTATGCGTTGACTCCAAATATGGCAATTATCGATCCTAACTTTGTTGATGGAATGCCAAAAGGTTTGACAGCGGCATCTGGTATTGATGCTCTTGTTCACGCAGTTGAAGCTTATGTTTCAGCAATGGCTACAAACTTCACAAATTCAAATGCACTTGAAGCAACAAAATTGATATTCAAGTATTTGCCTCGTTCATACAATGAAGGTGCAAATGATCCGATAGCAAGAGAAAAAATCCACTATGCAGCAACTATCGCTGGTATGGCATTTGCAAACGCATTTTTAGGATTGTGCCACTCTATGGCTCACAAACTTGGTGCTATGTATAATGTTCCTCACGGTGTTGCAAACGCATTGTTGATTAACCAAATTATCAAATACAACTCAACAGATAAACCAAGAAAACAATGTATATTCCCTCAATACAAATTCCCTAATGCAAAGGCTAAATATGGTCAAATTGCAGATGAATTGAAGTTGGGAGGAAAGAACGATGATGAAAAAGTTCAACTCTTGCTTGATGCCATAACTGAATTGAAGAAAGAATTGAATTTGCCAATGTCAATTAAAGACTTTGGTGTAAATGAAAAGACATTTATGGCTAACTTGGATGAACTTGTTGAACTTGCATTTGACGATCAATGTACAGGTGCAAACCCTGCATATCCGTTGATGAAAGAAATTAAGCAAATCTATATTGATGCTTACTACGGAAATGTATAGAAAGACGGAAAATGAAACTATCTGAAAAAGTTATAAAAAGACTTACACTCTATCATTTTATTTTGAATGATTATGAAGAAAACGGGCTTGAATATATTTCAAGCCCGCAGATAGCGGATTTACTCGGCATTGATAATTCTCAAGTTCGTAAAGATATAAAATATGTTAACAACCCAGGGAAATGCAAAATTGGATATGAAGTTAAGACATTGAAAAATAGCATTGAGAAAACCTTGGGTTTTAGAAAAAATAAAGATGCTTTTATGATAGGAGCTGGAAATTTAGGTTCTGCGTTAATTAAGTATGATGATTTAAAAAATTATGGTTTAAATGTTCTTGCACTTTTTGATAATGATCCTTTAAAAGTTGGAATGACAATGAATTCAAAGGAAGTCTTTCACATTTCCAAGCTGCCAAATTTGGTAAAAAGGCTTAATGTTGAAATTGCTATTTTGACAGTTCCAAAAGAAATTGCGCAAGATTGCTGTGATTTTTTGGTTGCTTCTGGTATAAAATATATATGGAACTTTACACCGAGAGTTCTTAAAGTTGATAAAAGTATTAAAGTATGGAATGAAAATTTGATTGCTAATTTTTTGCAATTCATAGCAGAGGATAACGAGGTTTCTAATGACGACTGAAATTAAAATATGTATGGGCAGTGCTTGTTTCGCAAGAGGCAATGATAAGAATGCTGAAATTATAGAAAATTATATTAAGGATAACAATCTTGATGCAAAGGTTGATTTGTTTGGTGCAAGATGCGAAAATAAATGTGAGAGTGGACCAAACATTTATGTTAATGATGAGTGTTACACTAATGCAGAAGATGTTATAAAAATTTTAGAAGGATTAAAAAATGAATAAACTGTATCCTGTTTATACATTAAAAAATGAATGTCATGATTGTTATAAATGTGTTAGAGAGTGTCAAGTTAAGGCAATTAAAATCCAAAATGGAAATGCCTCTGTTATAAATGAAAAATGTATTGCCTGTGGACATTGTGTTACAGTATGTCCTGCAGGTGCAAAACGAGTTAGAAATGATATAGAAAAGGTAAAAACTTTATTTACTGCTGGTAAGCAAGTTTATGTTTCACTTGCGCCAAGTTGGGCTGGAGTTTATGATATTGATTCTGCAAGAATGATAGCTCTTCTTAAAAGATTGGGGTTTTATGCTGTAAGTGAAACAGCATTGGGTGCGCAAGATGTTTCTATAAAAACGGCACAGTGGCTTAAAGAGCAAAGTAATGGTTTGTATATTTCCAGTGCTTGTCCTGTTATTGTGGATTATATAAAAATGTATAAGCCAGAATTTGCAAAAAATATTACACCTTTTGCATCTCCAGCCTTGACACATGCAAAATATTTAAAAGAAGTTTACGGGGATAGTATATCTATTGTTTTTATCGGTCCTTGTATAGGAAAGAAAAATGAATCTGATAGACACCCTGACCTTATTGATGCGTCATTGACTTTTGAAGAATTGAATTATTGGATTAAGGAAGAATTTATAAATTTAGAGGAAATTGTTGTTGGAAAAGATGATAAGTTTGTGCCAGAAAATTCTCACGAAGGGGCTTTGTATCCTATTGAGGGCGGTATGAATGAAACAATAAAATTATGTGGTCATGATGATGATACTGTTTTAATAAGTGTAAGTGGAATTAGACCATTTGACAATGCTCTTGAAGGATTTAAATCTGCAAAGGTAAATAAAAAAATTTTTCTTGAAGCTCTTTCATGTGACACAGGTTGTGTAAACGGACCTTGTAAATCATCTAAAAAGTCAGGTATTACGATAACATCTGACGTTTTATCTAAAGTTAATTTTAGAGAAGAAATTCCAAATGAACCTAAGGTTGTAGTTGAAGAGTTGTTTGAGGCATCTCCTGTAAAAAAACATAATTACACTCCTGATGAAATTTCAGAAGCAATGAAAAGAATAGGTAAAACAAAGGAAGAGGACGAGTTAAACTGTGGTGGTTGTGGATATGCTACATGTAGAGATTTAGCTTGTGCTCTTTTATCTGGTGATGCTGAACCTTCAATGTGTGTTTCATACATGAGAAAAATGGCAATGAAAAAATCAGCTGCAATGTTAAGATGTATGCCTGCTGCAATTGTTATGGTTGATAAGGATTTAAAGATAATTGAATCTAATGATATGTTTCTTCATATGTTCTGTGATGATATGTACGACATATTTTCAAATAGAGAAGAAGGACTTAAAGGTGCGGCAGTTGACAGAATTATCCCTTTTAGCGAAATCTTTAAAAAGATGTTAAAAACGGGAACAGATATTCACAAAGAACACTACCCTTGCAAAAATAAATTGTATGATATCAACGCTTTTGTTATTGAAGAAAACGAAGTCGTTGGCGCTGTAATAACCGATGTTACGGCTAATGAAACAGATAGGAAAAAAATCGCAATTAAAGCAAGAGAGGTTATTACAAAAAATATTGCAACTGTGCAGGAAATTGCTTGTCTTTTAGGTGAGCATATGGTTGAAACTGAAAAATTATTGAGTTCAATAGCACAAGACTACTCAACGGAAGCTGAAAACGGAGATAAGTAATGTTTGTTGATGTAGATTTTGCACAAGAAAAAAAATATAACCAAAATGCATTTGGAGATTATTTTACTTCAAGAAGATATCCGGAAACTGGCAGGTTGATATCTGTTTTATCCGATGGTTTGGGTAGTGGAGTAAAAGCCAATATTCTTGCATCAATGACTGCTACGATGCTTTTGAAATTTATTGAAGCAGAAGTTGATATTGAAAAAGCTTGTGAAATTGTTTTGAACTCGTTACCAGTTTGTCAAGTTAGAAAAATCAGTTATTCTACATTTTCAGCGATGGACTGTGATGATGATGGAAATGTAAAAATTGTGGAAGAAGGTAATCCTCAATTTTTGTGGATACATGATGGAATAGTTATGGAGCCTGATTTCACGGTAATTACATCAAAGACATTCCCTAACAGACACATGCACTTATATCATTTGAAATTAGAAGAAGGAGATAGACTTATTTTCTGTTCTGATGGAGTAACTCAAGCTGCATTAGGCTCAAAAACTCTTCGTTTAGGGTTAAGACGAGAAGGCTTGATAAATATGGTTCTTACAAAATTAAAGGAAGAGCCAGAAGTTTCAAGTAGAGATTTAAGTAGATATGTCGTTAAAAATTCGATATTGACAGAACCAGATAGAAAACCAAAAGATGATGTTTCTTGTGTTAGCGTATATTTTAGAAATCCAAGAAACGCTCTTATTTTTACAGGACCACCATATTATCAGGATAAAGATAAGTATTATGCAGATGTTTTTCAAAGTTTTAATGGTAAAAAAGCAATTTGTGGTGGAACAACTGCATCTCTTATTTCGAGAGAATTAAACATTCCTATTAAAGTTGATTTATCTCTTAACATTGGTAAACTTCCAGCCGTATCATATATGGAAGGCGTAGATTTAGTAACAGAGGGGATTTTGACACTTACAAAGGCAATGGATGATTTAGAAAAAGGTGTTATTGAAAATGATGCAGCGGGAAAACTTATTGAGTTTATGTTAAACTCAGATTGCATTCGTTTTATGGTCGGAGCAAAAATAAATCAGGCACATTATGATCCTAATATGCCGATAGAAATTGAAATCAGAAAGAATATTATAAAAAAAATAGAAAATATTCTTGAAACAAGATATATGAAAAAGGTTACAGTAAAATATATGTTAGGATAAAAAAATGAAAAAAGTTGAAGTGAAAGTATGTTTGGGAACAACATGTTTTGTAATGGGGTCTTCTAATTTACAAAGTTTAACGGAATTGATTCCACAAAAGTATGGTGATAAAGTAGATATTACAGGCAGTGCTTGCTTGGGAGTATGTTCTACAAACTGGGAGTTTTCAAAAGCTCCTTATGTTAAAGTAAATGATGAAATTGTACAAGAAGCAACAGTTGAAAAAGTTATAGAGGAAATTGAAAGACAGTTAGCAAAAGATGAATAATACAGGAAATTCTATACATTTAAAAAAAGAAATATTGATTAGATTGGTAAAGGCATTTTTTTCAGAAGATTTCGAAAAAAAGACAAGACTAATTCCTTTTGATATGCGACCAAAAGGAGCAGAAGTTCCATACAGATGTTGTATATACAAAGAAAGAGCTATTTTAAAAGATAGAGTTATTGCGGGATTGGGCTTTGCAATTGAAGATGATGATGAAACAGTTTCTTTGTCTGAATATGCAAAAAAATCTTTGGATAGAGAAAAGCCAGAAGAAAACCCGCTAACAGTATTGGGTGCAGCATGTAAAGGTTGTGTCCCTAAAAGAATATTTGTTACAGATTTGTGTCAAGGTTGTGTTGCAAGACCATGCAAATCAACCTGCAAATTTGGTGCAATAGATGTGGTAAATGGAAAATCTGTGATTGATTCTTCAAAATGTAAAGCTTGCAAAATGTGTATTTCTGCTTGTCCTTACAATGCAATTGTGAAAGTTGCAGTACCATGTGAGGATAATTGTCCTGTAAACGCTATTGAGAAAAACGAAGATGGAACAGCTCGCATAGATTTTGAAAAATGTATATCTTGTGGAAGATGCGTTTCATCATGTCCATTTGGCGCTGTACATGAAAAAAGTCAACTAATTGAAGTTTTGAAAATGTTGAAAAACAAAGAAGAAATTACGTTGATGTTTGCTCCTGCAATAGTAGGTCAATTCCCAGGTTCGGTGGGACAATTAAAATCAGCAATGAGAAAAGTGGGCTTTACCAATGTGTATGAAGTTGCACAAGGTGCTGATATTACAACTGTAAATGAAGCTGAAGAGTTAAAAGAAAGAATTGGTGAAGGTCAAGATTTTATGACAACATCATGCTGTGCAGGTTATAATGAATTTATAAAAAAACATTTACCTGAAATTAAGCCTTACGAGTCTACAACAAAAACACCTTTATATTACACTGCAGAAATTGCAAAAAAAGAACATCCAAATGCTAAAACAGTTTTTGTAAGTCCTTGTGTTGCTAAAAAAAGAGAAGCTCAAGAAAACGAAAATGTAGATTACGTTTTAAACGCTGAAGAACTGGGAGCTTTGTTCATTGGTTTGCAGATTGAAATTATGAATTGTGAAGAAGCTGAGGATGATGTTTCAGCATCAAAACAAGGCAGAAACTTTGCAGTAAGTGGTGGTGTTGCAAATGCAGTTGACTTCTGTGCAAACTGTGAAGTTAAGCCAGTAGTGATAAATGGTATTAACAAAGATACAATCAGACAGTTAAAGAAATATGCACAAAGCGGAAAATGCGAAGAAGGTAATCTTGTTGAAGTAATGTGCTGTGAAGGTGGTTGTATTAGAGGTAATGCTACTATAACGGATACTAAAACTGCCAAGAAACTTTTAAATGAATTGTCCGAAAAGAGTGAAGATATAAAAAGAAAGGATTAAATTATGTGGGAAAAAGATATAGACATAAATCAAATATTTGAAATCAGAACTCGTACAACTGTATTTTTTGGTTGCGGAGCTATCAAGAAAATAGAATATATCGCACAAGATTTGAAAGCTAAAGGAATAGACAAAGTTATTGTTATGTCTGGAAAAAGAGCATACAAACTTACTGGTGCTTGGGATTACGTAGAAAAAGCTTTGAAAGATAACCAAATTGGCTATATAAATTATGATGGTGTAACTCCAAACCCAACAACTCATAGTGTAGATGAAGCTGTAAAAATTGCTAAAGATTTTGGCGCAAAAGCAGTTATATCTATTGGTGGAGGTTCTCCAACAGATGCCGGAAAATCTGTTGCAGTTCTCTTAAAATATCCTGAAAAAAATGCTAATGATTTGTATGAATTCAAATTCACACCAACAGAAGCAGCTCCTGTTGTTGCAATCAACTTAACTCACGGTACAGGTTCAGAAACAAACAGATTTGCAGTAGTTACCGTTCCTGAAAAAGAATATAAACCTGCAATTGCTTATGATTGTTTATATCCACTTTATGCAATTGATGATCCTGTATTGATGACAAAATTGTCAGAAAAACAAACAAAGTATGTTTCAATTGATGCTGTAAATCACGTAGTAGAGGCAGCAACTTCTAAGGTTGCATCACCTTACGCTGTGACATTGGCAAGAGAAGTTATTGAACTTGTTGCAAAATACTTACCAGTTGCAATTAAAAATTCTGAAGATTTAACTGCAAGATATTACCTTGCTTATGCTGCAATGATGGGTGGTGTTTGTTTTGATAATGGTTTGTTACACTACACTCACGCACTTGAACATCCATTGAGTGCAGTTAAACCAGAATTGTCACACGGTTTAGGTTTGGCAATGCTTTTACCAGCAGTTGTTAAATCTATATACTCAAGTAGAGAAAATGTTCTATCTTACATTTTAGAACCAATTGCAGGAAAAATTGATAGTCCAGAAAAAGCAGAAGAAAAAGTTTATGAATGGCTAAAATCAGTAGGTGTTCCAAATAAACTTAAAGACGAAGGCTTTAGCGAAGGTGATATTGAAAAATTGGTAAACTTGACCCAAACAACACCATCGTTGGACGGATTGCTATCTATTGCTCCAAATGAAGCAACAGTTGAAAGAATAGAAGAAATTTATAGAAGATCTCTATAAAAATTTTTT
>ERZ1034928.917-NODE-917-length-11888-cov-3.408941_pt1 | contig 11888 bp, 14 predicted proteins | sample MGYA00520627_ERZ1034928 | MGnify/ENA primary metagenome ERZ1034928 (study PRJEB33766, sample SAMN09781755) | gut metagenome | biome: gut microbiome | host: Homo sapiens | place: Madagascar | study: EMG produced TPA metagenomics assembly of the PRJNA485056 data set... | reverse complement strand
AAGCTATATAAGGAATTGATATTCATTTCGGAGAATCTGGACGAGTTAAAACAGCAAATCAAAGACAACGGCGCGGTGATGAAAGTGATAAACGGCAACGGATTTGAAGTGATACAAGAGAATCCGGCGCAGAAAGCATACAATAATATGATTAAAAACTACAATGCAACCGTGAAACAGCTTTCAGATTTAGCACCAGTCAAAAGAGCAAGTAAAAGCAAATTGGAAATGATGCGGGATGATGACTAACTATATCTATGAATATTATCAAAAAATATGTTCCGGAGAGATCATTGTCGGAAAATGGATAAAATTGATATATAAATATGTCGTGAACGGTTTAGAAAACAAATCGTTCTTTTTTAATGCCAAAAAAGCTAATAAGGCGGTAAAGTTCATAGAAACATTTTGCCATCATTGTGAGGGCAGAGAGGATTTGTTGAAACTGGAATTATGGCAGAAAGCTATTGTTTCAATAATGTTTGGTATTGTTGATGAAAACGGAACGCGTATATTCAGAGAGGTATTTATTGTTATAGGCAGAAAGAACGGAAAAACGCTTTTTGCATCTGCCATTATAGCTTATATGGTATATCTTGATGGTGAATATGGCGCAAAGGTTTATTGTTTAGCGCCGAAGCTGGAACAAGCAAATATTGTTTATGATAACTTTTATCAGATGATACAAAAAGAAGATGAATTGGGAAGCCTTGCAAAAAAGCGGCGATCTGACATTTACATATCGGATACAAACTGCGTTGTAAAGCCGCTTGCATTTAACGCTAAAAAATCAGATGGCTTCAATCCTCATTTGGTGATAGGGGATGAAATTGCATCATGGATTGGTGACGGAGGTCTAAAACAATATGAGGTAATGAAATCGGCATTAGGCGCTAGAAAACAGCCTATTATATTAAGCATTTCCACAGCCGGATATATTAATGATGGTATTTATGACGAGTTAATAAAGCGTTCTACTTCGTTTTTGTTGGGTAATTCAAAAGAAAAGAGATTACTTCCGTTTTTGTACATGATAGACGATGTAGAAAAGTGGAACGATATCAACGAACTGCAGAAAAGCAATCCGAATTTAAATGTTTCCGTGTCAGTTGATTTTTTTATAGAAGAAATTGCTATTGCTGAAAATTCATTGAGCAAAAAAGCAGAGTTCATGACAAAGTATTGCAATATCAAGCAAAACAGTTCTGTTGCATGGCTTGATTACGTGACGGTTGATAAGGCTAGCAAATCAAATTATACACTAGATGATTTTAGGGATACATATTGTGTCGGCGGTATTGACTTGTCGCAAACAACAGACTTGACAGCTTGCTGTGTGGTTATCGAGAAAGACGATAAACTTCATGCATTCTGTCATTTTTTTATGCCGCAAAACAAAATCGAGGAATTACAACAGCGTGAGGGTGTGCCTTATGAAACATTTGTAAAACAGGGGTTAATTACTCCTAGCGGGGAAAACTTTGTTAATTACAAGGATTGCTTTGATTGGTTTGTGCGGCTTGTTGAAGAATATAGCATATATCCTTTAGAGGTCGGATATGACAGATATTCGGCGCAGTATTTAATCGATGATATGAAGAAGTATGGTTTCCACGTTGATGATGTGTATCAAGGCGAGAATTTAACGCCTGTTATCAGAGAGTTTGAAGGAATTATAAAGGATAACAATCTGGTGATTCCGAACAACAATCTGTTGAAATCACATTTTTTGAATGCCGCATTAAAACAAAATTCCGAAACCAGAAAAGTTAGGGTTGTGAAAATTGAAGAACGAGGACACATTGACGGTCTTGTTGCGGTTTTGGATGCTTTGACAGTTCGCCAGAAATGGAGTTCAGATATTGGGGAACAATTGAAAAACAAGTAGGTGGTGCGCGTGGTATGTTAATTAGATTTGCTAATTTGGGATTATTTGGAAGGCGGTGAGAAAGATAGGAGTTTTTGAATCAATATTTAAAAAGAATACTCAAAGGCAAGAAGTAAACGGATATTTTGAGACTTTGACAGCGTACAATCCAGTTTTTACAACTTCAAATGAGGGCGTTTATGAAATGGAGTTGACAAGGGCATCAATTCACGCTTTTGCTACTCATGCGTCTAAACTGCTCCCGGAAATAAACGGTACGGCATACAAAGAGTTGAAAAATATTCTAAAATTCAAGCCGAATCAATTCATGAGTACAAGCCAGTTCTTATATAGAACAGCTACCATTTTATCGGTAAATAACACTTGCTATATTGTGCCGATTGAGGATGATTATGGATATATAACTGGATATTATCCGATAGTCCCACAATACACAGAGATATTGGATGTCGGTGGAGTTCCATTCATGCGGTACACATTTGCGACAGGTGAGAAGGCAACAGTAGAATATTCAAAGGTTGGAGTTTTAACAAATTTCCAATATATGAATGACTTTGAAGGAGAAAATAATAATGCGCTTCGCCCTACAATGCAACTGATACATACACAGAATGAGGGGATTGTTGAAGGTGTTAAAAATTCTGCGTTTATTCGTTTTATAGCTAGAATAAACAACTTCACAAAGCCTGACGATCTGAAAAAAGAACGCGATCAGTTTAAAGCAAATAACTTTGGATCAGATAACAATGGCGGTTTGGTTTTGTTTGGAAATCAATATAGCGATATCAAACAAGTAGACAGCCAGCCTTTTGTTATTAACGCAGATCAGCAAAAGTTAATACAAGAAAACGTTTATAACTATTTTGGAGTAAATCAATCTATTCTGCAAAACAGCTATAACGAAGAAGAATGGGCAGCGTTTTATGAGGGCAAAATTGAGCCGTTTGCGATTCAGCTATCTCTTGCAATGTCTAATATGACATATACAGAAAAAGAACTGGCAAGGGGTAATCAGATTGTATTTACCGCAAACAGATTGCAATATGCAAGCAATGCCACAAAACTTCAAGTGTCAACACAATTATTTGATAGAGGAATTTTAACAACAAATCAAATAATGGATATTTGGAATATGGCACACGTTGAAGATGGTGACAAACGGTATATCAGAAAAGAATATACAGAAACCAGTAAACTTGATGGGGGTGATATTAACGATGCCAATATGCAAGAACAGGGAATACAGAATGATGTTGCCATTGACGGCGGCACAAACTGAAAAACGATTTGACAGTGATTATTATGTTGAAGGTTTTGCGACTACATTTAATAAGCCTTATGAGTTATATGAATACGATGGCGTGAAGTATTACGAAATGATTGACAGACATGCTATTGACGGTGCTGACATGACCGATGTAATAATGCAATTCGATCATTCCGGTAAAGTGCTGGCAAGAAATAAAAATAATACTTTAGGATGGGAACTCTTAGACGAAGGGTTCTTTATTTTTGCAGATTTATCAAAATCAGAATCTGCTAGGTCATTGTATGAGGAAATCGAAAACGAACTTGTGACAAAAATGTCATGGGCGTTTGTTGTTTCAGAGGATGAGTATGATCGTGACACAAGAACACGAATCATCAAAAAAGTCAAAAAGGTTTACGATGTTTCAGCCGTATCCATTCCGGCGAACAGCGATACCGATATATCTGCTCGTTCCTACTTTGACGGATTGATTGAAGTAGAGAAACTGGAGAAGTTGGAGCAGAGGAAAAAAATTCTAAAATTAAAACTAATGTTGGAGGATTAAAATGAACAGATTACAAGAAATCGAGGAACGCTTATCTGCAATTAAGTCTGAATTAGATACAGACGGTGCAGATTTAGATGCTCTGGAAACAGAAATCAATTCACTGAAAGAAGAAAGAAAACAGATTATCGAAGCTGCAGAAAAAAGAAAAAATCTGCTTGACGGTATTACAACCGGGACGATTCCCGCAAAAATTATTAAAACAGAAAAAACGAAGGAAAGAAAAATGTACAGTGTAGAAAGCACAGAATATAGAATCGCATTTTTGAAAAAATTGCAGGGCAAAGAGTTAGACGTTGAGGAAAGAGCAGCAATCACTGCTTCCGGAGTTATTCCGACACAAACGCTTAACAAAATCATTGAGAAGTTAGAACAGACTTCCGTATTGTTCAGATACATTGATGTGTTACATATTCCGTCTAACGTATCAATTCCTGTTGAGGGCACAAAAAATGATGCAAGTTGGGTGGCAATGGGAACAGCTTCCACCGATTCCGTGGATACTTATGATACCGTTTCCTTTGCATCATATAAGTTGATCAAAACAATTGAAATCACGGCTGATGTTGCCGCAATGGCTATTGATGCTTTCGAAGCGTTTGTTGTGAATGCTCTTGTTAAGAAAATGAGCAAAGCGATTGAAAACGCAATTCTGAACGGTAGCGGAACTTCTCAGCCAAAAGGAATTCTGCAAGAAACATTTGCCACTACCGCAAAAGTTACTGTTGGAAGCACTGCAAGTGTTACCTATACCGATATTTTCAACCTTATCGGAAAGCTTCCTTCTAGCTATTCTCAGAATGCAAAATTTGTTGTTAACCGTTCGTTCTTGTATGGTACGATTGCACAAGTTCTCGGAGCAGATAATAAAGCAATCTTTGTACCGGATGCAGTTGAGGGATTTGCTGGAAAAATCATGGGTTATCCGGTTATCGTTGACGATCTTTGCCCGGATAAGACTTTGCTTCTCGGTGATTTGTCCGCTTATACCATGAATTTCGCACAGGATATCACAGTAAATATTGATAATTCTGTCGGATTCAGAACTGGTTCTACTTGCTACCGTGCAATGGCGCTTGTTGATGGTAAAGTTACCAACTTGGACGCATTTGTTGAATTGGTTAAATCTTAATTAAAGGGAGTTTAAACGCTCCCTTTTAGGAGGAATAAAATGAAAATTCTTATTGCCGTACCATGCATGAGTATGTTGCCTGTTGAATATGTGAGTTCTTTGCTTAAATTAGAGCATGAAGGGCAGTGTGATATTGTACATTTGCCTAATTCATTGATTTATTCCGCAAGGGATAAACTGGCATTTATGGCAGTGCAGGAAAAATATGACTACTTATTATTTATTGATAGCGATATGGTTGTACCTCCAGATTCAATCAAGCGGTTATTAAGTCACAAAAAAGATATTGTATGTGGCTTGTATTTTAAACGTCAGTATAATTATGAGCCTGTGATTTATAAGGAATTAAAATTCAGTTTACTTGACCAGCCAACTGTTGAGCCGATAACCAATTATAAAGACGGTTTGATTGAAATAGAAGGCTGTGGAATGGGATTGTGCTTGATTAAAACAGAGGTGTTCAAAACCATATTGCAACACGATTATTCTTGTTTTGAGCCTTTGCCACATTTAGGCGAAGATTTTGCTTTTTGTATTAGAGCGAGAAACAGCGGATACAAAATATATTGTGACACAACATTAAAATGTGGTCATGTGGGTACGGCAATAATTGAAGAAAAAGACTTCAAAGGGGGCAGATAAATGCTTGAATCGGTAAAACTTGCATTAAGAATAAAAAGCAACGCATTTGATAGTGAAATAACTGGATTGATTGATGCCTGCAAGATCGATCTAGGTCTTGCGGGTGTCGTTGCAATTGATGACACTGATTCGTTAATCAAAACGGCTATCACGTTTTACTGCAAAGCCAACTTCGGATTCAACGAAGATTCTGAAAAATGGCAAAAAGCCTATGACAATGTTAAATGTGCGTTAAGCTTGGCGGGTGATTATAATGCTGAATCGTGATGTAATAAATTTAATTTTGACAACAGATTCCGCCGATTCAGACGGATATATAACTAGTGTAGAAACAAAAACAGAAGTGTTTGCTAATGTAAAAAGTGTTTCAAGGTCTGAATTTTACGCTAGTTATCAGGTCGGAATTAACATGACGATATCTTTTGAAATTAGAGCTTGTGATTATAATAATCAAAAAATCATAGAGTATGACGGCAAAAGATACAGTGTGCAAAGAACATTCACCAAAAACGGAGAAATTCTGGAATTAAATTGTTCTGATTTGGCGGTGTGATAAATGGGTAAATTTACATTTGATATATCATACGATTTTGTGAAACAACTTGGCAACCTTGCAGACGTTGAAAGAATTGCGCCGATGATGATTGATGAAGCTATTCCTATACTTGAAACCAATGTAATTAAAGAAGCATCTAAGCATAAGCGAACCGGTGATATGGTTAGAAGCATTAAGCGAACAAAAGCGAAATTGACTAAATACGGCGGTCATTATGCTTGCGTAAGACCAACCGGAAAAGACAGAAATGGAGTGCGCAATATGGAAAAGATGGTATACATGGAATATGGTGCTCGTAATTCAACTGCACATCCGGTTTTATCCAAGGCGATAAATGATTCTGAAAGTGCTGTGTTAGACAAAATGCAGGAAGTGTTTAATAGGGAGGTGGACAAGTGAACGTAAACCAAATTGTTATTAACGCATTATCTGTAATGAATAAGCCTATATATCCGAATCATTATGATGGAATTGAAGAGGAGTATATAACATTCAACTACGCAGATGAAAGACCGATATTTCATGCTGACGATGAGGAAATATTTGATCAAACAGAAATACAAGTACACTTGTTTACACGAAACAACCCACAACAATATAAAAAGGCCATTAGGCGTTTATTACGTTCTAGTGGTTTTTCTATTTTAAATACACAAGAGTTTTACGAATCAGACACAAAATACAATCACGTTGTAGTCGAGTGTTCGATTAACGGAGAAATAAACGATTAGAAAGGATTTGATAAAATGGCAGGAGCAGGAATTGGATGCAAATACCCTGTATATGGTACATACTCGTGCACTAGCGGTACAGTATCCCATACTAGCGGCAGGGTGCTTGGGAAAGCTGTAAAAGTATCTGCGACCTATGAAAAAAATGATGTAAAACTGTATGCAGATGACGGATTAGTGGAGTCTGATACCAGCTTTAAAAGTGGAAAATTAACCGCTGAAATTTACGGATTGTCTTTGGAGGACAGAGCCACATTGCTAGGGCATACCGCTCTGGCTGAATCTGCTGTCGGGTTTACTGGAAAATCAACAGACACGGCGCCTTATGTCGGATTTGGATTTTACGCAAAACGCTCTGATGGTAAATATGTAGCTATTTTTTATAGCAAGGTAAAATTTTCAGAGCCGAAAGACGAAATGGAAACCAAAGAAGAAACAACCACTTACAAAAATACGGAATTAGAAGCAGACATTCTGACTGATGATACAGACGAATTTATTGAAGTTCAAGAGTTCGCAACCGAATCTGCTGCAAAGACTTATTTGGACGGCAAGGTTGGAATATCCACAGCGGGATAATGGCAAATTGATAATGGGGCGGGGCATCTCGCCCCTTTTTATTTTAGGAGGATTCTTATGAGTGATTTAAATACCAAAAGCAACACGATTACAATTAATGGTCAAGAGTATGGAATGCGTTTCACAATCAATGCAATTGATGACATTCAAGATCATTTTGACATTCCGATATCTGATTTGTCATCCGTTATGAGTGACGAACGCCACAGTATAAGAAATTTACGGTATTTAATAACCGTTTTAATCAACGAGGATATTGATATTAAAAACGATGCAGGGGCAAATATTCCGCATGTGAACGAAAGATACATTGGCAGATATATTAATTCTTCAAACATGGGTGACTTTATTAAATCCGTGTACGGATGTTTTACTGATGGATCTCCGAAAAGTGAAGAACAAGACGATTTTATTGACAGTGAAATCCCAAACGAATTTACCGAGCAGCAGACAAAGTAAATGTTGCTCGGCTTCTTGTTATCGGAAAGACTGTATTAAATTATTCAGAACGTGAAATCTGGAAAATGACATTGAGAAAATTAATGCTACTTTATAACGATTATAAAGAATTTCACGGATATAAATCACAGAAAACAAACACGATTGATGATTTAATACCATTCTAAGAAAAGGAGGGCGTTTATGGCAAATAAAAAAATCGGAGCCGGTATTGCGCTTGATGGTGAAAAAGAATTTAAGCAAGCTGTCAGCGGGATAAATAACCGCAAAATCTGATGTTTATAATAAGCAGATTGAAACACAAAAGAAAAAGATTGAAGAAATACAAAAGGCACTTGCAAATTCTACTAAAGAGTATGGAGAAAATGATAAAAAAACAAAGGATTGGCAAATTTCTTTAAACAAGGCAGAAGCGGAATTGGCTAAAACCGAAAAATCATTAAGAGATACACAGCAAGAAATGAAAGACTTAGGCAAAGAATCTGACGATACCGGAAACGAAATTCAAGAAGCTGGAAAAAAGGCAAAAAACAGCGGTGATGATGCCAAAAAAGGGGAAAGTGGATGGAGTAAATTAGGCGCCGGATTGTCAAAGGTTGGCTATTTTGCTGGTAAGGCTGTTATGGCATTAGGGACATCTGCTGTTGCGGCTGCTAGTGGCTTAGCGGCATCTTCCGTTTCGGCTGCTTCTTATGCGGATGATATGCTGACAATGTCAACTGTCACAGGAATGTCAACTGAAAATTTGCAAGCGTATAATTATGCTGCCGAATTAGTTGATGTTTCAATGGAAGATTTGACAAAATCAATGTCAAAGAACATTAAATCTATGAGTAATGCTGCAAAAGGCTCAAAGGAATATGAACTGGCTTATCAAAAGCTTGGTGTATCGGTTAAAAATTCAGATGGCAGCTTGCGAGATAGTGAAAAGGTTTATTGGGAGGCTATTGATGCGCTCGGAAAAATAAACAATGAAACCGAACGCGATGCCATAGCGATGCAGTTATTTGGCAAATCGGCACAAGATTTGAATCCGCTGATTGCACAAGGCTCTGCCGGAATCAAAGAACTTACAAAAGAAGCCAAAGAAATGGGAGCCGTAATGAGTGATGAAAGCTTGCAATCTTTAGGCGAGTTTGACGATTCAATTCAGCGATTAAAGGGTGGAGCATCAGCCGCTAAAAATGCAATCGGAACTGCGTTACTCCCGGCATTGAAAATTATATCTGGTGAAGGCGTTTCAATGATTGGCGAGTTTTCAAAAGGAATAAACGCCGCAAACGGTGATATCACAAAGATAGGTCAAGTGATCGGAAAAACATTGGGAGATATAGCCGCCAAAATAGCAGAGCACATGCCGGAAATCGTAAAGACCGGAATGGAAATTATAATGTCATTAGGTCAGGCTATTATTGATAATTTGCCAACAATAATTAAAGCCGGAATAGAAACATTAAATGCGTTAATAGATGGGTTAATTGAAGCGATTCCCATGCTGTTAGACGGTGCAATTACGCTGATTATGTCATTGGCAGAGGGGCTTGTGCAAGCATTACCGACAATGATACCGAAGCTTGTTGAAGTAATATTATACATAGTCGAAACGCTGATTAACAATATTGATAAGCTGATAGATGCGGCTATTCAAATCATAATTGCGCTTGCTGACGGAATTATTAACTCCATTCCGATATTAATTGAAAAGCTGCCTATTATAATGATTAAAATTACGCTTGCATTAATAAAATCATTGCCTAAACTGTTAGAAATTGGACCGAAACTATTTAAAACAATATGGGATATGATTACAAAAACGGATTGGTTGTCGATAGGTAAAAATATTTTAGATGGAATTACAAAAGGACTGTTGGATGCAGTGAAAAATATTGGAAGCACAATTAAAAAAGTTGGCGATTCTATTGTCGGCGGTTTTAAATCTTTCTTTGGCATTAAATCTCCATCAAGGCTATTTCGCGATCAAGTTGGTAAATATTTGGCTGACGGTATAGGATTAGGTTTTACCGATGAAATGGATAAGGTGACGCAGGATATGACAAAGGCTATCCCGACAAACTTTGATACAGCAATAAATGTAGGGTTTAATAATCCGTCATTATCTCCCGGCGGACAATTTGCAACCAACGGAGAAATTTACAATGTGATAAATATTGATGGTCGTAATATTGCATCAGTTCTAACTCCTTATGTTTCAAAACGCCAGTATACCGCTTTGGGGGGTGCATTTTAATGTTCGTTAATGGAGTAGACATATCAACTTATGGCGCAAGGCTGCTGGGGATAAAAAACAACAGTGCAAACATTACAAATAATTATTATGTTCCACCAAACGGAAACACACCAATATTAATATCAAGCACAAACGGAGGGAAGGTTATATCTGTTAGAATTGCAATCAATGGGAATACTGCTGACGGAAATTATCAGGTGTATTCCAGACTAAAAAAAGACATGAACAAATGCGTTTTAAAACCAAAAAGTAGCAATTTTTATTTTGATTGCATTTTAACCGGTGATAATATAAATACGCAATTTAGGAAAGTTATTAAAGAAGTGGAATTTACATTTATATGTTATCAGTACACTGCATCACAACATCAAAACCTTTCTGCTATTACAAATACAGTAACAAATTCAGGCACTATGGTTACTCCTCCTATTATTACAATAACTAACACATCGGCAACATCGTTGATGTTTTTAATAAACGGAACATCATATATACTTTCACCCTTATTGAGCAGCAAAACATACATTTTGAACAGTGAAACATGTAAATTTACTGAAAACGGAACAAATTGCATGAGTAAACTTCTGGCAACTGATATGCCTATGCTACAAAGCGGAAACAACACCATCAAATTATCTACGCTTACAGGACATTCAACAACAATTACATGGAAACCGAGGTGGATATAAATGCTTCAGCTATTAAATTTTAGCCGTACAAAAATATCAATGCTGACAAATTTAAAAGATTACCATATCGTTGAAACACTTGACGGAAACGAAACATTATATTTTAGTTTGCCAATTGAGGATTCACAAAACATGAATATCAAACTTGAATATTATGTTCAAAACGAAAAGAATCGATACGTAATCAAAGAAAAGCACAGTTCCGGAGATTGGTATGATTATGTTTGTCAGTTGGATTTAGATGATTTTAGAAATGGTCAGTCAGGGCCAAACGGCACAATCACACTTTCTACAATTCTTAGTGCAGTCTGTAGTTCCGCTGAAAAAGCTTGGACATATACTTGTCCTAGTACAACCGCAAAATATATAAATACTCAAGGGCTATCTCTTTTGGACTGCATAAAATTGGGAATATCAGAATTTGGAATGGAATTTAAATTTGATTCTATTAATCGTATTATAACTGTCAAAAAAATAATTGGTGAAGATAAAGGGTGCTACTTTATTGAAGAACTGAATCTGAAAAAATTAGATATCGACAGCGATACAAATAATTTAATTACGAGATTGGAGCCGACCGGAAAGGATTTATTAGATATATGGTCAATTAACAATCATAAGTATTATGTGGAAAATTATTCTTATACCAATAAAGTAATTCACGCGTTTTGGCTAGATGAACGTTATACAGATGCGGAATCGTTAAAAACTGCTGCCGAATATAAATTGGCAGAGTTATGCCGCCCTGCAACTACATACAGCGTTGATATTGTAGATTTAGCAAGTGCAAGTATGGAATACGCGGATATATTATCTTACGAATTAGGCGACACGGTGACATTATTTAACCGCAAAGAAAAACAAAAGCAAACACATCGTATCGTTGAAATTGATTCGTATCCGGAAGAACCACACAGAAACACTTGTCAACTGTCTAGCCGTGCTTATTCCATTATTGGCGTGCAAAAACAAGCGTTTAAATCCACAGACAGCTTGAAAGGTAAGGTTGGAATCACTAAAGCCAATGGGGACGGAACTGTTTCCACAGCTGTCGCAGGGACGGATTACTTGGCTTTAACGAAAAACACCACGACTAACGGCACATACATAAAGTTTAATGATGGAACGATGATATGCTACGGTAACAAAC
>ERZ1034928.916-NODE-916-length-11923-cov-5.554095_pt1 | contig 11923 bp, 10 predicted proteins | sample MGYA00520627_ERZ1034928 | MGnify/ENA primary metagenome ERZ1034928 (study PRJEB33766, sample SAMN09781755) | gut metagenome | biome: gut microbiome | host: Homo sapiens | place: Madagascar | study: EMG produced TPA metagenomics assembly of the PRJNA485056 data set... | reverse complement strand
CTATAAATTAAGCAGCGAGAGCCATAGGCTCAAAAGAAGAGTTGTTGTCAATTCAATTTGACGGTACCCCTGTTTAACGAGGCGAGGAGACCTCGGCTTGCTTCCTCTCTCAGAGCTATCGTGTCGAAACCAGTCGCCCCCGAATGTCGGGAAAGTCTGGATGGCATTGGGCACGAGCACCCAACACCCGTCGACTTTTCAAGGAACATACGGGGCGAGCCCCGCTTGTGGAGTGTTATCTTACCACGTTCTGAAAGCGGACAGCTGTTCTATGCACGAGCTGTGAAGACCATAATGTGCACCACACTTCACACTTTTGCCACCGAACGCGTCACGTATATTTTCGCCAAGCAAAATTGACCCGTCGAAAGGACCGTTATGGATACCAAGCAGCAACTCGTCAATGCCCTCGCAGGCCTGGGCTCAACCATTACCGAAGCTATGGATGTCATCGAAGGCTTTGTCCCCTGCGGACATCCCGCCCTCACGGTATCGAACGCACTCGTCGCGCTGGACGCTGACGATGATGCAGCTCTCGCCCAGCAGCTTGAGACCGTCGAGGGCTTTATCGACCACGTGAGTGAGAACCGCGGCGTGGCCGCCTACCACGGCATCGAGGTCGAGCTCGCGGGTCTCAAAGCCGATCTGCTCGCAGCAATCCGCGAGGTAGGCGCCCTTATGCAGACCGCAGGCGTCAAGAACACCCAGGTCAACGAGTGGGTCTACCGCAGTCTGGCGGCACTCGACAGCTCCGACGAAAAGGCAGCCGAGCAGCTCGCGGAAAGTCCCGCCATCAAGGCCGAGCTTTTGTAAATAGCAGGCGCGGGCCCCTTGGCGCATCGTCGTCCAAGAGGCCCGCAAACAGTTCGCGTCAGCCGATAGCCGCGCCGCCGCGTTCTGCCAAAGCAAGAATCGGCATCATCTGGCGCGGGGTCTTTGCTGCAAGATCGGCATGTTCGAGCAGCTTGCGATCGTTGGTCACCAAGTAATCGACCCGCGCGCGCTTACACGCGGCGAGCACCAAGTTGTCCTCGTAATCGCGATGGAGCGCTAAGTATTTGTCGGCCAGCCAAAGGTCCGACGCATCTGCACCCACGGCCGTGGCGTTTTCGGTCATATTCCGAACAAACGCCAACGCCGCATCGCCAATTGCACGGGCAGACGCCTCGTCGAGCGCTCCCCCACTGGCAAGAACGCTACGCTTCAGCTCGTGTTGGACAACGTACAGTACGTCCTTAGCGATATGCACCGGGAAGAACAGCAACGCCCCCGTCTCCGTCGCCTGCCCAATAAACGCACGCGCGGCAAGCGACTCGGCATGGTCGACGCAAAACGAATCAACCCATACGTCGGCGTCTACCATGATCTTGAGAGGCGCCCCGCTCACAGGATCATCCCCTTTTGGCGATAGTGCTCGTCCATGGTTTCGGTATAGATTGCGTCCCAACCGCGATCGTCGGATACGGGCGACGTAGCGATGCCCAGGTCCGAGTAAAGCTGATCCGCCGCCGCCCACGATGCGGCGAACGGAGCATCTGGCATGACGCCCCGCTGCCGCTCGTTAACAGCCCCAAGGATTTCCTCGCACGAGCTGCCGCCCTGTGCAACCTTTGCCACGACCTTCTTGATAAGTTCGGGCAGCGTTCCACCCGAAAGTTGAAGCGCTTCCTCGGCACGTTCTTTTACCGAGCGATCCACACGGACATTTACCTGCACCATGCTGCCAGCAACGCTCATATCGATCACGCTCCTCCCGTCTGCTATCACTGCTAGTACTACTATATAGACCCGCTAGCACACAGTCAAACGCAAATAAACCCTGAATGTGACAAAGGGACAGTCTCTTTGTCACATTCCGTTCCTACAACTGCCAGGCAGCGGCTTCCTTTTGCATCGCGACCATGCGGGCGAATTCTCCACCTGCCGCCTTGAGTTGCGCCGGAGCGCCCTGCTCGGCTACTACGCCATCCTTGAGCACAACGATCTTGTCGGCGTTTTCCACCGTGCGCATACGGTGGGCGATCACGATAACCGTCTTGCCCGCGAGCAGGCGGGAGAGCGCCTGCTGCACCACGGTCTCGTTCTCTACATCCAAGCTCGCCGTCGCCTCGTCCAGCAACACGATCGGCGCGTCTTTGAGCAGCGCACGGGCGATGGAGATACGCTGGCGCTCACCACCGGAGAGCTTGGAGCCGTTCTCGCCGATCATGGTGTCGTAGCCCTGCGGCATGCGGCTTACAAACTCGTCGCAGTTGGCAGCACGCGCGGCAGCAAGCACTTCCTCATCGGTGGCATCGCGTCGGCCAAGACGAATGTTACCCATCACTGTGTCGTCAAAGAGCAGCACGTCTTGGAACACAATGGCGTAGTCGCGCAGCAGCACCTCGGGGTCCACGCTCGCAACGTCTACGCCGCCCACGGCGACCGTGCCTTCGGTGGCATCCCAAAAGCGTGCGGCCAGGCGGCTCACCGTGGACTTACCCGAGCCCGAAGGACCGACCAATGCCGTGACTTCGCCTTCCTTGGCGGTAAAGCTCACATCGGTTAGAACCTTCTCGCCGGCTCGGCCGTCCTCGCCCGCGCCATAGCCAAATGCCACGTGATCGAACACCACGTCATGGCCTACGGGCTCAAACTGCTCGCTGCCCCGCGCCACGGGCTCTTCCATGATGGAGCGCATGCGCTTGGCCGACGACTCAGCGGCAAACAGCTCGGACATCAGCATCAGCGCCTGATCAAAGGGCGCATAGATGCGGCTCACCATGAGCAGGAAGGCAAACATCATCAAAAAGTCGACCTGGCCGGAGGCGACCATCGCAGCGCCCGTGACCAACGTGGTGGCAATCCCCAGGCGCAGGATGGCAAAGGCGGAGTTGACCAAAAGCCCATTGGCGAGCTCGCCTTTGGTGGTCTCGCGCTCCTCGGCATCGATCACGGCGTTGAGTCCCTCGAGATAATGGGCCTCCTGGTTGGTAGCGCGGATCTCGCGCACGCAGTCGAGCGTCTCCTGAATCGCTTCGGTGACCTTGACCTTCTCGGCGCGTACGCGGTCGAACACCGGAGTCATGGGACCGCGCGTTAGATACAGCACGGCAAAGGCCACGGGCACGCTCCAAAACGCCGCAATCGCCAACTGCCAGCAAAAGAACAGCGACACCACGAACACAATGGCGCTTGCGATGATGGCGCCCCAGAGTTCTCCCAGCACGTGGCTGTAGGCATGCTCCATAGTCTGAACGTCGCCCATGATGGTTTCGGTTAGATCGGCCAGATCACGACGGCCGAAAAACGACAACGGCAGTTTGCGCAAGCGCTCGGCAATCCCCATACGCTGTTTGCCGCACTCCTCGTAAAAGATGCAGTACGTGTAGTAGTACTGCTGCCAGTTAGAGGCAAAGAGCAGCACAAAGAAGATAACGAGACCACCCACGATGGGCAGTGCATCCGGCAGGTCGGCCCCATGCGCGAGATGCTCGACAAAGCCGGCCATGACCAGGAACAAAAAGCCCATGCCGGCCATGGTGATGAGATTGGTGAGCGTGGTCCAGAAAATGCCGCGCTTAACGCCGGCGATGCCTTTATCGGATAGGAAATACTTCTTTTGGAATGAGGCGAACATTTAGGCCTCGCCTCCCTTCGCGGCGGCGACATCCGCGGCCGCAGCAGTGATCTTCCAGCTCGCGGCCTGTTCGTATTCGGCCCACATCTTGGCGTACAGGCCGTTTTGGGACAGCAGCTCGGCATGGGTGCCGGCCTCCTGCACACCACCCTGGTTGAGCACCACGATCTTGTCGGCCCCCACCACGGTCGAAAGCCGGTGCGCGATCATAATGACCGTGCGGCCCGCCGCCAATTTGCTAAAGGCGCGCTGGATGAGCGCCTCGTTCTCGGGGTCGGCAAAGGCTGTGGCCTCGTCGAGCACCACGATGGGCGCGTCCTTAAGAATTGCGCGGGCGAGCGACACGCGCTGGACCTCGCCGCCCGAAAGGTACGCCCCGCCGGCGCCGAGCATGGTGTCGATGCCCTGCGGGAGCTTGGCCACGATATCGTCGCACTGGGCCGCGGAGAGGGCCGCGCGCACTTCGTCGTCAGTGGCCCCAGGCTTGGAGGCGCGCACGTTATCGGCAAGTGTTTGGCGGAACAGCTGGTTGGTCTGAAACACAAAGGCGACCTGGTCCATGAGCTCGTGCGGATCCATGTCGCGAACGTCTACGCCGCCCACGAGCACACGACCCGAGGAAACATCCCAAAAACGCGGGATCAGGCTTGCGCAGGTCGACTTACCGCCGCCCGAGGGACCAACCAACGCAAGGGTGCTGCCTGCGGGAACGCTAAAGCTCACATGATCGACGGCAGGCGCTTCGGCACCCTCGTAGGTAAAGCTCACGTCCTCAAAGCGCACATCGCTGCCAGCAGGGTGCTTGGGCTGGGCAGGCACGGAGAGCCGCTTGGAATCTATAACGCTTCGGATGCGCGCCAGCGAATCGGCACTCATCTGAGACGCCTCGCCCACAAACATGAGCTTGGTCATGGCCGTCGGTACCACGGCCGAAAATATCGCGTAAAACGTGAAGTTGACCATAAAGTGCGCGAAGTCCGTCTCGCCCGGCGCCAACAGCAACGCCACGGGCAAAAGAAATGCCACGAGGCCATTGAGCGCGGTAAGGTTGAGCACCTGCGAGCCTCGGCAGAACGTGCCCGCATAGCTTTGCGCCATGTCGGCGTATTCGGCGATCGCATCGTGGAACGCCTTAAAGGAGTAGACCGTCTGCTGGAACACCTTGACCACGGGGATGCCGCGCACGTATTCGGTGCCGGTCTTGTTCATCTTGACCAGCGCGCCCATGTAGGCCCTCATAAACTCGGTGCCCTTGCCGCTCATCATGGTGGCCATGGCGCAAAACGAAACGACGACCGAGATTAAGCATGCCGCGCCCAAACGCCAATCGAGGGCGAAAAGCAGCACGAGCAGGCCCACGACCATGGCGGTGGCGCCGGCGATATCGGGCAGCATGTGCGCGAGCAGCGTCTCGGTGGAGGCGGCGCAGCCGTCTACGATACGGCGCAGCTCACCGGTGGCGTGCGTGTCAAAGTAGCCGAGCGGCAGCTTAAGCAGATGCTCGCTCGTAGCCTTGCGGATATTGGACGCGCAGCGAAACGCGGATAGGTGCGTACACATGAGTCCCACGAAATAAACCACAATGCTCGCCAGGGCAAAGCCCACAGCCCACCAACCATACATCGCGATGTCGGCGGCCTCGCTCCAGTTAGGCGCCACGGCGATAAGGTCTCGCGTAACAAACCAGATACACACGTACGGGCCAAAGCTCAGTAGCTGCGAGAGCGCCGAGAGGGCCATGCCCAAATATGTTAGGAATTTACGGTCACCGGCATATGCAAGCAGCTCGCCGATGCCGCCACCTTCCTTTTTTGATCCCTTTGCCATGAGATTCCTTTCTAACGGCTTGAGAGTTAACCGTTAGAAACTTATCATTGGCGTGTTAGCCAAGGCACACAATCGAGCCAGGCGTGGACGTTTCCGCAAAGGAAGGGGACGCTTTTGAAAATACGGCAGGCAGCAACCGATATAACCGAGCTCTACGCACCGCAGTTTGAGCAGTTTGGCCTGCAGCTTTCCGGCAAGGGCGCCGTCTTTACCGGTGAGGTGGCAAACGATCGGGCGCACGGACGCGCATGGATCATGCCCCTTTCCCCCGCCTGCATCGTCATGGAGCATTTCATTACCCCGACGCACGATATGTACCTGGCCGAATACACACCCGAACCGTACGCCTGCGTGAGCGAGGTCAGCGCGCCCACGCTCATGTGCATGCCCGAAGCCGGCATAACGCCTGCGAACCTTAAACCCCTGCATGGACCGTGGCCAAACAATGCCGTGTGCAGCTTTATCCAAGATAACTGTGGCGAGGAGTTAAGCCCACTGTTTGCAGGGCAACTCTATCACTCGCGCTCGGTGCTCTTTTTGCCTGGGTATTTTGACGAGCTGGAGCATCGCTATCCCGCCGAGTTCGCGGGGGTCTTTGAGGCGTTTGCCGAGCCATGGCACGAGGAGGCAGCGTCTGCCATCTGCCACACACTACGCCGAATCAACGAGGACCGCGCTCGGGCCGTAGGCGGGCATGTCTATATGCAAGGCATCGTGGAGGCTATGGTCGCCGAACTCGCATGCTCACGCGCGGCACACAGGCAGGCGCAGCGAGCGATAGACACGCACGTCAGCGTGACCATTGCCGAGGAAGCAGCGAGTCTCGTAGAGCGCTCGCTCAACAAGGGCAGACATGTGAGCATTAACGAGGTGGCTGAGCAGCTCTTCTTAAGCCGTTCCAAGCTGTGCGCTACCTTTAAAGCCCAAACCGGCGAGTCTCTGGGCGCCTACATACGAAGGCGCCGCATGGAGCGGGCACAGGACCTTTTGGCCGACAGCTCGCTTACGATAGCGCAGGTGGCAGAGCGGCTCGATTATCCTCAACAGGCCGCCTTCGCCCAAGCCTTCAAGCAATACACCGGCACCACCCCCACCGCTTGGCGTTCCCAACATATATAAAGAATGAGGGCGCCATCGGCGTCCTCATTCACCAAATTCCATTCAGCCCCGCCTAACCCGAACGGCCGAGTCGTCACGGAACCGAGGGGCCGGGCACAGGGCCTTGCCTCTCAATGAGTTCCCTTCAAAACAATGGGCGTGCCGACGGCACGCCCATTCACTCTATTCAATTCAGCCCGTCTGACCCGAACGGCCGAGTCGTTGCAGAACCCGGGAGCCCCGGCAGGGCGGGTGCTTGCTCAAAATGAGTTCCGCACGCAAAGAAGGCCACTAAATGTGGCCTTCGTCTTGCGCAGGACTGTTTGAAATTTTGAGGAAGCACCCGCCCTGCCGGGGCTCCCGGGTTCCCGCTTACGAGAGCGACGTTCTCAGCAACTCGTTGAAGAGCTTCGGATTGCCCTTGCCGCGGCTCGCCTTCATGCACTGGCCCACCAAAAAGCCGATGACCTTCTGGTTGCCATCGCGGTACTGCTGCGCCTGCTCGGCGCAGTTTGCCAGTACCTCGTCCACGATCGGCTGCAGCGCGCCGGCATCGCTCACCTGACGCATACCGCGCTCGTCGACGATCTTGTTGGGATCGTCACCGGTCTGGGCCATGGCTTCAAAGACCTCGTGCGCTTGGTTGGAGCTGATGGCATCGGTCGCCAGCAGCTTAGCCAGCGCTGCCACCTGAGCCGGCGCGATGCCGGACTCGGCGAGCGACACGCCCGCGCTCTTAAGGTAGGCGATCATCTCGTTCACCAGCAAGTTTGCGACCGTCTGGGCTTCCTTGCCGGCCATACCGGCAGCGGCGGCCTCAAAGAACTCGGCAAACTCCGGGTCGCCGGCAATCTGCTCGGCGTCAGCCGTCTTAATGCCAAAGTCGGCCTCAAAACGGACGCGCTTGGCATCGGGCAGCTCGGGAATCTCGCCACGGCAGCGGTCGATGAACTCGTCGTCCAGATCGAACGGCGCCAGGTCGGGATCGGGGAACAGACGATAGTCGTCTGCCGTTTCCTTCACACGCATGACCACGGTGCGCTTGCGGCTGGGCTCCCAGTGGCGGGTCTCCTGATAGATGATGCCACCCTCCTCGAGCACCTCGGCCTGGCGGCAGATCTCGTAGGCAAGGCCGTCATGCAGGCTCTTAAACGAGTTGAGGTTCTTGAGCTCGGTCTTGGTGCCCAACTTGGTCTCGCCGCGGCGGCGCAGCGACACGTTGCCGTCGCAGCGCATGGAACCCTTCTCCATGGAGCAGTCCGAAATGCCCAGCGTCACAAAGATGCGACGGAGCTTCTCCATAAACAGGCGGGCCTCCTCGGGCGTGCGCAGGTCGGGCTCAGTCACGAGCTCAATCAAAGGCGTGCCACAGCGGTTGTAGTCGACGAGCGACTCGGCCGCGGCGGTAATGCGGCCCTCGGCACCGCCCACGTGCACCATCTTGGCGGCGTCCTCCTCCATGTGGATGCGCAGAATACGAATGGGCACCGTGTAGGAACCGTCCTCGCGACGCTCGGGCATCTGCAGGTTGGACGCATCGTAGCTGGCCAGATGCCCGGCGCGCTGATTGCCCTCGCGCATGGTAGAGGACATGGACGTGGACAGGCCCTCGGCGTTGGCCGAGGCGCTCGCCAGGCTCTGGGCCTCGGCCTCGCCAAACGCGCAGTCGGGGCGCTCGGCGGCACCGCGACCGGTCACGTCCAGGTCCAGATGGCCGTACATGGCAAAGGCGACCGGACCCTGCGTGGTCTGGAAGTTCTTGGCCATATCGGGATAGAAGTAGTGCTTGCGATAGAACATCGAGTGGCGCTGGATCTCGCAGTTGGTAGCGAGACCGGCCTTGACGATGCTCTCGATGGCGCGCTTGTTGGGCACCGGCAGGGCGCCGGGCAGGCCCAGGCACACCGGGCACACGTTGGCGTTGGGCTCGTCATCGTGGCTGAGCTTGCAGTTGCAGAACATCTTGGTATCGAGTGCGGTGAGCTCGGTATGGATCTCCAGGCCGATCACGGCCTCCCAATCCTGCAGGACCTCGGAAAGCTCCTTCATTACAGCTCGCCTCCCTTCCCGGCAAAATCGGGCGCGACGGAAAGCGCGGGCGCACCCGTGGCGGCATCGGCAAAGCCGCGCTCCAGGGCGCGGGCAAACGTGAGCAGCTGACGATCCTTAAAGGCAGGCCCCACCAGCTGGGCAGAAACGGGCAGCTTGCTGTCCTCGCCCAGGCCCAGCGGCACCGAGATACCGCCGTTGCCGCAAATGTTGAGCGAGATGGTGTACAGGTCGGAGAGATACATCTGCGTGGGGTCGCTGAGCTCGCCAAACTTAAAGGCCGTACGCGGCGAGGCGGGCATGAGGATGGTGTCCACCTTGGCATACGCGGCGTCGTAGTCCTGCGTGATGAGCGTGCGGGCCTTCTGCGCGGCGTAGTAGTACTTGTCGTACACGCCCGAGCTCAGCAGGTAGGCGCCGAGCATCTGACGGCGCTTGGCCTCGGCACCAAAGCCGTGGGCGCGCGAGAGCGAGCTCTGGTCGGACAGGTTGGCGCAGCCCTCCTCCTGGTAGCCGTAGCGAATGCCGTCAAAGCGGGCAAGGTTGGAGAACGCCTCGGCCGGGCCGATGACGTAGTAGGCGGCGATGGCGGCGTCCAGGTGCGGCAGGTCAACCTCGACCAGCTCGGCGCCCTGGTTCTGCAGCTCCTGGGCGGCGCGCTGAACAGCGGCCTTGACCTCGGGCGTCAGGCCCTCGGCCTCCATAAACGCGGGGATGATGCCCACGCGCTTGCCCTCGATGCTGTCGTTGAGGTGCTCGGTAAAGTCGACGGCACAGTCCTGGCTGGTGCAGTCGTACGGGTCGTGGCCCGCGCCGGTGAGCGCGTTCATGGCCAGTGCGACGTCCTCGACCGTGCGGCCGAAGGGTCCAACCTGGTCGAGCGACGAGCCAAAGGCCACCACGCCGTAGCGGCTCACGGCGCCATACGTGGGCTTAAAGCCCACCACGCCGCACAGCGACGCCGGCTGGCGAATGGAGCCGCCGGTGTCCGAGCCCAGCGAGAGCGCGACCTCGCCCGCGGCGACGGCGGCAGCGGAGCCACCCGAGGAGCCACCGGGCACGCGCTCGGTATCCCAAGGGTTATTGGTGCGGTGGAAGGCCGAGCTCTCGGTAGAGCTACCAAAGGCGAACTCGTCCATGTTGGCCTTGCCCATGGGCAGGCAGCCGGCGTCGAGCATGCGCTGGACGCAGGTGGCGGTGTAGACGCTCTGGTAATCCCCAAGCATGCGGGAAGCGCAGGTAGTGCGCGTGCCCACGAGGTTCATGTTGTCCTTGATGGCCAGCGGCACGCCCGCGAGCGGGGGCAGCGGCTTTCCGGCGGCACGGTCCGCATCCACGCGCGCGGCAGCCTCGAGCGCAAGCTCGGGCGACACCTGCAGGAATGCCTGGACCCCGCCCTCGCGCGCCTCGATGGCGGCAAGGGAGGCCTGGGCCACCTCGGTAGCGGTAAAGTCGCCGGCGGCAACGCCCGCGGCAATCTGGGCGGCGGTAAGGGAATCGAAGCTCTGGGCCATTACTCGCTCTCCCCCTCTCCCAAAATGGACGGCACGCGGAAGTAGCGGTCGCGCGCGCTGCCGGCGTTTTCGAGCGCGACGTCGAGCGGCAGGTCGCGCTCGGGCTCGCGCAGGTCATCGCCCATCACGTTGGACAGGCTTCCGATGGGATGGAACGTGGGCTCCACGTCGGGCAAGTCATATTGCAAGACGGGCTCGAGCATCTGGACGGCGTCGTTCATGTAGGACGTCATCTGGGTGAGCTCGTCATCGGTCAGTGCGATCTTTGCGTACTCGGCGATGCCGCGCACGTCTTTCTCGCTGAGTGCCATAGGCGCTCCCTTCCGCATAACAGTTAAACCGCTCTAGTATACAGGGCAACGCCGGCTTGGAGCAGGCGCTTTACCCAAATGCAGCGAAAACGTAACGAGGACGGCGGGTTGGCAGGGCGCGGGCTGGCGGTTCTGCAGCGAAACCGCACCGTCCATAGCGAAAACCGCGTCGCTCACAACGAAAAGCATCCCGCCCACAACGAGAACCGTCGCGCCCGCAACGAAAACCGTCCCAACATCCAACGTTTTTCGGCAAAATCGCGATTTTCGTCAAATGTTGGGACGGTTTGGAAGCCCTCGGGCCACCACAAAGGTGCCTGTCCCCATTGTGGTGGTTCTGGAGAATGTCTTATGCCGAGGCCTTGGCCTTGCGGCGTTTACGGACCGCGTGGACCACAATGTCCAGCAGCAACAGCACAATGGCAATAACCACGATGAGCACGGCGAACTCACGCTTGCCCCAGTGGCGGCCGGCGAGCGACTTTTGCTTGTCGACGTCCTTCTTGTTGTACTTGGTGCGCACGCAATGTACCAGCAGGCGATGGTCGTTCACGCCGTAGGGCGTGCAGGTGACGAGCGTCACCTTGTCGGCGCCGGGCTCGATGGTCAGCGACTCCATCTCCTCGGGCAACACGACCTCGGAGTCCACCATCTTGTAGGCGAGCGTCTTGTTCATGGTGTGCAGCAGCACCAGGTCGCCGGCCTCCAGCGAGTGGATGTCGTCGAACATGCTCAGGTTGCGCATGCCCGAGTGCGCGGTGAGCACGCAATGCGTCGAGGTGCCGCCCACCGGCAGGCTCGTGCCCTCCAGGTGGCCGACGCCCGCCATAAGGACTTCCTCGCTCGTGCCGTGGTAGATGGGCATGCTCACGTCGATGGAGGGGATCTCGACCCAGCTCATCATGGGGTCGCGGTCAAAGATAAGCTGCTGATCGTAGGGCTCGATCTGGTCGGCGGGAAGCTCGGTGGCATCGCCGACAAGCTGCTCGTTAAAGGAGCGCGCCTGCAGTAGAATGCGCTCGCGCTCCTCTTCGGAGAGCGCGTCCACGGTGCTGGACACGGTGCTGATCTGGTTGAACACACCCGAGGCCTCGAGCCGGTCCAAAATCCACGGCCAGGTCATAAGGCCCACGCCAATAAGGATGATGACGATAGTGATGAGCCGGTCAGCCCAGCGCGGCAACCGTTTGCGACGACGCTTGGGCTTTGGTTGAGGTTTGGGCTGGGGGCTTGAGCCACCGTTGGCCGCGGCGTTATTGCTCTTCATATGTTTGGCGCCCTGCACCATCGCCGGTCACTCCTTTACAGCTCAAGTTGTCTAAACAAATAATAGCCGATTCGCGAGCTCATGCGCCGGACAACGCAGCCTGGCAGCATTGCACAGCGCGAGTATGGGCCCGCATTTGAGTTTTCAAAATGTCCCGAATCGGCGGGGCGATTCGGGATACAATAGCTACAGGAAACGACGCACCCCGCGCAAGTACTTAGAAGCGCGGGGGACCAGT
>ERZ1034928.914-NODE-914-length-11935-cov-103.645539_pt1 | contig 11935 bp, 17 predicted proteins | sample MGYA00520627_ERZ1034928 | MGnify/ENA primary metagenome ERZ1034928 (study PRJEB33766, sample SAMN09781755) | gut metagenome | biome: gut microbiome | host: Homo sapiens | place: Madagascar | study: EMG produced TPA metagenomics assembly of the PRJNA485056 data... | reverse complement strand
TGCCAAGTTACCCGAACTTCCTATCTGTGCGTAGTAGCCTGAACTTCCTATCTGTGCCAAGTTACCCGAACTTCCTATCTGTGCGTAGTCCTTTTTAGTTGTTTTAATTTTTGTGTTAGCAATTTTCTCATATTCAAAATTAACACTCGCTTGCACCAATTTTGCAAAACTTATTTTTGCCCCAATTTTCAACTTTTTCGAGCAATATTTTTGACCGTCATCGGTTTTCGGCTCGTCAAGTGCTTCAACTTCTGCAAATTCACTTATGTTTCCATTTCCATCAACCAGCGGATAATATTCGAGTACCTCTAACGGTTCTTTGCAAAAGTGCATACCTTTTTCGCAGACGATTGCTTCATCTTCTTCAAAAACAGTATTTTCCGCATACTGTTTACCGCGGCAAATCATCCCCTTACTAAATGCTTTATATCCTTTCATTTCTATTCTCCGGTTATAATGTCATTGTTATCGGCGGTCGCTTATCGTTTAAGACGTACCACCAAAATTCGTGTCCTTTTTGTACTACCCACTTAATATCGTTCTCAACGTTTGAACGTTCTATCAGATACTCTCTTATCTCGGCGTTGTTGTCGGGAAATCTCAACTCGGCGTTTAATATTACAAATTCAAGCCCTGCCGTGAACATTTGTTGTAAAATCTGACAGTAATACGATTGCGGTATTTGGTTGTGCCATTCTTCAATCGCTTGTTTGCTTTGCACTAAAACCGTCTTGCACTCATAACCGCCTTTCGCCCCGTCTATTAGTCTTGTAATTAAACCGTCAAGAGTGGACGTTAAATACGGATTTTTTTCATTGTGGTAAACCCTGTAAGGAAAATATTCAACCCTATACTCTTTCTCGTGCTTTAAGGCAAACAACGCTCTCAAATACTGCTCCGCTTCCGTTCCGTAACGAACTCTTTCGTTTCCGGTAATATCTTCTGCTTGCCGCCTGCCTGTTTTTTCTTCCCACAAATCGCTTATCGACTTAAAACGATTTATACCGCAAGCAATCGCTATTTCGGAAGCACCGAGAGATTTGTATCGATTTTCAAGCCACGTTTTTCTATCGGGATAGTCCGTGTACCTAATCATTACGCTTGTTCCTTTGCCAAATCGTCCAAACGATTAAGGTAAACAGGTTCGCCTTTGGGTATAAAATACTCGACGATATGTTTCGTTTTGCCGTAACGGTCGACAACTTCTTTTCTTTTGGTTTTAATATTTACTCCCCTTTGTTTCAATCCCCATATTCTTGCCGGAGATTGAAGTATTCCCAAATCTTTAATCGCTTGCAATGTTGTAATGCTTCCGTTCTCAAAAATATATTCAAGAATCATTCTTTCCTGCGTTCCGTCTTTAATATAGACCGAATTAACGTTGTTGTTCATTTCCTTTCTCCTTATCGTTTTGGTTTTTATCATCGTAGACTTTCAAATCTATTTTGACCTTTTCGTGATATTTGCAGGTATCGGGATTATCCAAACACCTATCGGGACAACCTTTCCGTTTGCATTTTGCACAGCATAAGTTTTTGAACTTACAACAATTTGTGATTATGCAACGCATTTTTCTTTCTCCTTATCGGTTCATTCAACTGCTCCCACATTTTGATTACTCGTTTTTCGCAGTCAGGTTTAAGTTGGATTTCAACTTCTTCAGTACCCAAGGTTGCAATCGCCTTTACATTTTTGTTTTCAAATAAAACAAATTTGCCGTTCCACATTTTTACACCCACCCTTCGCAACCGCAATAATACTCGTCGTATTCTTCGTTTGGCTTATACTCAAAAAACGGAAGATTAAAATCGCTCGTAGTTTCTTTTCCACACCAACCGCATTTTGCTTTCCTACCCGTTAAGTCAGGCTTGGCTTCCGCTACCGTGTCGCAGTTACAAATAACGCAGTATGGTCTGCCGCTTTTCGTTTTAGAGTTTGCCGTATGACCGCATTTCATAAAAGGCATATCGCTCATAACTTCATCTCCATTTGCTTGTACAGTTCTTGGCGTTGTTTTTTTTCTCTCCTGAAAGACGGAAACTGTTTTAAGAAACGATTTTTCTCTATGTCAAGCCTTTCCGTAAATACCAAATCCAAAAAGCCGAAATAGTTTATGTAAAAATCCTTTACGTCTTGTGAAAGTTTGTTGTAACTTTCTAACTGGTCAATTCTATATTCACTTGAATCATAGGACGAATCACAATACAAATCACAATACAAAACCAACTCTTTATATCGTTGTTTCATTTCTCTCAACACTTTGCTTATACTGCACCACTCATCTTCTGCCGACGGAAGTTGCAATTCTTTATTGCGTTCTATTATTTCAACAAAGTTCGCCGCAGTAGGACAAGTTTTACACTCTCTCAAAACCGTTAGCAGTCCAATATCTATTTCTTTATCCGAATAACCTTCCAACGTTTTCATAAAGTTTTTTACTTTAATGTCAAAAAGATTTTCAGGCATATCCTTAAAATCGTAAAAATACTCGGCTTGTAACTGAATCATTATGTCAACTGCTTTCTTGTAGTTCATTGTTTGTTTCTCCTTTTTCTTATTTCCCTTTGGTTATTGCTTTCTTCGAATATCAAAATATCCGCCGTTAATAGCGTCTAACAACACTTTGTTCTTTTCTTCAGGCGTGAGATTTTGTAAATCCATTTCAACAAGAATGTTGGTTAGTTTATCATTAGTCAAAGTCTTGCCATTTAATTGACAGTGTTTGATAAACGCCCACATAGTAGGTCTTACTGACTGTTCTAAATACATATCGTCCATAATGCTTTGGTAGGTCTCGCGCGCGTTGTTATTTTCTATTTCTTTTATTTCTTTATTTTCTTTCATTCTTTCTTTAATAATATCTTTATCTTTCTCTTTATCTTTATCTGGTGGAAAAAATTCCACCTTTTGTCCACCTAAATTTCCACCCCTATTTTTCAACTGTTCTTGCTTCTTAAAAGCCGATATTGTCTGGCTACCGATAAGGTTTTCAAAATTTGCTATTTTCAGCATTCCGTTCTCTTGCCGATAGATTAACCCAAGTTTTTGATAGAGATTTAATGCAACCCTTATCGTGTCTATAGAAAACCATTTCATATCTCGTTGAATTTTCTCTTCTTCGTAAGGGATAATCACTTCACCGATAGTTCGTGATAGTTGTCCATCGTTGTTGACCGTTTTTAAGCAAAGCATTTGGTAAAGCACAACATAATTTGCACCGTCTTTTTGTTCCATTAAAAAATCAACTGTATCACTTGTCATAAACCTGTCGGTAAGTTTTATCCAGTAAAATCTTTGATTGTTGTATTCTGCCATTAGTCCACCTTTACGTCCGACTATTTATCAAATTTTCAGCAAATGCGATTAAGAAATCGAGTTCTTCTTCGGTAAAATAATCGCTGTTGATTTGGTCGATAAGTTCTTGGTATTTATCCATTTGTTGTTTTCCTACCTGATAATTCCTTTTTCCATAAAAATCTGTCTGTGTTTTTCAATCATTTCACGGTTTCCTGCCGTCAAAGGATTGTACTTTTGATTTTCCGTTTCGCCGAGTTCTCTGTCCTGCGTTAATTGATTGTATCTGTCTTTCGGTTGCACGCAAAAATAGGCAAAATAATCTTCCGTGTGTATCTTGCCTTTTACTCCGAGTTTGTCTCCCACAACTCGTTTAATTTTCATTATCATTTGACTTGCTTGCGACGGACATTTGAACCCTAACAGTTCTTGCATTTCTTTCGTCGTTATGTAGTCTTTCGCAAATATCTCTTCTCTGCGTTTGTAGTCCATAATACATTTCTCCCGTTTTATTTTTTTACCTTTAATCTTTAGTGTCGTCGGCAAGGTAATCCAACGATACGTTTAATGCTTTTGCGAGCCTTTTCGCCGTATCAAAATTCGGTATCTTAAAACCACGTTCGTAGCACGAAATAATGTATTGTGTTACACCGATTTTGTCCGCAAGTTCCGCTTGCGTAAGGTTGTTTTTTAACCTGTGCGTATAAACTTTGTTACCAAACTTCATAAATTTTCACGCTCCTTTTTGTAGAATTTTCGTCGTAGATGTTTATATAACTACGTATTTTTGCAATTTCTCGGTTTTGCCGTTGACAAAAAATATAAATCCTACTATAATTTATTTAACCGCAGAAAACTAAAGCAAGATTACATATTAAAGCCAACGGCTGCCGAGTACCTTTTATTGAAGTAATTCCGCAATGCAAGTTATAGGAGTAATCGTTGACAAAGAGACGATTTTGACCTTACACGCAGACTTTGTTCTTCAATAAACAGGTCAACCTTAATATGGCTGACATTGCCCCGTAACTAACGGGCAAAAAGGAGTTGTTATAATTTGAAACAATTTTTGTTTTTGCCTGTACATTTGGGTGTTTCGTCAAGGTAAAAACTTTTTTAGTGAACTTGACGATGCTTCTTTGCAAGAGCGAAGGGCATTACCTTTTCAGGTAAAACGGACGGAATCAAAACCGTCGAAGTCTTGCAGTCTACACTCTACGACCCCAATAAGTAGGAAGAAGGAGCAATTTGGTTTACCCATACCTTCTGTGTAGAAAATGTACAAATTTGGCGTTAAGCGGCTTGTTTTGGGGAACGCCCCGCTTAATGGTTATTACCCAAAGTTATAGTGCAATGTGAGCCATATTCAGTTGTTGAAACGATAATCTTTTAGTTTTACCGTTCATATTTGCCCCGTATATCGGGCGAAAAGGAGGTGATTGCCAATGAAGGCAATACTGAATTTAGCCTGTGTATCTGGGTGTCGCAATCGAGGTGAAAACGTTATTGTTTAGTAAACTCGATACGGCTTCTTGCAGGAGCGTACGGCAAATACCTTTTTGGTAAACGGAATCATAACCGTTAAAGTCCTGCAATCCGAACATCTTGCGCCCTAATAAGCAGAAGAGGGAAAGGTTAGATTACCCATTACTTCGTTCGGAAGATACCCATAAATATGGCGTTCTGTCGGTTGTTTTAGGGAACGACCGAGCAGAATTGTTATTCAGCCCCTACCTACGGAGCAGATATGAACGGTAAAGCAACGGATAAACGACCCTATTGATTACCGTCTTAAATAGATTAAACAAAACCTCTGTAAAACACTCAACTTTCAAGCAATGCCGAAGGTCTATTTTTTGTTGGTTTTGTCATATCTTGGTTTTATTATAATGGAAAGTTTTCCAAATGTCAAGCATAATTTGAAAGTTTTCTAAATTATTTTAATATAGGAGGTTTTTATGGAAAAAGGCGAAATTTATTTCAAAATTAAATCTTTATGGAAAGGAACGATTGATGAACTTGAAACCAAAGCAGGCTTAAGTCAAGGTTCTATCGGAAAATGGAAATCTTCTGCTCCGAAAATAGATTCACTTTGTAAAGTTGTTGATGTTTTAGGATGTTCTTATGACGAATTACTGTCCAACACATTCAAAGAAGGTAATAATATGAAAAAAATGAAAAATAACAGTATTAAAACTGGCAATCTGAATTTGACTAACTCAAATACTAACACTTTCAATACAATTCAAGAAAATTGTACACAAAGCATTAAGGAAAATACGGATAACTACGATAAGGAAATTATTGAATTACTCTCTAATTTATCAACACAGGAAAAACAGGTGATTTTGGGTGCGTTAAAGAATCTATTAGACTATGACCCTTCTTTGCGTTTTATTAGAGATGAGAATCTTAAATTTATAAGTAGGTTTGATAATTTATTGACTAATAAATATTTCATTCTGTTTTTAGAATTACTTGACAGCGTAACGACAGAACAAAGAAATGAAATACTTAATTTAACATTAAAATATTTAGAAAATCAAAAGGTAGACATTCCAAAAGCAATTTCAGAATGTGAATTATTTTCTACTTTTTTATGGATAAAAAAGTAATTGACAATGTTAAGCATTGTCAATATTAGTGTCATCCATTGTTGAGTTAAAAATATTATGATTTGAATCGGTGAGCATTTGATTATTGGCGATAATCACGTTTATAACAACTGCCCTGTCGGGTAAAGACTTTGGTATGTCTTTTATTATTGCTTCTAACCTGTCCAAATCTAATTTATCAATTGTATTTACGGTCCTCATAAGTTTGCCCCTCACTATAAATTTGGCTTTCGCCTGCTTTAAGGGTATACCCCAAGATAACGTCAGTCAAGACCGAATCTAATACGCTGTGGTATCAATATTGGTACTCGATAAAAGTATCATTTTTGATATAGAAAAAAATATGTGATAAGGAGAAAGTTTAATGTTGTACAAAAAATTGCAAGAACTAAAAGACAAATCGGGAATGTCATACCAAGATATTTCCGACAAAAGCGGAGTTCCTTTACCTACCGTAAAACGAATACTATCAGGACAAACGTCCGACCCCGGATATTCAAGCGTTATTGCTATCGTAAAGGCTCTTAACGGCTCTATCGACGACATTCAAGAAGTAATGCAAGACAATTCACGTTCTGCTACAACAACTCAAAAGATGTGTTCCGTTTATGAGCAAAATATTCACGAAAAAAATCAGTTGATTAAATTCTTGTTAATAATCTCAATATCTATGACAGCAATTTTTATATTTTTGCTCGTATGGGATTTGCTTAATCCAAATATCGGGTTTTTTAGAAGAAAAATGCAAGATGACAACAATTACGCTATATGCTACGAAACTAATTTGCTGGATTATACAAAAGTATTGAATAAATATAAATCTTTTTAACTAAAACACAAAGAAAAATAATTAAAATAAATACGCCTTCGGGCAAAAGGAGAAATTTTATGGAAAATGCATTTAGAAAGATTGCTTTTACCATTGCTATAATTGTAACACTTCTTTTTAGCATCCCTTTATTTGGATGCGGAACACATTCTCATACCTATACATATGTTGCTATCGATAATAACTATCATAAAGCAAGTTGTATTGACGATGATGACTCATACCAAGAAAAGCATTTTTATCAAAATAATATATGCAAAATATGCAACAAGCAAATAAAAGATTTAAGCGATATTAACGATGAATCCCTTGATAAAATAATAAAAGAATTAAAGAGTAAACAGGTTTATCCATATAGCGAAGATTACAAATACGAAGTACTTTTTTGTATAGTAGACACAAAAAATGCATTTAGTTATTTAGAAGAAAAAGAAAAAGCATTAGAGGGTGCTAAAAACAGTCTAACCGTAAGAGTTTATAATGCTTCAACGGGCGAGTGGGAACTCCAAGCCGATGAAAGAGAAATTGCCAAAGCAAAAAAGGAGTATGATTTCTATCTCAATTTATATTGCGGAAATATTCTAAATTTGGATGTAGCCATAGAACGAGAGGTGTTTTACAAAGTTATAGAATTGTTCAACTCTAAACTTCAAACAACAGAAAAAATAAATAAGATTTTATCAAATGGTACAACTTCATACATTCCACTTCCCCAACAGTATATGGGATATACAAAATTCCCTGAATACCACAACAAGAAACCCGAATGGTTTTACACAATCAGTAGAATAATTGAAAATAATAGTAATCTTAAACTATTACCTTAACGTTGAAACTCAAATAAACAACAATGACTAAATACTACATACTTTCAACTAAATATTCTCTCCAAGAACGCCAGACTAAGAAAAACGGTCGGCTTTATGACGTTGTGTTCCGAATTATGGACGAGGATGGAAATGCTTCGCAAAAAAAGTTATCGGGATTTTCCACAAAAACGCTTGCCAAACAGGCTTATACCGAGTTTGTAACCGCTAATTGTGAACTTGCGAAAAACAACCCAACAATAATGAGAAAACGGGCAGAAACAGGCAAAGAAGCCGTCACAGTGAAAATTCTCGCAAAAACTTATTTACAATCAATTAGGAATCAAGTCAAGGATTCCACTGTTTACGATAAAGAAAACTTTTTTAGACTTGTCTTTATCCCCCGCTTTGGTTCTTACAAATTAAAGCAACTTACAAAGCAAGAGTTGCTTAAATGGCAAGACGAACTATGGTCGAGTAAAAACCCAAGAACCAACGATTACTATTCTTATCAATATCTTTCCAAAATTCGTACATATATGTCTGTATTCCTTTCGTGGTGTGCCGAACGCAACGAAGGTTTTACCAACTATCTAATGCAAATAAAGAAACCGAAACGACGTACCCCTAAAACCGAAATGCAGTTTTGGACGAGAGAAGAATTTGATAAATTTATATCGGTCGTAGATTGTCCGATTTATCATACTTTCTTTTCCACTCTTTTTTTTACAGGTCGTAGAAAAGGCGAAGTGCTTGCCCTATCTCCTGACGACGTAAAATCTAACAGTATAAAGTTCAATAAATCGCTTACAAGAAAAACTCTTACTGAAAATACATACGAAATTACGTCCACAAAAACAGAGAAAGTCGCTTTAACTCCTATTTGCGAACCATTAAAAAAGGAACTTAAAACATACAATGCCCCTGATGGAAGATTTTTCTTTGGCGGTGACACCCCGTTAGCCGAAAACACTGTACGCCGTACTTTTAATGCTTATGCCGAAAAAGCAGGCGTTAAACAAATCCGTATTCACGACTTACGGCACTCCTTTGTTTCTATGCTTATTCATCTGGGTGCAAACCTTACCGTCGTTGCAGACTTAATCGGAGACACCCTTGAACAAGTAACAAAAACATACGCCCATTTGTACGAAGAAGATAAAATGATAATTATCGGGAAAATTACTTGATTTTTTGAAAAATTTAGTAACAAAATTTAGTAACATTTTACAAATTAAGTAACATTTATAGTATTATAATATAGCAAAAACCGCTATTCTTGAGCCGAAAATGCTTAAAAATGGCGGTTTTTAATGCTTGGCGGAGAAAGAGGGAAACTTTATTATACAATATAATGTATCAAGACAAAAGTAACAATCACTATATATTGTGGTTATTTGTTATTAGTAACAATTTGGTAATATTTCGCTTTTACTTTTCGACTATTTTTTCAAACAAAAATAGGCATTTTTAGATGTCTATTAAAACGAAAAATGAAGTAACATTTTTTTATAAAAAAAGCGGCTCTCAAACACGAGAACCGCTTTTTTATGGAAAATATTGTAAGGAAATAAAAATGAAGGCTGTTTTATTCGCCGTCTCTCTCCGAAACGTCGTTTTTAAATGTTTCTGCAAAAGAACCTAATTCAAGCAGTTTATTCTCCAACATAAGAATGTCTACCGTCTTCGGCAATCTTCTTAAATCAGTCCTTCCTGTAAGCCAATCGATACTTACGTTAAAATAATCGGCAAGTTTAAGCAGCGAATCCATTTTCGGATTTTGACTTCCGTCTTCATATCCTAAAATCGCCGTATGGCTTAATCCCGTTCCCTGTGCCACGTCTAAACACCTAAGGTCTCTATCCAACCTTAATCTCCGAAGTCTTCTCGGAAAAATATTGTCTTTTTCTTGTTTTGTCATAATTTTTACCTTATATCGAAAATATCGTGGAGCGATATGGTTGCAATTACATTCACCCTTCTCACGCCTTTCTTCAATAGCCTCATTAAAATTTTTTTTGAAAAACCCGAACATAAAATCTGTCGCTGCTCGCAATCTTTACAGATCGCCACAACACAACGCTTATGCTTTATGTATCCTATCTGATAATCTAAATCTATCTTTCCTTTATGATTACAACATAAAATATCAATTCTATGTGCGTATTTTTTTATAATTTTGCTTTTATTCATAATGTTAAAAGTTTTTATAGGCGTTTCCTTATCCCTACCTATTAAAATAGCGCAAGTAAAAGCATTCGATAAGAAATGCGATTACCGCCAACGTCGTTCAGGCGCGGAATAGTTTTCCTTTAAGCAAGAGAAGAAACAAGGAAAACGCTTGCTTTTGGTTGCAGAGGTTGGTGTCGAACCAACTTTCTCACGGTTATGAGCCGTGTGAGATACCGTTTCTCCACTCTGCGATATTAACGGTCTTTTGAGCCTTCGGAGATACCGCCAAGAACCGGGAACAATCTTTTCTCGGTTTAAAGTTTTAGAATAGATTGATAAAAAGAGAAACCTGGCTACCGAGGTATGATTTGAACATACGATACACAGAATCAAAATCTGTTGCCTTTCCCCTTGGCTACTCGGCATTAACCGATTTATACAGTGTATACCCTATCGTATAAATCGTGAATTTCGACCGATTATAGTCTTTAGACGGTTTTTCCCGCCTGCTTGATTTTGTTACGCCAAACCAAGTCTTTCACGCCGTTTCGCTAACGCCCAACAGTAAGCGATAACATTTCAAGTGTTATTCTTTTTGGGGCTAATCACTCCCCAAATGGAGCAGATGAAGGGAATCGAACCCCTAACTTCTTGATTACAAATCAAGCCCTCTTCCTATTGAGATACACCTGCTTATCTATGGCGATTTCGTTTTTTAATTCGCTCGTCGAAACCGCCAAACTTTCGAGCATTGAAGACGGTAGAGGACTTGAACCTTCTCTCTTGTGCCGCTGTCAGACACCTGTTTTACCTTCCTAAACTAACTCGCCATATAAGCAAGGTATTTTTATCCAGCCACGCCTTGCTTATTTAGTCTTTAGCCGACCAACTGATTGCGTTTCTTTCGTTTCGCAATCTACGATAATGAGAAAATGTATTTTACTACACTATCCTCATTATATCACACCTTTTCCAACTTTCAATACTTCCTTTCAACCCTTTAGCGTTGTTTTTATGCCACACATAATCTCATACCTTTTCGTTTGTTAAACAAAAAAGGAATAGCAAAAACCATTCCCCCTTTTATTTATTTCTATATTCTTCTTCTATTTCTTCTCGTCGTTGACTGATTTTCTTTATACTCCTTTCGCTAAAGACATCTTTTCCCAAAAGCAAATCTGCCCCATAATTTACTTTCAGCATAAACCACGCCCAAGCCCACGCATCAACTTCTAACTCTTGCTCGTTATATCTATTTATATCCGTCTTCGATGAACCTATATATTCCTCTATCGCTTTCGAATTGTACTGCGTCTGCACTTGCCAACAATGCCTTACTTCGTGTGATACAATACAAAACACTTTCTGTTTCCACGCACCCCCTTCCCATTCACAATCTTTATTTATCCTTATCTCGTCTCCTTCACTGCTTGCTTCCGCCTTTGTTGTAACCGTCTCCATTAAATTTTCGCCTACATATTTTATACTCGGCTCTTTCACCCCTAACACTTCTGCGTTATAACTCGTTACCTTCTCAATAAACGTCTTTATCTCGTCTCTCATTTCTATCTCCTTTCCCTTTATTTTACCCCACCCTTTTTGCTTTTGTCAATATTTTTCTATTACACCAGTCATATCAATTCCCTCTCTCTTATCATTCACCTCTCAATCACTACCTCTCCAACTCTACCACTCTTTATTATTATATATCCCCCTTTTAGCCTTTAATTGCCCTTTAACGGCTCGAAACCATTCTCCCCCCTGAACTTATCACCCTGCCTATTAAAAACAGCACCTACCCCCAAAAGAAACCGCTACATAAGATTTTAATGACTCTCTTTACTTACAATTATACAAGTTTCCACTACCCGGCTTACCTTTTACTCCATTTTCCCTTTTCAATTCTTTTTCTTTTTCCCCTTCACCTTACCCTCTTTTATTTTGTTGAACGTTATTACTTGAAAAACTGCTATAGCCCCGGCGGGCTTTCTTTCCGGGTTTTTCCGTTAAAAAATACCCCCTTAACGCTTTACGCGTTTACATAACTATAAATTATATAAACATCTAACACAAAAAAACAGCGTTAAACGGCTTTTAGTTCGTTCGTATGCTTGCAAAATATAACGGCTTGTTTTTGTTTTTCTGTCGGCTTGCAACGCTGAACAACCGAGCCGGGGAAAGTGCTTTATACTTATAAATAAAAAAAAAGTTATTAAAAT
>ERZ1034928.913-NODE-913-length-11961-cov-58.034520_pt1 | contig 11961 bp, 10 predicted proteins | sample MGYA00520627_ERZ1034928 | MGnify/ENA primary metagenome ERZ1034928 (study PRJEB33766, sample SAMN09781755) | gut metagenome | biome: gut microbiome | host: Homo sapiens | place: Madagascar | study: EMG produced TPA metagenomics assembly of the PRJNA485056 data... | reverse complement strand
TTCAATGGTTCAAGGCTTGGAACGAATCTTTCTGCCAATGCCCTGCAGGAGCACTTCTCCTTACCTTACGAGAATGAGCAGCCAATACCGCTTACCATCCCGAAGGAAGATGGCACAATGCCGGAACAGGAATATCATGGTTCTGGCTTGTTCGATGAGTACGGCAGCAGTCTTGGACTTATGGCTGGAGGCGGTTCTTCAAATGAGGCACAGGAGGCTGCATTTGACAGAGAGCTACGTAGAAAGAAGAAGAAACGTAAAGGACGAAACCTTTAATCGTTTCATCAAGGTTGGCTTTCTTATACAATGGAGAAAGCCTGCCTTCAATCAAAAACAATTTGTATAACTTCAAAACTGAAAAACAATGGCACAAGAAGACGATTTGAGAGCATTGGGAAAAATAATGGATTTTCTCCGTGCCGTGAGTATAATACTCGCAATTATGAATGTATATTGGTATTGCTACGAGGCAATGCGCATGTGGGGAGTGACAATCGGAGTTGTTGACAGGATCCTTATCAACTTCAACCGTACAGGTGGTTTGTTTCATTCCATTCTCTATACCAAGCTGTTTTCGCTTCTGCTCCTGACACTCTCATGTCTGGGAACCAAGGGCGTGAAAGCAGAAAAGATGAGTTGGAACAGGATTTGGACGGTTCTTGCCGTTGGTTCCTGTCTGTTCTTCCTCAACTGGTGGATATTATTGTTGCCTATATCTCATTTGGGCAATGCCACGCTGTACATCTTTACAATGACAGCGGGTTATATCTGCCTGTTGATGGGAGGACTCTGGATGAGCAGGCTCTTGAAACACAACCTCATGGAGGATGTCTTCAATAATGAGAACGAGAGTTTCATGCAGGAGACCAAACTCATGGAGAACGAGTATTCCGTCAATCTGCCAACACGATTCTATTACAAGAAGAAATGGCAGAGAGGATGGATCAACGTGGTCAATCCGTTCCGAGCGACCATCGTGTTAGGTACACCGGGTAGTGGTAAGTCCTTTGCTGTAGTGAACAACTACATCAAACAGCAGATAGAGAAGGGGTATTCAATGTATATCTATGATTTCAAGTTTTCCGATCTTTCGACGATTGCCTACAACCACATGATGAACCATCAGAATGGATATAAGGTCAAGCCCCAATTCTATGTCATCAACTTTGACGATCCTCGCAGAAGTCATCGCTGCAATCCTATTCACCCAGATTTTATGAGTGACATTTCTGATGCTTATGAGAGTGCATACACCATCATGCTCAATCTCAACAAGACGTGGGTACAGAAGCAGGGCGACTTTTTTGTGGAGAGTCCGATAATCCTCTTTGCTGCCATCATATGGTACCTAAGAATCTACAAGAACGGAAAGTTTTGTACCTTTCCCCATGCCATAGAATTGCTCAACCGCAGATACGAGGATGTCTTTCCGATACTGACGAGCTATCCCGAATTAGAGAACTATCTTTCACCATTCATGGACGCCTGGCAAGGTGGGGCGATGGAGCAGTTAGCGGGTCAGATTGCAAGCGCAAAGATTCCGCTGTCACGAATGATTTCACCACAACTCTACTGGGTGATGTCCGCAAGCGAGTTTACACTCGACATCAACAATCCCGAAGAACCGAAAATTCTATGTGTCGGCAACAATCCCGACCGTCAGAACATTTATGGTGCTGCACTCGGCTTGTACAACAGCCGCATCGTGAAACTCATCAACAAGAAGGGACAACTCAAATCGTCTGTCATCATTGATGAGTTACCGACTATCTATTTCAAAGGCTTGGATAACCTGATTGCTACGGCACGAAGCAACAAGGTTGCCGTCTGCTTGGGCTTCCAGGACTTCTCGCAGCTTGTCCGCGATTATGGAGACAAGGAGGCAAAGGTGGTCATCAATACGGTAGGTAATATCCTCAGTGGACAAGTCGTTGGCGAGACCGCCAAGACTTTATCCGAGCGTTTTGGTAAAGTGCTCCAAAAGCGTCAGTCTATTTCCATCAACCGTCAGGATGTCTCTACATCCATCAATACCCAGATGGACAGTCTCATTCCGCCAAGCAAGATTAGCGGACTCACCCAAGGTATGTTTGTCGGCTCTGTTTCCGACAACTTCACCGAGCGCATAGAGCAGAAGATCTTCCATGCCGAGATTGTCGTTGACACCGACAAAGTAAAGCGAGAGGAAAGCCATTATCAGCCTATCCCTATCATCAACGACTTCAAGGATGCCGATGGCAACGACTGCATGAAGCAAGCTATTCTGGACAATTACAACCAAATCAAGGAGGATGTCAAGCTGATTGTCAAGGATGAGCTGGGGCGTATCGCCAACGATGAGAACTTGAAGTACTTGATACAGAAGGCATAAATGCGCTTTTCACAGTTGAATAAAATAGGTTTTCCTATTGCTTTTTTCCGCGAGTGTCAAGGATAATAGTTAAAAATGATTATAATATAGCTAATAATTAGTTATCAATTTTGATAATCGAAATATTTATCGTAATTTTGCACACAGATAAAAATAACATGGCTGAATAATATATGAACATAACAAGTGAAGACGAGGCTTTGTTGGAACTGTTCGAAAATGGAAAGACATCTGACAAGAAGTATAAAAGACTTCCTATAGCCGCAATCAAGGGTTATGTTAAGGCTGTCAACAAAATGAGAGCTGCCACAAGAATTGAAGACATTATGCGTGATCATGGCTTGCGCTACGAAAGATTGCACGGAGACAGAAAAGATCAAGAATCCGTAAGATGCAATGATGTCTGGCGATTGATTTTCCAAAGCTCTCCTGCCGATGGCAGTATTATCATTACCGAAATAGAATTAATTGAAATATCACATCATTATGACTAAGTTTAGTTTCAATCAGGCAGTCCCATTTGAGGCAACTCATGTGGGCGAGGTGATTAAGGACGAATTGTCTGCTCGTAATATGAAGCAGAGCGAATTGTCCGAACTCACTGGCATACAGAAATCCATTCTGAATGATGTCATAAAAGGTAAACGTTCTCTGACACCTGAAATGGCATTGTTGTTGGAAAACGCTCTCGGCATTTCTGCGACATATCTCATGAACATTCAGACGCAATACGAATTGGATTGCGCCAAACAGAGCGAAAGGGTTGTGTTGCAGACTAAAATGCTTGAGATTTGGAATGTACTCAAAGACCAAGTATCAATTCCCTTTTTCAGAAAAGTCGGTATCGTTAGAGGAAATATCATCGAGGATGTAAAACGCATCTTCGAGGTCTTTTCCGTGGATAACTTGGATGATTTCTTTGGCTTGAAGGCAGAAGAGATGGAACTTTCTTATTACCGCAAGTCAGAAAAGGTGAAAACCAATCCCGTGGACATTCTGTCTTGGAAATATTATTGCTATCATCTCTCTAAAAATGATGATTCAACTTTATGCACATTTGACAAGGGGGCAGATACAGAGATGCTGGCAAGAGAGCTGAACAATGTGTTTAAAGAAAACAAGAATACGGTGAACAAAACCCAAGAGGTTCTTAACAAGTATGGCATTCGTTTTCTTGTAGTCAATAAGGTTGGGCAAGTTCCTGTTGACGGAATGTCCTTTTGGATAGGAGATACACCAACGATTGTCATCACTGAGAGAATAGCTTCCATTGACAATTTTGCTTTCACCACTTTACATGAGGTCGGTCATGTATTCAAGCACCTTACCCAAAATGGTAAGGCAATGATTAATCTCATGGAGGACAAGAAGAACATCGAGGAGTCTGAGGCTGACGAGTTTGCTTTAAATGCGACCCTACCAAATGCGGACTGGAAAAAGTTCATGGCAAGGACTCGTGATGTTGTACCTTATAAAATAGCACCATATATTCAGACAGAAGCAGACAAACACAATGTCAATCCACAACTTCTGTTCGGACGCTATAAGCATGATATAGGTATATACAAGATAAAGAATTTCTTTGAAACGAAAATTCTATAACGATTCACAAAGCACCATTGGTTACACATTTCATAGCCAATGGTGCTTTGCTTTTTCATCGCCTCATCCTCTCCAATTCATCATCCCGTCGCATCTTATCATTCAACTTCTCCTGCATCTTGTCCAGAAAATAGGTGCGACTATAGTTCTTACGTCTTCTGATGTCGGTGTAGAAACGATAGCAGTCCTTGGCTTTAATGCCAAAGAACTGGTACATGGCTTGCGCCAAGTCCTTGAATTTCACATCGCCATCGTTCACGCTTCCCATTACGCAGATGCCATATACCATTTCTACAAGGTCAACGGCATTGCCAGTCCATTTCACTAATGGCTTTGATTCTGATGATACTGGCGGGGAGGCTTCTGAAGTGGATGTGGTCACATGAAGATGATATGTTGCTGCCACATGCTCTTGCATTCTGCGGACAAATGCAATAGCCTTGCGCACATACAAGCCTACGGTTCCCAAACAATCCTTTATATGAGGCATTGACAGATGAAAGTCAAGCTCGGTTTCTGCATATGACAGTGCAAAGACCGCTTGCTTCACGTTGGTGCTGCATAAATCAACCACAACCTTGATAAACTCACGATATGAGTTCTCCAAAGCGTTACCACCTTTGTTCTTATGACCTGCATTCAGCAAGTTGAAAAAATCAGTCTCTATCAATATGTTGTATTCCATGTTGCTGTCTCTTTTATGGGTTTGTACTAATTTGATGTATTCGTGCGCACACCATTTATTTGTCCAATACCTATGCCATTCCAAGACAGACTAAACAATAGGATGATGATATTTCCTGATAATCAGCAACTTTATCAATAGAATAAGATTTTCACAAGGAAATTGCTAGCAGAAATAGTGTAAGGAAAACCGGACACTCGTCCAATCTTCCTTACACGGTTCTTATACCGTTACAACTTATTAGTAGGAATACCATACTCTTTCATACGGGCATAGAATGTAGTATGGCTCATTTCCAACATTTTTGCCGCGTCACGCTTGATGCCATTGCATTGCTTCAAAGCCCACAAGATACGCTCTCGATTGATCTTGCGTTCTTGTTCATCAAAGTCCAAAGCCTCTTCTGTCAATGTCGATTGTGACAACAGCAAGTCCTCGACATCTATTATCTCATTCTCGCATAACAGCATAGCTCGCATGATACATGATTTCAACTCACGCACATTACCTGGCCATGTATGGCTTACAAGTGCCCTTTGCGCTTCCTTACTGATACATTTTATTTCTTTGTCCGTATGCCTATCATATAGTTTCAGGAAGAAGTTAGCTAATGGCATAATATCTTCCTTGCAATCCCGCAACCGTGGAATCTCAATAACCGCTTCGTGAAGTCGATAATACAGGTCGCTTCTGAATCGTCCTTCCCGAACTGCCTCTTGCAGGTTTTCGTTGGTGGCGGCAATAATGCGCACATCAGCCACTTTATCTTTTGTAGCTCCCAATGGTCGGTAGCTCTTGGATTGCAACACACGCAACAGCATCGCCTGTACGTCTTTCGGCAGGTTGCCTATCTCGTCCAAGAACAGCGTACCTCCAGCAGCCAATTCAAAGTAACCTTTTCTTGCTGCGTCTGCACTTGTGAATGCACCTTTCTCATGTCCGAAGAGAGCGGAAACGGCAAGTTCCGCAGAAAGCGTACCGCAATCTACTACCTCAAAAGGTTTGTCGGCTCTTTTGCTTTGCAGATGTATCTTTTCCGCTATATGTTCTTTGCCAGTACCGTTGTCGCCCAATATCATAACAGCCATGTCGCTTTTGGCAAACAATTCTGCCATTTTGTATATACGGCGAAACTTCTCACTTTTGCGGTAAACAATCTTGTTATTCAACTCGAAGAGTCGCTTCTGCTTGTCTATGATTTCTTCCAAACGTTCATAAACTACATCAAGCAATAATTTCTTCGGTATATAGTCTTCCGCTCCCAATTTCATAGTCCTCACAGCACTCATGCTTTCATCGTAAGATGTCATGATGATAAATGGATTCTGGTAGCCGTTACTACGCATCCATTCCAACAGGTCGATACCGTTATCATTCCCCAAGCGCATATCCGAAATGACAACATCCCATTCAGAGGATTCCTTCACAGCTTTCAGACCATCTCTGTAATTGTAGCATAAGATTATTTTCCATCCCTTCGCTTCCAACTTCTTGCCCAACATATTGCAAAATGTCGGGCTATCTTCAATGATTATTACTTTCTTCATGCTGTTACCTCCTCAATTTTCTTTTGTGCGGCTTTGATGATTGCCTCACCATGTGCGAAAACATCCTCAACCGCTTGGTTGATAACGTCGTCTGATGATGTAGAATCTTCAATCAGGTCAAAGAGATGGTTCAAAGACTCGTCAGATTGTACCATCATCCACGAGCTTCTTGCGTGGTGAATGGCATCGGACATTTTCTTGCGGTTCTCCTCTTGGGCTGCATTACGGATACTGCCCAATGTATCAGTCATTTCCTTTACGAAATTCTCCAAAGTCTCTTTTTCATTACCGTAGGTCAGCAACATAGAGAAGTCTATTTGTTTTTCTGCTATCTTACCGTTTACACACTTTCTTGCAGTGTTTATCAAATCCTTGTCAGACATCGGCTTGAACAGGCAAGCGACAAATCCTGCGTCAAGCAGTTCTTGCTCACTCACATTTGGTGCTGCTGTCATAACGACAACAGGAATGGTCCTGGAGTTACGTACGTTCACCATACGCATCATTTCCAGAATCTCGATACCGTTCACTTCAGCCATCTTCAAATCCGTTATCAGCAGATCATAAGATTTTTTGCGCATCATATCCAATAAATCCGTGGCATTATTACAAGTGTCACATACGATGCCGTTTGATGCAAACGCCTCACGGATGGTACTCAGTTGCACATGGCTATCATCAATGGCAATGACAGTAAACGAATCTTGTCGTTTCGTTCTATACTGAGTTGGTTCCACATTCTGCTTTTCGGCTGCAGCCATAGGAAGACTAATGGTAAATATACTTCCCAGCCCTTGGTGACTGGACACATCGATTTTTCCTTTCATAAGTGAAACGAGGTTCTTGACAATGGAAAGCCCCAAGCCAAATCCCGGTTGGGTGACCGCATTTCCTAATCTTGCAAATTCCTTGAAGATTTGTTTTTGTTGCTTGTCATCCAATCCTGTTCCTGTATCCTTAACCTTTAGCATGAACACACCATTCTTATAGGTTGTGGACAATACTATCTCACCCTTTCCCGTATATTTGATGGCATTGGAAAGCAGATTGCGTCCTATTGTAAGCACCTTTTCCTTGTCTCCATTGACAACACCATCTGCCTTATTGCTGACGCTCAATTCCAGTTGCTTCTTCGCAGCAAAGGGCTCATACTCCATCTTTAATTGCTCGGCAATGTCCATCATACGGAAAGGGCGTTCCTTGACGGTCGCCTTTCCATTCGCTAATTTGGAGTAAACCAGGAAACTGTCTATCATAGAAGTCAAGCCTTTCGATGTGTCAACAATCAAGTCGGCATATCGTTTGCTTTCATCCGTAGCATCATCAAGTCCGCTAATCTTGCGAGCATAATCCTTGATGGCAGACAAGGGACTGCGCATCTCATGCGTTACTGTCAGCATCACCTTTCTTGTTTCTTCCTTGCTCTTACGTGTCTTGAATGCGAATCGCCACACCAATAGGAATAATACGAAAAACACCAATATCAACAATCCTATCATCCCTATATAATAATAGGTATAATTGCCTTCCAAGTCTGCGATTTGTCGCTCACGAACTTTTATGCCTTTATCCACATTCTCATCAGCTATGCTGATAACTCTTTGCAACTGCTTATTGATACCTTCATTTCTGTTTCCAAGACTATCCAATATCTCCACTACCTTACGGCTTTGCTGGTGATGTTTAGCAACAACCGTTTGGTTAAGGTTGGTGAGCATCTTTTCAGTTTGGGTTAAACGGTTGCCTGTTGTTACTGCATTTTCTTTCTTGCCGAACAATCTGCTGAAGAAACCTCGCTTCTTTGGCTTTGCCTGCTGTGGCATAGCTGAAAGTCTTTTGCTTTCAGTCTTATTCTGCTCTACAATTCTTGGAACTTCTGCGGTCAGCTTTTCTTGAGTGGCATTCAGATCCTGCATGGCATCCTTTATATCCAGAAGGAGCAGTTCCTTTTCTGCAAGAAGATGGCAGATTGTATCAGAATCTTCCTTCGGACAGATACCTGCGATGCCTTGAAGCATACTGTCCACTTCCAATCGAAGCGAATGATACTCATTTACATCTGTTGAGTCCCAATCCGCAACCATTTCACCAAGCAGTGACAATTCCGTTATGTGCAAGTTTAAGTCATGCACATTCTTTCGCCACTGATGCAGTTCTGCATTTCTACACTCTATCTCCTTTCTGTCGCGCCATTCAAATAGGCCGATTACAATGGTACATCCTACGATGACGATGGCTGTCATGATGCCTAAAGCCATCCATCTGCAGATATGCCCGGTCTGTTCTTTGCGTTCCATGTTGTTTACTTTTTACGTTTCTATTACTTCATTATTGCTTTGCACTAACATTTTAATCGGCAAAGATAATGGCAGGAAGCATTAAAGACGAATATTTATATATATTATAACAACTTTTATGTAAATTCTTGGTAAAAGCAGCATATTGTTAGAAGCGAGGTCCACCATGAGGGCGGAGGAATTTTGCTTCCGACGGTCGCAGAAAGTGAGTGTACCAACTGTAAACAGTATATCGAATGACAAGCATGCAGGAACAGGAGAAAGGGCGGAAGACCGCCTACAGGCAGGGTTTGCAAGCTGTCGAAGTCTGTCACGGTGAAGTTCTCGAAGCCAAGCTACGAGGCTTTGAGACTGAGGGCGAGAAAAGCCAACCGCAAGTTGGCGGAGTACATCCGTGAGTCCGCCTTGAACGGCGAGGTGGTCAGCGGACACAACGCAGAGACGGTAGCCATCGCCAAGAACCTCATTGGCATGGCGAACAACCTCAACCAACTTACCAAGCTGTCGCATCAGAGAGGTTTCCATGAGACCCATGTATATGTGGTGGACTTGTTGAGAAGATTGAAAGAAATCCTTGGCGAGTATCGCCAAGCAAGTTATAAACCGAAGCCAAGCAGTATGGGCAGAAAGGAGGATACCACATGATAGGCAAGCTAAAGAAAGGCAGCTCATTTGGTGGTTGCGTCCGCTACGTGACAGGCAAGGACGAGGCGAAAATCCTTGCATCCGATGGAGTGTTACTCGGCACGAATGCCCAGATAGTACAAAGTTTTGAGCTGCAAAGACAGCTAAATCCAAGGATTAAGAAGCCTGTGGGACACATTGCACTCAGTTTCAAGCCTGATGACAAGCCACGTTTGACGGATGATTTCATGGCTAAGATAGCCCTTGAATACATGCAAATGATGGGTATCAACGATACCCAATTCATTATCGTAAGGCATCACAACACGGACAATCCACATTGTCATATCGTGTATAACCGCATCAACAATGAGAACAAACTCTTATCAGACAGGAATGATTACAGGCGTAATGAGCAGGTGACCAAGGCTCTTAAATCCAAATATGGACTTACTTACGGAACGGACAAGAGCAATACTAATACTTTTTATCGGTTTGACTTAACCGATTGAGAAATAATCTATTAGCGAATTATTTGAGAAATAGAGAAATCATTCATCCCATTTACAAGTTGGCATGTTAAGAACATTGTCCGCTTTGTCATTTTGTTACCGGGATTTGTCCGCATGGTAGGAGAAGCGTACCAATCAGTCAAGTATGTTGTTTCATTATGTAATAGCCAGCTGTTTTTTGTGTAATACTCCGATAACGCTTTCCTTTTGCTTTTTATATGTGCAAGGGTCAAGCCCCCCACGGATAGTTACTTCGTTGGAGATTTTGGACTATATCACAACTTGGTTCAGAGTGATAATTTAATGTGTGTCAATGCACCATGATGTTTTTGGGTAATCTACCATCTTGCTATTTGTACTTGGTTCAGAGGTTGTTATTCCTGAATATCTTTCAACTGTAATAGGACCTCTTGATGCCGTGTAGAATTCTTTGGTATGAGTTTTGTAAGGGATAACTTTCTCCAATAGTGTTTTAAAATTATTATATATTTCTGTGTCTGTACCACATAAAGTCTGTACATAATCTCCGAAATCATAGAATATCACAGGGGAGTAGCCATCCATACGCTGAATATTTATAGCTTGTGTACTATCAAAAGAATAATTATAGTGAATATATTTCATTAGTTCTGCCAACTCATCCAAGTAAGAGCAGTCTGTTACAGCCAACGTTCCATAAGGATATTGATAGTTAGAATAAAACTGATAAAATGACTCACATATAGCTTTGTAATCTGGTTTTTCTGATAAGAGATATTTGCCTATTGTGGAATATGGCATACCAAAGACCATCACTTCTGTTGGACAGGCAATCATATAGTTGGTTACATGGCGTAACTCATAGGCAACTTCCAACGATGACATATAGCAATCATCAAATAGAATATACTCCATTGACAATCCGTTATTAGATAAGCTTTGAGCAAGAGTGCTTATGTTTGTTTGGTATTCTGCTGTTAATCCGCCAAAAAAACGTGTCATAGGAACATTCTCAAAATCCCAATGATAAACAAAATCTTCCTTCGCTTTGCTACGGCTTTGTACAACAGGAAGCCAGCCCATGCCGTGACAACCGATAATCATTGAATAACTTTCAGCAGGAGCAAATGTTTTCATATCTCCGAGAATCTCTGTCAAACCAGCTTCTGTGGTAAAAGAAGGATTTACATATTCTTTTAAGATAGTCCTTTTACACGAACCGTTATTTAAAGTTATTTCAAACATCTCCGATTCAGAAGGGCTTGTAGATAAAAACACTATAATTCTTTCATTCTCTAATCCTTTTTCTTGTATAGCTTCTTCCATATCAGAAATGTTATTATAAAAATAACTTGTCAGATTTGTTGACCATGGGAGATACATAAAAACTGTTCTTTGATTATTGGTTTCTATTTCAAAGTCTTCTTTTTCACATGAAATAAATAAGAATACCAATAGTATAAAAGGCAATATTTTTTTTATTCTCATATTATTTTGATTTATAGTTCCGTATTCACGTGTATTTTTCCGAAAGTTTTTTGCTCGTCACGTATTCGGCATAGCTCCCGATATACTTTTAGGTGCAAATATAGCGAAAAGTGCCATTCATAAGACATCGGTCTTTACTTTCTTATGGAAAGATACCCCCATATCATTGCAAACAGAAAGGATGTTTTTTATAATATCCTCTTTTTCCATATCTATTTCATTTATGTAAATTCCATGCCACTCTGAAAATCAAGAGAGTGGCATGGAATTTTTACTTCGTCTTTACTCCAATTCAATAACTCCTCATTCTCCGTCGGAAGATGAACTTCCACCCGATGTAGAGCCACCACTTGAAGAAGAGCCTGTTCCAGATGAAGAACCGCCACCGCTTGGTGTGCTACTGCTACCAGACCCTCCAGCCGAGCTACCCGAAGTAGAAGGAGCGGAAGCCTTTTGGTTAAGCACCTCACGCTTGTAATGGGTAATCTCGGTATTTGCATAATCAATGAAGGCGGTGTAATCCTTTTCGCCATAAACGAGGGCAAGGGCATTTACCATCTTCACCAATGCACGATAGGCATCATCACTTGCTGTGCGAGCTGCTTTCAAAGCTCCAACTGTCACACCCATTTTCTCATTGGTACGCTGCAAAGTAAGCGTTCTTACACGCTCGTTGGCTTCCTTCATGTTGGTAACAAAAGCGGTTAAGCCTAACTTTGCAACTTGTGCGGAATACTTGTCTTCAAGGTCTGTAATGAAATTAACCAAAAGACCAGTCTCCTTATCGAGTTGGTCGGCGGTATTAATCTTGTAGTCCTTGATGTGCTGTGCGAGAACCTTTGCAGCCTGTGCCATG